>JAEEGL014150384.1_pt1 | contig 33511 bp, 37 predicted proteins | sample 9134231 | NCBI WGS metagenome assembly JAEEGL01 (sample SAMN16246548, study PRJNA631951) | gut metagenome | biome: gut microbiome; feature: rumen; material: fiber-attached | host: Bos | place: Iran: Karaj | collected 2018-10 | reverse complement strand
CGCTTCTCGATGTGGAACTTCTTGATCTCTTTGGCTCCGATGTCCACGCCTTCGGCATTGGCGGAGCAGTGAACCACGAGGCCGGTGACGCGGCGGTGATTGGGGCGCTGGGCGAAGGAACGGATCCTCGCCTGGATGTCTTCGCGTTCCATGGCTTATGCGGTGGCCCAGTCTTCGGCGAACAGGTCCTCCCAGGTGGGGACGTAGGAGGTGGCCGTGGTGTCGTGGTAGTCGTCGGAGACGATGATGAGAACCTGGTCGTGGTAGGTGATGCAGCCCTTGTGCTCGTTTTCGAGGCCCACGGTGCCGATGATGGCCTTGACGTGCTCGGGGAGGGATGTCATCTTGGGAACTACGTCGGCCGGAACGGTCTGGGGGATCTGGCGGACGATGAAGCGGCCGGGGCTGTGCCAGCTGGTGCGGCGGACGGGGTGGCCTGCTTTCAGTGCGGGAAGGATTTCAGAGAATTTCATAAGCTGGTGGTTTTTTATATGACGTTGATCCCGCGGATGTTGAACTGCATGGTCCATCCGTGGGAGTTTGCGAGCTCCTTGGACGACCAGACCGACAGCGTGGCGGGATAGTCCATCCAATAAATGCCACGCTGGGGGTCATCGTCGTCTCTCATGTGCTGCCGGATGGCAGTCAGGAGGGCGAGGGTCTTGTCCTGGTCGATGGCAGTGGCGACCAGGTCGTAGTTGTCGGGATGGGGCGTGGCCACGGTGACGCCGACGTGGATGAGGTCGGTCTTGACGTCCACCTTGCGGTCGATGCTGGAGTTCACGGTGTCGAACTCCACGCAGAGGTATGTCCCCCGGATGTCGGTGATCCGTTTCGCGATTTTGTCGGCGTCCGCGCCGAAGACGAAGTCCGTGATGCCCGGGAGCCGGTGGTCGGAGTCGTCGGAGAGGATCTCCTGCTTCAGGGCGGCGTAGTCCTGGCCGGTGGGCAGCTGGAAGATTTTCTCCAGGGCGGCCACCGGTACGAAGCGGGCGAAATACTTGAAGATTGTGAGGATCATGGTGTCAGGCGTCGAAGTTGGAGGTGAAGGGTGCGACCTGGTCCACCGTGAGGTGCAGCTTCTCGGCGATCTTCCCGGGCTTCAGGCCGGCGCCGGCGAGGGTCTGGATGCTGTCGATGGTCTGCTGGACCAGGGCGGAGAGGTAGGTGTGGACGTCCAGGCGGCGGACCTGCTCCACGTCTCCGAGCCCCGCCTTGGAAAGGGCGAAGACGGAGCTCTGGAGACCGGCTGGAGACGGGGCGGCGCTGTGGTCGGTGTGGTTGAAGAGGAGGTCGTAGTCAGGATCCGCGGCGATGGCCTCGGTGATGCCGCGGAAGTTGTAGAGGATGCCCAGCTTCTCTTCCCTGGTGAAGGTGGTGAGTTTCCGGGCGTAGTGGGGAGCCGGCAGCGGGTACAGGGTGTGGACCAGGCTGGCCAGCACTTCCAGGGCGGCGTCTTCGTTCCGTTCGCTCCTGGTGATGGCGGAGTAGTGGTTCAGGAGGGCGATCCCCTCGATGTACTGGCCGGCCGTGAGGTCGGTGTCCACGACTCCTGCAGCATCGGTGCGGTAGCTGTAGCCCTTGACGCCGTTCACGGCGCCCACGATGTTATTGTGGAGCCGGATGGTGACGGTGAGCTCGCGGGATCCGTCCTCGCGGTCTCGGAGGGGGTACGGGAGGGGGATGAGCTCACCCACGCGGAAGAGGTGCTCGTAGAGATTGTCGCCGGGCTTCACCTTCCGGAGGTTCAGGCCCAGGGCGGCGATGGCCAGCTCCGTCCGGAACTCATCGAAGCCGGTGATCCTGGTCTCGAAGCGGAAGATGGCCTGGCAGAGGGCCAGGAACTGGGCGCGGTCGGTGACTTCGCTCCAGCGGGCCGGTATCTCGTAGGCGTGGCCGTTCAGGATGATCTTCGTCATAGCACCGTATAGACTTTGTCGTCCTCATCGTTTCCTCCGGCGCCTACGGTCGTAGTGCCGGAGGCCACGGCCTTCATCCGCTCGATGGAGGAGAGGATGGAGGTGTAGCGGGAGATGAGCTGGTTGTAGAGCGTGACGCGGGCCTGGGGGTTCGAGCCCTTGGTGTACTCGTGGTTGTAATCCCAGCGGATGGCACGCGGGAGCTCGGTGACGTCGAACTGCATGACGGCCTGGGCGATGACTTTGTAGCAGAGGGCCTCCTTCGCCAGCTCCATCATTTCCTCCGAGGGATTCTCCGGGAGCGTGGGCTTGACGTCGGAGCGCCAGGTCTGGCGCACCAGGAAGAGCACCTTGTGGAAGAAGAAGGAGGAGCCGCCGATGCCGTAGTAGTGGTCGAACTCGCGGCCAGTCTTCACCGGCAGCTTCTGGCGCTCGGCGTATTCGTCCGTCTCCTGGTAGCCGGCGATGGCCGGGTTCTCATCCAGGAAGTCCAGGAGGCGGTCCATGGCCAGCCAGTAGGCCTCGGCGTAGGAGTCCTTGATTTCCTCGTGCTGGTATTTGTAGAGAGAGGCGTCGCTGCCGTTTTTCTTGACGCTGGAGAAGATCTGGTACTTGAGCATCGCACCGGCGGCGACGGCCGTCTTCAGGAGCTCCTTCCCTTCCAGGAGGATCTCATCGGAGACGGCGGTCTCCTCTCCTTCCTGGGAGGGTTCCTGGACGGATTCCTGGACGGGCTCCTGGGCTTGCTCCTGTCCTGGTTCCTGGGCGGGCTCCTGGGCGGGCTTCTGGGGTGTAGCTCCAGCCAGGGCGACGTACACGTTCGCTGTGATGAGCGGCATGACGGACAGGACCACGGTCCGGATGGACGGGGCCAGCTGCTCGTAGGTGGTATCGGCCACCAGGCCGTCGGTGTAGGCCTGGAAGTCGGAGAGGTCGGTGAAGAGGTCGGTGGGTTTCATGGCTTACTCGGCGGGCTGGTTGGTGAGACGGTTCTGGGGCGAGATGTCCTCCTGGCGCTGGACGCTGGGGCGGTGGAAGCCCAGGCGGATCCCTTCGGCATACTTCCCGGGGAAGTTGATGGAGATGGCGCGGTTGATGTCGGCGCACACCACGTCCTCCGGGATGCTCTGCTGGGTGAGATAGATGACGTAGTTGTAGTAGGCGTCGGCGCCGCTCTTGGAGATGGTGCCGTCGCTGGTGATGTTCGAGATGCTGGGGTCGATGCCCTTGGCGGACAGGAGCACCATGTCGGCGCGTTTGTCGTAGGTGATCTGCGCCTCGATGTACTCCTTGTATTTCTGGGGGATCTCCTCGATGACCCATTTCTCGATGTCGCCGTTCTCGTTCATGAAGGAGCGGGTGGCGTAGGTCTTCCCCTGGTTCTTTCCGCGGCCGGCGAGGAAGTTGGTCAGGTTCTGGAGCTCCCGGCGGACGTATTCGTCCAGGAGGGCCTCCGTGTATTCCGTGCCGATCTCCATCTCTTCGTCGCCCACCTTGATCTTGATGAGTTCGTCGTCCTTGGCGCCGGCGGCCTTTTTCGAGGCGTTCGCCTGGCAGAGCTCCTCCAGGGCGTTCTTTTTGGCGTTGTACCAGGCGTTGGGGATGATGACGTGATGACGGGCGGACAGGGAGTTCTCCAGGAAGGAGTTGATGTAGTCCGGCGTCGCATTACAGCCTCGGATCCAGGACTTGATGCCCTTGAAGAAGACGTTCGTGGCGTAGATGTCCGTCTCGTAGTTCGCGTTCTTGGTGTAGGAGATGGCGCCGTCCGCCTTGGTGGGGTTCACGGCCGAGAAGCGCGGGTAGGCCTTGTATTTCGTCACGTTCCCGCCACGTCTCCAGGCACCCACCAGGACGCGGTCGAAGTCGGCGTTCTCGATGTCGGTCTTCTGGGAGATGTCGGTGGTGGTGGCCAGACGGGCGCGGAGCTCGGAGATATGCTCCAGGCCGGCGACGGGAAGGGTGCCGGGCACGATGGGGCGGCCGTCCTTCCCGGGGCGGGAGCCCTTGGAGAGGTGCCACTTGGTGAAGATGCCCTCGCTGTAGTAGTAGGAGCGGATGGCCTTCCGGAGGTAGTCCTTGTATGAGTCCATGAGGCCGCGTTCCTGCCAGCTCTCCAGCCACGCCAGGATCTCCTGGTCCTTCAGGTACCGGCGCTTGGCGGTTCCATCCTGGGCGATTTCGTCGATGTAGAGCTGGGGGCCGCTGCCGTACAGGATGGCCACCTGCTTCTCGATGAGGGAAGGGAGGAGACGGTTCCCGCTGATGAGGTCGGAGCAGACGTCCGGGTCGTCGTTATGGCTGCCGGCGGGCCAGTAGAAGTACGCCCCCATACGCTGGGGGGATAGGATGGCGGCCCGCTCCTCTGCCGTGACGCTGCCGGTCTTCGCCGCCGCGGTGAGCGTGCCCTCGCCGATCTGATAGGTGAGGCTGTAGCCTTCGCCCGTGATGGTTCCGATTTTATTCATACCAAATAACTCTGTATAGCTTGTTGTCTTCGTTCGAGAAACCGATGCAGCGGATGAGGGCACGGTAGCAGCTGCGGGGCTTGCCGTCGGATGTGAGGAAGAGGAAGTAGTGCTTGCCCTTCAGCTCCCACTTCTCCTGGGGGAGCGGGAGTCTCATCGTGCAGCCGGTGAAGCTCCGGAGCTGGACAGGATCCTCTCCCTGTTTCTTCCTGGAGAAGGGGAAGAAGGAGATGGAGAAAGAGCCGCCGGCCTTGGATATAGCCTCGGCCCGCTGTAGTGCGTCTATGCCTCGTATCGTGTCCATCGTTCTCTTTGCTGGCGAAGTTAGTCATCCGTCCGCGGCCGTGAAAGGACAGCTCGGCCGTCATATTTCCGTCGTTTCGACCCTTGCATTACAGGTCGAGAAATTAGCGGCGCCGCGCTCTCGAAGCGCTCGCGGGTTGTCACGGTCCCAAATTCTCCCTGCATCTTTTTATCTTTCAGTGATTTGTCCCAAATTTAAGCAGCACACAGGGTGTCGGTTTATCCTGTGAAGTTGGAAGAAATAGCCCCTGCCGACTCGGAGGAACGCACGCCGGGGAAGAATTTCTTGTATAAACCCCAGACCAAATACGTCAAAGCGCTCGGGATTTGAGGGGTCAGTCCGGCCTGGAGGTCGATCCGCACCTTGCGCTCCGGAGATTTGTCCAGCTCCACCGGCGAGCTGCCCGGGATTTTCTTGCAGCAATACATGGCGGAGACCAGGTTCTGGCACTCATTGGAGTCGATCCGGATCTTCGGAACGTTCCGCTCCTGCTCGGCCAGGAGCCGGCGCCAGAGCCGGTGATGCTGCCAGTGGTAGATGGTCGCCTGGTCGAGGTTCATGAGGCGGACCCGCCAGCCGTAGCCCTCCAGCTCTTTCTTCAGTTTCTCGGCGTCGGTCCGGGCGTCGCGCTCGTATTGCTTGTTGTGCTTATTGCCGGCGCGGTCGTAGTATAAGTCGATAAATCGCAGGCGGACTGCTGGCCCAAAGAACGCCTCGATTTTTCGGGCCAGGTCGGCCGCGTCTTCCGGAGGAAAGACGAAGAACTCCTTCAGGACCCGGAGCGTGTTGTCCGCTTTCTTTTCCTGGGCGGCCACCACGGAGGAGAAGCTGCCGGGGTCATATCCCAGGAGCAGCTTCTGGACGGGGTCGTAGTACTTCAGATGCTCGGCCGTGATGGTGAAGGTCTCCTTCAGGTTCAGCTTCTGGATGACGGTGTGGTGGTAGGAGTCGTCGAAGGTGTGGCGCTCTTCGTTCCAGAGCTCGAAGAAGAGGTTGTCGCGGTTCCTGTCTCCGATGGAGCAGATGGAGGATAAAAACTCGCTCATGTCCAGGATCTCGCGTTGTGTCTTGAAATACTCGAAGCCCAGGACGTCGCGATTGACGAAAGTGGACGCCCTGATGAAGAAGGTGGCCGAGCGCCGGAGCTCGTTCAGGACCGGCCCCCACTTGGCGATGCGCGAGGTGGCGATGCGCTCCTTCTGGTGGGTCTCCAGGTAGTAGTTGGCGCGGTTGATCTCGATGGCCAGGGTGAGGATGTCGGCGATGAGCTGGGGGTCGGTCTGCTCTTCGTAGTCCATGAACCAGTTGGACTCGCCGATGGAGACGCGGCCGAAGTCGGTGACGCCGGTGATGCCGCCGTGCAGGTAGCATTTGTGGGCCTCGCTCCCGCTGCCGATGCGAGAGGTGCGGATGGCGGGGATGATGCGCGTCCGGACCTTCTCGCCGTCGGTGTACTTCATCTCCTCCAGGAAGGCGTGGACCACGGAACGGCCGGCGATGGAGTCGGCGCGATCCACGGAGACGGCCTGCAGTACGTGTCCGTCCGCGAAGACGATGGAGCGCTCCGGATAGATGAGCGGATAGCGGGGACTCTGGAAGTGTTTGGGCAGGTCCTTCTCTCCGACGACGTAGTCGATGCCCTCGGCCAGCTGGGGGCGCGTGGTTCCGTCCGGGAAGGTGAGCTCCGTCCGGAAGGATTCGAGGACCGTGGGGAGGACGTTGGTGAAGAGGGCCACGAAGGACTTGTGGGAGATGATGGACGTCTCCCTGGGCATGAGGCGGGCCACCCGGAGGATCCGCGGTGCGGTGATCTGGGAAGTCTTACCCAGGCCTCGGCCGGCGACGGCCATGAGGATCCGCGGGTCGATGAGATTGATGAGCGCCTGGACTTTGTTCAGGTAGAGCTCGATGATGTCAGTCTGCGAGGAGTTCTGCGTCATTGTCGTCTTGGTCGTCTATGGGTTCCACGGTTCGGATGCCGGCCTCATTGAGGAGCCGGATCTTCTCGGCCTCGGTAGTCTCCAGGCCTTCGATCATGGCCTTGAACTTGCGGTCCTCTGCCCGGCGGGCGATGTCTGCGAGCTTCTGGGATTCGTAGCCCAGATCCTCCGGGCGGATGTTGATGTTGTAGATGATGACGGGCGGGGTCCAGTTGAACTCCTCCCGCTCGCGCTGCATCGTCCGGAGCTCGTGGGCTTTTTCCAGGGCTCGCTGGGCGGTGGCGTATTTGTCGGCGGCGATGGCCACGCGGGCCAGGTCGTCCATGGCGTCGGCGTACTTCAGATCCAGGGCGCGGGCGCTGACTTCCGGGTCCACGTAGTAGTACTCCAGGGCGTCGCGGTAGATGTTCCTGGCCTGGGTGACGGTGAGGGTCGGCCAGCGCTTCCGGAGGGCTTCCACGGCCCGGGTGTAGCTGTTGCGGTTGTAGTTCAGGATCTGGATCATGGAGTTCATCTGGAGGATGTATTCCACCAGAGACTCCGGGATGGAGGCGGGCACCACCCCTTTCGTCACGAGGGCCTGGATGTCATCGGCCGGTATGGACTCCAGCAGCTGGAGGCGGTCTGGTTTGCTCATATATTGAAAAGCTCCTTTTTCAGATTGTCCACCTTGCGCTGCTGGTTCACCCTGGCCAGCAGCTCCAGCGCGTCAGTGTCGCCCCCGTCCGCGAGGGTGACGAGGGTGGCGTGGGGATCCTCTTCGCTGTGGGCCCGGGATATGAGGAACGCCTCGTGCAGCGGGTGGGCCTTGCTGGCGATGTCCAGGAGGAAGTCGCGGCGCTGCTGCCCTTCCAGGTTCATCCGCTCGGCGATCTGCCGGGGATGGAGGCCCATGACGGCGTAGTCCTTCACCTGGGCGATGAACTCTTCGGTGTACTCTCTGGCTTTCATTTGTTGCCTGTCCTTATGTATTCGGCGAAGACCTCGCGGAAGAGCCGGAGCTTCGCCTGGTATTTTTCACGATTGGCACGGGCGGTCTCCTTCTGGGCCTCCGTGGTCCTTTTCCCGTTGATCTGGGAGGTGTAGCGGGTGATGTTGAGCTCGATGTTCTTCCTCTCCTGGAAGAAGGCCTCCGGGTCGTTTTTGAGGACGTCCAGGATGCGCTGCCGTTCGTCCTTGTGGGCGATGAAGGGATGCTCGCCCAGGAACTCGCCGGTGTCATTGAACCGGCGGAGCTCATCGAAGCAGCACTCCAGGCGGACGGAGGTCTCCACGATTTCCTCCAGGGTGGCGCGGGTGGCCGTTCCGTCCTGGGTGGCGGCCTCCAGTTCCTTCAGGCGGGAGAAGCAGTTGATCCGGTCGGAGAAGATGCTGTCGGCCGTCCGGATGAGCGGATTGTCCAGCTGCTTCCATGGGATGGATGGGTACTGGTCAAATTTTGAGATCTTTGGCCGGTTTTCCGCCTGTTTCGCGGCTTTTTGGGTAGTAGCCGGAGCAGAGGACCGGACGGAGATCTCCGTGGCTTCCTGGATCTTTTTCGTGGGCTCACGAAAAAGGTCCGGAGCCGGGGCACACCTGGCCTGGATCTCCTCGATGGTGAAGGTGTCGAGCAGGATGTAGAGCAGATCCGCCGCCAGGGCGGACGGGTTGGAGTCTATCCTGGAGGATGCCGGGTTGTGGATGCTCTCCAGCATCGCCCGATAGACGGGGATGTAGGCGGGATCCGCGGCTTTTTTTGAGATGGCCAGCTGCTGGGTGAAGTCGTACATGGTTCTAATTTAATAAAACAGGGCCGTCATAAGGCGGCCCCGTCTGGTGGTGGTTCCAGGTTTTAGTTGTTGTCGTCCACGACCTCTTCCTCGGCTTCGACCAGGGAGCCCAGATACTTCAGGGGCTGGAAGAAGAAGGGGCTGATGAAGGAGACGTCGCAGCTGGTGTTCTCCGCGTTCTTGCGGCGGCTGTGGTTCTGGAAGTAGTACGGGCAGTAGGGGCGGCCGTAGATTCGCTTCTCACCGGTGAAACGGTCCACGACGGCGACGTAAAAGCCGCGGCCGTGCTGGTTCTCGATGAAGTCGTCGATCTCTTTGGCATCGCCACCGATGGTGCCGGACAGGGTGTTCGTCATCTCGGTCGTGATGTTGTTCCCGCTGCCTTCGGAGGTGTCGGCGGTCGTGAATTTCACGAAGGGAACCTTTACCCAGCCCTCGTTCTCGTTGAGAGTGAGGGCTGCCATCGTGCGGTTCGTCTCATCGATGGTGGGGGGAATGGTCAGGTCCACGGCATCCTCCGGGAGGAGGTAGATGTCATTGTGGAGACGTTTCCCCTGGGATTCGATGTCGGTGACTCTTGCGATAGTAGGGACTTTTTTCATGGCATTACAGGATTAAAAGGGGGCCGGACGGGCCGACCCCCTGGTCGATGGATTAGCCACGGGCGACCTCGATGAACTTGGAGTCGGTGGCGTTGTAGTAAACCTCCAGGAACTTACCGACGGCGTCGGGCTCCCAGGCGGCGGTCAGTTCGGAGAACTTGCCGCTCTTGGCGATCTTGGCCGCACCGGTGGTGCTGCCCAGTTCGAGGCGGTACACGACGCCGGTCTTGACGCCGGTGATGTCGGTGATGGTGGGGGCGCTGCCGCCAGCTTCCACGGTGTTCTCACCGAGGGTGATGAGGAAGCCGTAGTCTTCGCCGGTGGTGGCGTTCTTGACGGCGATGGTGGTGTCTCCGTCGCTGGTGGTGACGGCCGGCCAGTTCATGAAGATCCACTGGCCGTCGTAGTTGTTCGCCTCCAGGAGGGCCAGGGATGCGAACTCCTTACCGGCGTAGGTGACGCCGGCGCCTTCCTTCCAGTAGGAGTAGGAAAGGACCTCTTCGAGGTGGCGCTCGAACTTGAAGTCATACTCCTCGCCCGGAACGTTCTGGAGGAGCTCGATGTTGCCGGGAACGGTGGCCACCAGGAGCTTCAGGTTGCCCATGTTAGGCACCCAGACGATCTTGGTCTCGTGGTTCGGAACCTTGAACTCGACGCCGTCGAAGTCCGTGTCATTGCCGTACTTGGAGCGATACCACTCCTTGAACATGGGGAGGTGGGTCTTGTTGGCGTAGAGCACCATCTGGTCGGCCAGATCGGGCTGGAAGAGCTTCACCTTTTCCATGAAGGCGATCATGACGTCGCCGATGGTGGACTTGGTGTAGCTGGCGAGGGCGCTGTCCTTGAACGGGTTCAGCTTGTGGGCCTCGTAGAGCTTGATGAGACGCCAGACGACGCCGGTGGACGCGAAGTTCGCAGGGCCGGCAGCGTTGGCCACGGGATCGACGCGGCAGCCGAGGATGGCGCGGCTGTTGCGCTCGTTCGCGACCTTCTTGGCCATCTCCAGGACGATCCACTCGATGAGGGTCCACTTCACGGGGTCGGAGCCCTCGCGGTTCAGGTAGTTCAGGTAGGACTTCTCCAGGGACTTCATGTCCGGGAAGCGCACCTTGACCATGGCGTCGTCCACGACGGCCTTCTCGGGGGTGAACTTCACGTCGCCCTTGAAGACTTCGCCGGCCTGGTAGGCCTGGGAGATCTCGGAGAAGATGACGTTGGTGAGGATTTCGCCGCTCTGGATGTTGGACACGGTGTCGAAGATGCCGGCCAGCGTGGGGAGCTGGACGATGCGGGCGATGACCATGTCGCGGCGGATGTTGAACTGGCGGGTCCCGATCTCGGTGTCGCTGTTCAGTTCGGTCAGATCCACGGAGCCCTTGCGGATCCCGGGGATGAGTCCGGCCTTGTGCAGCTCGGCGTAGCGGGCGGTGAGGCCTTCGCAGTAGGCGCCGAAGTCGGCCTCCAGGGTGTCGCGGTCGGCACGGGAGGCGACGCCGTCGATGCGGCCGTTCACCATGATACGGTTGTACCTCTTCGTGGTGGCGAAGAAGTCGTGCTCGATGCCGAAGGCGTGGGCGGAAGTGTGGGCACCGGTGACGATGACCTGATTCTTCACGACGGCCTCGGGCTTGTCATCCCCGGCCTGGCCCGCGAGCTTCTCGATGGTCGCGCCCTGGGAGGTGACGGTTTCCTGGAGCTTGCCGATGGCGGCGAGGACGGTGGCCTGGCCTTCCGGGGTCTTGGCAGCTTCCGGGGCGATGCCCAGAGCTTCGGCGGCCGCGGTGAAGGTGGCGCTGATCCTGGCCTGCTCCCTCTCTCTTTCCTGCTCTGCGAGGAACTCCTTGGAGTCCTTCTCGAAGGAGCCGGCGCCCTGGGCCTTGTTGTACGCTTCGATGAGCGCGGCCTGGTCCTCGGCGGTGAGTTCCTTCTTGTCGAATTTTTCCTTCATGCCGAGCAGAGCAATCGCGGCGAGAAGGTTCTGCATGAATTTCTTCATGGTGCTACAGGTTTAATGTGTTAATATCTAAGGATGGACTTTGCGGTTTGTTGGCACGGCGGAGAAGCGCTTCCAGAGCGTCGTCCAGGGTCTTCTGGCCGTCGATGAGGTCGGCAGCCTGGGCTTCTTCGCTGTAGTAGGTCTCGCCTTCCTGGGCGGCCTGGGTCACGTCCTTCCGGACGCTCTTGACGTCCTCGATGAACTGGAGGGCCATCGGGTCCAGGTAGCGCTTGATGTACTCCTCGCCCTCTCCCATCATGGCGTCGCGGAAGACTTTGTTCTTCAGGGGGGAGTAGGTGCTGTAGTACTCCCGCTCCTCGATGCCGTACTTCTTTAGCATCTCCCGGTCATCCCAGAAGGCGCCGACAATACCGATACAGCCCACCAGGGAGAACTTGGCGGTGGTGTAGATACGGTCGGCAGCTGCTGCCAGATAGTAGCCGGCAGAGGCGGCCATGGACTCGATGACGGCGAAGCAGGGCTTCTTCAGGCCCTTAATGGCCAGGAAGGCCTCGTGGAGTCCGAAGGCCTCGCCGCCGGGGCTGTCGATGTGGAGCAGGTGGGCGACGATGGCGGGGTTCTCTTCGGCGGCCTGGAGGTCCGCGATGAGCTGGGCGGTGGAGAAACGCCACCAGGAGCGGTAGGTGATGGTGCCGAAGATGGGGTGATAGGCGACGGATCCGGCGGGGATTTCCGGGTCGGAGAAGTCAGAGGGGAAGGCGAAGGAGGCGGAGGCCGGCTTCAGGATGGCCTCTTTGTATGGCTTGTGCTCTTCCTCCTCCAGCACGACCACGGAGTCGTGATCGTGGGAAGATGTGGCCGGGATGTCGGCCATGAAGAGGATGGTGGGCTTATTTTTTAACATTACGGTCCGTGTTTTCGGCAAATGTAGGCAGGCCGGACCGTAAAAAATAGGACAGCAGAGGCTATAGGTCCAGGGGTTCCGTGGTCTCGAAGGTCGTCTCCACCACGCTCATCCCCTGATCTCCCGGGGTGACGGTGATGATGGGAGCCTCGCCAGGTGAACCGATGATCCGGATCGAGCCGTCCGACATGATGACTCCGACGTAGCGGTTCGCCCCGTCATGCTGGCGGACGGAGCAGTCGGCCGTCACGGCGCGGAAGCGCTGCATCCAGACGTCTCCCCGGTCGTCTCTTTGCGGTGTCTGGTCCAGGCTCACCTTGGACTTGCAGGCGAACTCCTCGGCGCCGATGGGGATGTAGGTGATTTTCTGGAGAAGGAGGGCTTCCTGGATGAGCTCCGGGCGGATGAGGACGAAGTGGCTGGTGATCTCGATCATGGGTGGATGGTTTTGTCGCGGTTTTGCCCCGAAATATCTGGGACTTCTCGGGAGGGAGATTTTTATTAAAAGTCTTTGTTTTCGATTGGAATTACATATCCCTCCGGATGGCGGCGGCGGAAGCGGAACCAATCCTTCCGGAGCATCTCATAGGTCACGAGGTCCATGTCGATCTTGTGAAGCTGGCAGAAGTTCAGGATGGCGTCGTGGATTTTGAGGTCGTCATTGTTGCCCAGGGCTCCGGTCATATAGCTCCGGTACGACTGCTTGAAGAAGCGCATGAGGTAGTCGGCCACCACGCGCTGGCCGTCCTCGGTGAGATAGCTCCGCCAGAGTGAGTCGGTGACGATGACCTTCCTGGAGGGGTGGTTGTAGTTCTTGCGGTGGATGGTATAGACGGCGATCCTGATGGTGTCGGTGGTGCCGGCGGCAGGGGTGGGCCGGAAGTCCGGGGGCACCAGGTCCAGGTGAGTCTTCACCAGGCCCCACAGCCTGGACTCCCTGGAGGGGATGATGATGTCAGACCCCTCGTTTACGGCGAGGAGATACGCCTTCAGGGCCGGGAGGACCTTGACGGTGACGGTCTGGCAGTCAGTGGGGCATTTTTCCATGTCGCAAAGTTACGAAAAGCCCCGGATTTGACTGGGACCGGGACCAGGAGCCCTGGAGCCGGTGGTGCCGGCACTCCTGGAGAGTGCCCAGGTGGCCAGGATCCGCCGGTCCCCGCACTCTCTCTGACACCCCCCCCTTGTTAAAGTCGCGATTTTTTTAGTGCTTCAGAACTGAAAGAGATAAAGCGCTGATTTATAGCGCGTTTTTCAGTTCTATTTCTACGTGCTGAAAATCTTCCGGCCTTCCGTGCTGGTTAGTGCTGGATTAGTGCTGAATTAGTGCTGGAAATTTTGGCCTTACTTAAAGTATTACTTTAGGTAAATTTCGGGGGTTATGAGACTGGGACACAACACTTTGCGAGATTGAGGGCCGAGGGCGTTTTTCGTGGCCGTTTTTCGGTCAGTTCTGACGCACTGATTTTTCGTAATTTTTTATAAAGGGGGTCTTTCTTCGTAAAAAGAAATAATAATAAATAGGGCGTTTTGCGCTGATTCCCAATACTTTCGCCAGAGTTCAGTTTTATACTTTTCTTTGGGAAAAAGGTGGAGAGGCGAGGCGGAGAGTGCTCGAAAGTGCTGAAAAGTCAGCACTAATTGTTCGTGCTGCTTTAGTGCTGACGCCCCAAAGCAGCCCAAAAAGGTCAATTTTCCGCGGGTTTTCACTCCTTCCGATGTAATTCCCAGCTCTCACCGACATCTCTCCTGTGAGCGTCGAAAACCCGCCGAAATTTGGATTTATCCGCGGCTTCGCTATTCCGGCCAGAGGCCGGGCGGCCGCGGGAGACGAAAAAACGGCCCCCTGGAAGGAAGCCGTCGGTGTGAGCGTGCTGGATTCAGTTCCGGAAGATCATGATGTCCGTGATCCGGATGTCTCTGATGCCCCCGTCGCGCTGGAGGCGCCTGGCGCCCCTGAAGGGTGACTGGATGCCGTGGACGCTCTCCATCCAGTCGCAGAGCTCGATGAGGCGCGACTTGTCGCTGGTGAAGTAGAAGTACGGGTGGCCGGAGAGGATCGGGAGCGTGTCCAAGCTGTCGGCCATCCTCCAGAAGTGCTCGTAGTGGCCGGCGTCCGTCGATAGATAGGGAGGATCCAGGAGGAAGCAGACGGACGGATCGTCCTGGAAACTGGCCGCCAGCTCGCGGAAGTCCTGGTTTACGGTCTCCACGCCTTCCAGGTAGCCCTCACGGGTGTAGATCTTCTCCTTGGTGTTGTTATACCACGTTTTGGCGCGGAGATCTTCGGCCGAGTGCGCGTAATTCATGGCGAAGAAGAGCTCCGAGGATATGGTGATAGCGTCGAGATACCCCCCCCCACCTGTCGATGACGGCCATGACGCGGGCCTTGGCTGCATCGGTGATCCTCTTCCCCTTCGGCTCATCCTTCAGGATGTTCCGGACGATGGAGAGGATGATGTTGGTGTCCTCGATGTGGTCCAGGCGCTCGGTGAAGTTGTCGTGGTCGTTATAGACGACGCGGAGGTCCGGCCGCGTCTCCTTTGCCGTGTGGGCCAGGAGGCCGGAACCGCCGAAAAGGTCCACGACGGTCGTGATGCCGGTGAACTCCCGGAGAGCTTCGGCAAAACGGCCGGCGAAGTCTTTCTTCTGGCCCAGGAACGGCAGCGGCGCGGTGGTGTATCTCATAGGAGGAAGAGGATGACGGCCAGGATATTCACGTAGAGCACGCCCAGGAGGCCGGAGGTGATGTCGATGAGCTCGGCCGTCTGGGTTTCGGGATGGGCGGCGTCGTAGAGTTCCTTCCCCACGAGGGCGGCGATGGCCACGGCGTCGGCGATGAGCATGGCCCACCACCAGGCGAGGAAGTGGACCAGGATGACAAGGAAGAGTGCGGCGATGTCTTCGCCGGCGATGTGGTGCAGGAGGCAGTCGGCCCGTCTGGCGATGAGTTTGATGTAGTCGATGATTTTCTTCATGGCTTTCCGTTTTTTAGTTCAGTTCTGTCTCCTGCGAAGGTAGGGTGGAGACGCGAGGCGGGAAAGGACCGGTGGGCGCCTATTGCTCGGTTAGTTTGATATTGGCGGCGCCCAGGATCCGCCGGCCACCGATCTCGATGTGGTTCTTTGTGTTCACGCAGTGCTCGGTGGCTGGGTCTTTGAAGATGTCCTTGTGGTAGCAGTGCGAGCAGATGGTCTCCTCGGCATCCGCCCACCAGCAGAAGCCGTGGGTCGGATTGTAGCAGGGGTCGGTCATGGTGCAGCCGCACACCCGGCAGACTCCGGGTGTCCTTTTGGCGAAGACCAGCCGGAACCACCGGCGGGTCATGGAGATATTGGTCTTTTTCTTCATGTGTCAGAAGTTGAAGGGATTGATGGGCTCCCGGTCCGTCGGCCGGAAGAGTATCTTCAGATAGGGCGTTTCGCCAGTGAGGGAGAAGACGGTCAGCTGGCAGTCCTCGATGCGCGTGGGGATGACTTCGCCGGAGGTCTTGGTGTTCCTGACGATGAAGGGCTGGCGGTCGATGATGTCGGTGTCGATATTGTGAAGGATATCCTCCCTGGAGCTGACGGGCTGGTCTCCGTACCAGGCCGCGACCTCGGCCTTGATGGCCAGGGCCCACTCCGGCAGCTTGTTATGCTTCACGAGCTCGATGATCTGGATGAGGTAGTTCATATTTATAGCGGGTTTGGGAGAGGACGGCCGGGGACGTCGGATCCGGAGAGGGCGAAGCGCCGGCGCCGAACGTGTCGATAAAATCGCCCCATCGGTAGCTTCGGGCCTTCGTTTCCCTCATAAGCCGGTATCCTTCGATGATCTCCTGGTCCATGGTTCAGTCTTTCCTGGTAATTGGCGCGGGCATACTGGCGAACTCTTTGGGATAGTGCTCCCGGGCGTAGTTCAGGAGCTCGTGGTGATACCAGTCGGCGATGGCCATCCCGGCCTGTGAGGTGAAAATATCCCAGTTTGTGGTGATGAGGGAGTGGACGTAGAACTGGAGGCGGTCGCCCTTGGTGAACCGCAAACCCAGACTGCAGGAGTACTCGGCCACTTTTGTCCAGAGGGTTATCTGGCCGTCTTTTTCTTTCTCGGTGATTTCCATGTAGTGAAGGTTTTGAGCCCGTGGACGTCAAAGTCCACGGGCGGGAAAAGGTTCAAAAATTATAATGCTACGACGGCCCGCGCCACGAACGAGCCATACTTGTTGTAGCTGAGCACGCCGCCGGACGAGAAACTGACGGTCCAGGCGTAGTACTCACTATACTCGGACGAGGACCAGAAGAAACCATCGAGGATCTCGCCACCATGGGACTCCAGGATGGCATTGATGGCGTCCTTCTGCCAGAGGAGGATGTAGGCCTCGTCCCTCGTGAAGAGACGGCCGCCGGCGGCCTTGGCCAGCTGCTTCGCTTTCGCCCACTGGAGATATCGGCCGCCCTCTTCGTTCTGGAGGTTTCGGGGCTGGATGATGATGTTCAGAAGGGGAACGTACACCCCGCCGTGCTCCTCATCCCAGGTGGGCGCGATGAGCTGGGCGAGGACGGGAAGGCCTCCGGATTCCTCGGTGGCGAAACGCGGGAGGCTCTGAAGGGTCCCTTCCCCGTACTTGTGCTTGAGGGCTGTGAGTCGGTTCCGGGAGATTTTCGGGTTGCTGGCCTCGATGCGGGCCTTGACGATGGCGAGCGTGGCCGCCTGGACGTCATTGATGCGTGTCTTTTCCATGTTTTTGTGTGTTTATTTGGTTTTGGGTTATATGGCAGCGCGGAAGGTGTAAATCTTGGAATTAGCCTCCAAATGAGGGCTCCGGCGCGTCTCTTCGTTCCAGTAGGCCACCAGGGCCTCATTGTCCAGGATATAGCCCCGGGACTTCAGGTAGTGGCGCTCGGAGTAGGTTCCGGGTTTGGCTCTCTGGAGCTTCAGCTTGGTCCGCTGCTGGAGGCCTCTCTTCAGGCGGATCTGCTCATCGAGGCGGGTGGCTCTCCTGGAGGCGGCCGCCTTCTCGATGCGTGCCGCCTCTTTTTTCGGGCCGAGCCGGTCGATGGGCTTCTCGCCCTTTTTGAACCATCCCTTCTCGGAGCCTGGCGGGCATGTTCCCTTGGGAGGGATGAAGCCGTCGTCGCGCTTCCGGTGGTAGTAGATGGAGGTGTGGCCACCTTCTACGGACCGGGCCTTCAGGAACGCCGGCGACTTCTTCAGGCCGAAGCGCCTGGCCAGCCGGTGCAGCGTGGTCTCGCTGATGCCCAGGTGGAAGGCGAGGAACTCGTTCTCGTGGTCCTTGAAGTTCCGGACCAGGTAGTCCAGCTGCTTCGCCTCCAGGTGGATCTTGTTGGCCGGGCCCGGGAGGTCCAGCTGCAGGGCGTGTGCGTATTTATACAGGAGCGGGATGGAGATCCCCAGCTGCTGGGCGAGCTCTTTTTTCGTGGTGTCTGCGAAGTGCAGGACCAGGTGCTGCTTTTGTTCCTGGGTGAGTTCGATTTTCCTCATTTTGCGGGCGTTTTGACGGTCTTCTTCCTGGTGGTCGTCTTCTTCTTCGGCTGGGGTGCCGCCGTGGCCTCTGCGGCCTTTTCTGCGGGCTTCTGGAGCATTTTCCGGGTGAACTCTTCCATCGAGGCCTTCACGGCTTCGTCTCCGCACTCCGAGAGGATCCTCCGGGCTGGAGATGACAAAGTGGAGCAGCGGCGCTCCCGGATTTCCATGTAGAGAGTGACCAGGCGCTCGGCCTTGATCCTGGCGAGGGCGGTGATGGGGTCGGCCGGCAGCGGGGCGATGTGGTTCTTTTTCCGGTACTCCTGCTTGGCGTTGAAAACACGGGCTCGCTGGAGCACGATGTTCTGGAGGTTTTTCTGGAACGTCGTGGTGTTTTTAAGGACTTCCTCGACGGTGACGGTGTGGATTGTTTCCATTATTTGAAGGATTTGAAGTGTGTCTTGATGTATTCCTCGTTCTCTTCGGGGGTGAGGGCTCCGCGCTGGACCATGGTGACGGTATTGTCGAAGGTGAGGTTGATCTTCCCCTCGATGTATAACAGGCAGAGGATCTTGATGGACGGCTCCAGCTGCTTCCCCTTCCACGGGATCCGGACCCACTCATAGAGCGGAAGCCCCTGGAACCACTCGCGGTACTTCTCGCTGTATTTGGCTATGAAGTCCGCGTAGTCGGTCCGGAAGCGTTCGGTCTGCCATGTGTATCGAAGGAGGAAGCACTCGTTCATATATTGTCCGGAAGGTCGTCGTCGTTTATCCCGAAGTTGGGGATGTATGCAGGGGCCGCTGCGCCCGCGCTTTCAGACTCTTCGCTGAAAATCTGGGGCTCGCTCTGGTAGTAGTCCTCGTTGCCCACGGTGAAGTATTCGGTGCCGTTGCGCTTGATGTCCTTGGAGGGGACGCCGTCGTCGTTCGGCTTTCCGACGTACACCTTCCGGGCAGGGTCGAAGATCTGGGGGTTGAAGATGTAGCCGCGGAGCTCGCAGTATTTGAGGAGCTTGGTCTTGAAGTTCCGCGGGTTGTAGAAGGTGCGGCGGGCCGGTCCGATGTATTCCAGGAAGTTGTCGTAGATGACCTTCCTGGGGATGTCCACCTGGTTCAGCTTGGACACCTTCCCGGCCTCCGTGGCGGGGCTGTAGTATTCGTCCGCCCACTGGACAAACTCCTCGCCCACGTCCTGGAGGAGTTTCCGCTTCTCCAGGCGGTCTCCAGGAGCGGCGACGTAGCCGAAACGGAAAAAAAGCCGGAGGCACGTGGCCACCAGGTTCCAGTAGCTGTTCCACTGCTCGGATGGCCACTCATCGCTGAAGAAGTGGGTGCCGAAGTCGTGGATCGGCTTGTGGGTGGCGTTGTAGTAGTCGGAGAAGGCGATGAGCCACTGGCGATCCTCGAAGCTGGCGCCGTCTCCGGTGGTGGCGTGGTTGGTGGTGAGGTAGATCTTCGGGGAGCGCTCCCAGGGAAGGACGAACTCCCTCTCGCCCTTGGGGTTCACCGGCCAGTCGCCGGTGATGAGGGAGAAGAGTGTCTCGAAGTCGAAGTCCTTCTGGACGTCATCCAGGAAGACCAGGCGCGTCCGTTCATCGACACCATCCCAGACGAAGGACGGCATCTTTCCGCCGCTGAACTCCTTCCCGTTCTTGTACCTGGTGCAGGCCACCACGCGGGCGGCCTCTCCGAGCAGGGACTTTCCGGACCGACCGTTCGAGGTTCCCACCTCCGACTGCTTTCCGTCCATCCCGATCACGGCCTTCGAGACGCTCTTGGACTTGGCGGTGGCCACCAGATAGCCCAGGGCGGTCAGCTTGGAGACCAGGTGCTGGGCGTTCTCGCGGCGGTCCTGCTCGGTGATCTCTCCGGTGTCCTTCCTCCAGGTGAAGTTGCTGGTGTTCTCCAGGAACCGGAGGAAGTCGCACCTCTTCCCCTCCTCCGTGATGGTGTAGCTCCAGATGCCGTCCTCTTCGTGGACGCGGATGAGCTCCGGGAGCTCGGAGACCTCGAAGTCTTTCCGCTGGTTCCCCCAGATAAAGAAGCCGAGGGACGTGTAGGGGATGGCCTTGATGTGCTCGGCCGTGATTTCCCAGATGGTGTTCCGGAAGAAGAGGCGCTCCGTGCCGAAGGCTGGACGGTCGAAAGGCTCGGCGAAGTAGCCGAGCATTGAAAGGGAAACTGGGCCGAAGTACTGGGTGGCTCCGCGGTGGAGCATGTTCCGGACGTATTTCGGCAGGGTGTCCTGGGCGAACTGCTTAATGAAGTCGGCGATCTGGTGGGGCTTTATCTCCTGGACGATCTGGCCGTCCACGTGTACGAACTCGTACTCGTGGTTGGGCTTCTCGTGGCGCCAGTAGCCGCGGTGCTCCAGGAAATTCTTGGCTCCGTCATAATCGAAGGCGGCGTCCTTGCTGCCGTCCTTCCTCTCGATGTCCGTCCAGAACCGCTCGTCCGCCTCGATGGGCTGGGCGCTCTCGAAGTCTCCGGAGTCGCTGAAGCGGTAGCGGCGGCCGCCGAAGGTGAACTCCGGGAGGTCCTTCAGCTGCTCGAAGTACTGAAGGGCGAACTCTTTGGGCGTCTGGAGGTGCCAGAGCTCCATGAGCTTATTGTCGGAGTAGGTGGATATTTTGTAGAGCTGGACGTAGGTCCCCGTCATCGGCTTCCTGGTCCTGGCGTCCTGGATGTCTTTGGCCAGCGCGTCCTCGTTCTTTTTGAGGGTATTGGCCAGGAGGTCGTCGATGCCTTTGTCGTTCGCTTCGTTTTTGAGGACGTAGCCGAAGAGTATCTCCACGTACAGGCGCTGGGACCTGGCGAGGGCCATGAAATAGTCGCGGAAATTCCGGACGGCGTAGAAGAAGTTCTTGGGGCGTTTCTCGATGGGCACGTCCACCCGGAGCTCGTGGGATAGGTCCATGCAGTCGGAGTCCAGGAGGAAGATGACCTCCTTCACCTTGCAGACCTCGATGAGCTTCACCAGATCCTCCGGTAGCTTTCCCTTCTGGGCGATGTTCTGGATGCCGGAGACAGCCACGCTGGGGATGCCGTGTTTCGTGGCCTTCTCGGCCTTTTTCTCGCCTTCCTGGACGTACAGCGTGTCGATGGGTGTCTGGGCCTGGTAGGCCTTCCTGATGGGCTGGGGATAGTAAATAAAAGCGGGCGCACCGTAGGGGGTGCGGTACTTCATCGGCTTCCCTTCCTTTTTGTCTTTGTGGAGCTCCGGGAACTGGTAGCGGACGCGGTAGTATTGACGCGGGAGGCTCTGAAGGGTCCCTTCCTGGATATAGGTGACGGGGCGGCCTTCCAGGTCGTAGTAGTAGATGACGGCGTCATCTCCGGGAACCAGGTCGCCCTTGGGCGTCATCGTTCCGCTCTGGAAGGTCTCGAAGTCGCGGGGCTCGGAGTCTCCCTCGTTCACGTACACCTTGGCCGTGACGTCCTGGCGGGACAGGCCGGAGGCCTTCAGCATCCGCCGGCAGAACTGGTCGGAGTCCTTTGTCTTGGTCTGGATGGAGCGCTCGTACTCCTCGTACTCGATGTAGATGTTCAGGTAGTGGGCCAGCTCTTCCACGGCTTCCGTGGTGCTCTTTCCCAGGCCCTGGGTGAGGAAGTGGTAGGCGGTCGTGCCCTTGAAGTCGTTGCAGGAGTGGCAGAAATAGCCCTTCCCCGGCGTGACCACCATGGCGTTCGCGTGGCAGACAGGGCACTCGCCCTTGAAGCTCGCGCCCTCTCTATGGAGCTGTGTGTGTTCCTTTATGATACCCAGAAGGACGTCTTTGTCCTTCTGGCGCTCCATTATTTTCTGAAATATGTCTTCCTTTATTGTTGGCATGATCTGGTGGGGTGTTTAGATGTCGAGAGAAGGGCGGCCAGGTAGCCGGTGGCGAAAGTGTCCGCGGTGCAGTCGAAAAAATCGCAGGCGGGATCCTGGCCGTGGCCATAAATGCAGAGGCTCCGCTGGGGGCATATCGCGCAGTGATAGTGGGACCGCACGGCCGAGCGGGTCTGCAGGAGGAGTTCGTCGGAAATATGGGGGGGTAATCATGGCATTAGTGCTGGAGGATGAGCTTCTCGATGTCATCCCGGAGGCGTTCATACCTGGCCAGATCCTGGCCGCCCTCTTCCAGGAGTTGGAGGTGGGCGATCCGGTAGTCCAGCGCGTCCTTGATAAGCTGGAGGTCTTTCTCTGCTATATCCATATATTATTATGATTTATCGTCACGACGACGGGCGCGGACGACGTGCTCGGTGCGTGAAGTTCTTGTTCTTGCTGTCCAGACCGACTGGTCCAGGTCGGCCGCCGCGATTTGCGGGAGGAGGATGATGAAAAGAGCGAAGCCCAGGAGCCTCTTCCGGAGTTCGGGAAGAGGGGCGAGGGAGCTGTCGACCCCGTGTACGTGGGTAAACCACCAGGCCGACAGCTCGTTCGCCTTGTTCAGGTGTATTTTAGCGTAGATATTCGCGAGGATGTTCTGGACGGTATAGACCGATATCTCCCGTCCGCCGGATTTTTTCCGGAGGAGTCCGGGGACTTCCTTTGCGGCAGCTCCCCAGGCGACCATCTCGGCCACCTCTTTCTCTCTGGGCGTGAGGCGGTCCATATTATTCGCCCCAGACGTCGGTGATGCCGTACTCTGCGAAGATGGCCACGATCTTCTCGCCTTCGGAGATGGTGGGCTCCGGGATGCCTCGGAGCCGCCGGTAGAAGTTGGAGTCGGCCTTTACTTTCAGGGCTTTCTTCAGTTTGGCCCGGACCTCCCCGAGCTTGACGTTTGGAAGCTGATCCCAGCCTCTCTTAAATGCATACTTTGCCATATTGTAGTAAGAATTAGCTATTTATTCGTGTTCTATATTGTCGTACCTTTGTAGCACTAAATAAAAATGTATTTCTATGTGGCAAAAATACACATAAACTTGCAAATAATGAAATTTTTTGTGGAAAATTTTGCAGGAAGATGGAAAGATTTTCCGCAAGTGTTTGATTTTTAATAGTTTAATTTGTAATAGTAAAAAAGGGCATGATGGACTTCTACGATCTCATCCTCGAAAATGTGAAGAAAATCCTGAAAGACAGGAATATAAAGCAGGCGGTGGCCGCCGCCTGGATTGACGTGGACCCCTCCCAGTTCAGCAAAATCTTAAAAGGGACGGTCCTGTTGAGCATCCGGCAGCTTGCAGATTTTGCACGTGGCGTGGAACTGCGTGAAATTGATATAATAACCTACCCCGCCCGCTATAAAGCCCCGGAAGAGGGCGATGAAGGGCCGGCGGAGGTACTCCTTCAGATGAGGCTCACGAAGGAGAAAAAGGACCAGGTCCTGAAGCTGGTCTTCGGAGAAAACAATATCGAGATATTAAACAAATAGACGAAAATGTTCCGGCTTACAAACATAACCAACCAGAGGACCGTGTACCTAAATGTCAATAGTATCGCCACCATCGAGGACCGTGACGGCCTCGCCTATATCCGCCTGGTGGATGGTTCGGAGTATCTGACCAATGAGGACTACGAGGAGTTCCTGGATGCTGTAACCGGGACAAAGACGGGCCAAAAATAGCCCTTATTTTTGAGAATTGTCGGTTCTTTGAAATTGTAACTTATTGATTTACAAATAGGGGCTTTTGTCTAAAGTACGAGGGTAAAATCCAGTCATCCAGACAAAAAGCCCTTAAACGTTTATAAATGAACGATTTAAGGGATTTTTTAATAAAAACCGGGACAAACCCGGACCAAAAAATCGAGGCTTTTTTTTCCTTGCATCCTGACCTGTTCGAGATACTCCAGGAGGGGTGCAAAGAAAAAAAAATTATGTTCTTCAAAGCACGCCCCCATGTGGATTTTAAGCCCCCAAAACTCCATGCCACCGGCCCGGAGTGGTACGTCTTCTATTCCGTCCGCGTTCCGGAGACCGGGAAGTTCCGGCGCTATCGCGTGAAGGTGAACCGCGGAACCGCCCGGGAAAGGAAGGAAGCCGCACGCCAGATCATCGCCGCACTCTCCGAGAAACTCTCCGTCGGATGGACCCCTCTGACCGAGGCGGCCACCCCGCTCTCTACCGTTCCCCTCCTGGACGCCCTGGCCACCTTCGAGAAGGTGAAGACGAAGGAGATGAGGGACCAGTCGCTGGCCACCTACCGCTCCTATCTCCGCGTCTTCCGGCGGTGGCTGGAAGACAACGGCGCCTCCGTGGCCACCACCTGCGTCTCCTTCGACGGCCACGCCGCCGGCGCCTTCATGGACCACCTGGAGGAACGGGACGATATATCCCCCCGCTCGTTCAATAACTACCTGTCCTTCATGACCACCCTCTTCGAGTGGCTCCAGGAGAAGGGCTACGTCTCCGGGAACCCCTTCGCGAAGATCCGGAGGAAACCGAAGAAGCTCATGGAAAAGAAGCGCCGCGTCCTCACGGAAGCGGAACTCTCCACCCTCTTCGCCTTCCTCCAGGAAGAGAACCCGGAGTACATGGCCGCCTGTCTCCTCTGCTATTGCTGCCTCCTACGGCCGAAGGAGATCTCCCTGCTCCAGTGCTCCGATGTGAACCTGGAGCGCCAGGTCGTCCACGTGCCGGCACTGGTGGCGAAAAACGGGAACGAGTCCTTCAGGACCATCCCGTCCTCCATCGTTCCCTTCCTCCGGAAGCTGGACCTCCGGAAGCCCGCGTGGTACATATTCGGGGAGCACAACGGCCGCGGGGATGACTTCACGGCCGGACCGCGGCCGCTCGCGAAGAAGAAGTTCTCGGACTATTGGGCCAAAGTGGTCCGGGCCGCGTGCGGATTCGGTGGGGATATCCAGTTCTACAGCCTGAAGGATTCGGGGATTACGCGGATGCTGGGAGACGGCGTCCCCATCTCCTTCGTGCAGCGCCAGGCGGACCACTCCAGCGTGGCGATGACGGCGATATATGTGGGGAAGAGCCCGCTGGCCGTCGAAGATCTCAAAGGTGTCGATATCATGCCTGCGACCCCCTCCTTGAAAAAATAGGGGTAGATTGTGTGCTTCAGAACTGCCCCTCCTTAACTCTTTGACGGACAGGGCGAAAAGTCAGCACTAAAAACAGCACTAAACAGCACGCCGGGCTCTACAGGATCCGTGCTGCGGCCGATCCGGCCAGGCGGACGGCCCTCTGACGGGCTTCCTCCCGGACGGTCTCCGGCAGCTGCTCCCCGATAGCGTTCCGGATGCTCCGGAGCTCGGAGGCGAGCATGTCGGAAGTGGCCATCCCGTTCTCGTATAATTCCAGGATGGCCACCACGTCGAAGTATATGTCCTTGCCGGCCGTCATTTCCTGAAGCGGAACAGGGTGAGCTCTATCCCTCCGCCCACGTAGGGCGAGACCTTCTGCTGGCCTGTCGGTGAGTACAGCACGCCGGCATCCAGGCGGAAGCGTGCAGGGCCGGCCGTATAGGAGACCGTGGCCCCGCCGGTGACGAAGGGGGTGACGGCGTAGGCTCCGGAGACGGAGAGGCCCAGGGCCCAGCCGTCGAGCGGTTTGTAGTTGGTCTTGGTGATGGTGGTCTCCGGCCAGGTGATGTGCAGGTGATCCAGGGACGGCTGGACGCCGGTGATGATGGCCGTGGCCACGACGCCCCGGGCGAGCGTGTCCCGGTAGGTGACGGTCTCCTTCTCGATGGAGACCGACGTGGAGTCCTCGGAGACCTTGACGTCTTTGATGGGGACGACGGCCGGCGGAAGGTCCGGACGCGGGACGGACTCGATGGGGCTGGGGCCGAAGATCTCGGCGGACTTGGGGACGTACACGGTGTCCACCTTCGGCTCCGGGGTGTGCAGCGCCTGATATCGCGAGTGCGTGAACAGGCCCGCGAAAAAGCCCACCAGGAGCGCCGAAGCGGTCAGGATGAGGGTGAGCTTGGTCGTCTTACTCATCGCGCTCTTCCGGGTCTTCTACGCCTTCATCCTGGGCCCTTGCTGACCGGACGATCTCCAGGGCTTCCTGGCGGATCCGGCCGACGGCGGCACGGGCGGAGAAAGTGATGCCGAGGACGGCCGCCGCAAACGACAGCCCCTCGGCGTACATGATGAGGACGGAGTTGTGGATCTCCCCTTTGGGGTCCACCCAGAAGCCCACGGCCACCAGGAGGTGGACGATGATGAGCACGGCGGCGGCGATGATGATGTAGAGGTTGTCTCGTTTATTCTTTTGCATAGGGCGGCTCTTTTTCTTGATGCGAAAATAGGCCGCCCGGGCGTGAGAAAAAAGGACAGCTTTCCACCTATTCCGGAGCCGACTCCAGGCACCGGCGGGCGAGGGCCTTGGCGGTCTTCCGCCAGGCCTGCATGGCCTCGAAGTCCTGGAGGGCGCCTTCGTCTTCAGGATCCCCGAGGAAATTGTTCAGGATGGCCTCCATGGCGTCGCTGGGGTAGCGATGGCGCACCAGGAGGGAGACCAGGCCGCCGTAGTAGAACTGCCCGGGAGGGACCTCCAGGGCCTCGTACTCATACTCGCCGCCCTCTTCCTTTGGGGGGACGATGTCGAAGTTGATGGTGTGAACCTCCTGGCGGAAGGAGTTGTACGCCGTCTCCACCAGAGAGGGCGCGGTAGTACTCGTTTTCTTCATGATATTGTGTTAATATGATTGTTTTGAGCTTGTACGCCTTCCGTATCTTGATGATGTGGGCGTTGGCAATATAGCAAATTTTCCAGAAGCTCCGGAGCTCGGAGAAGAGGTCCATCCGGACGTTATAGGAGGCCGTGGGGATGAAAAAGCCGAGGCTGGAGTTCGCGGCGCACACCAGGTCCTCCAGGTCCATCGCCCGCTTGACGGTGAGCCCTCCGCGAAGGATCCGCCCGCAGAGTTCCTCGATCTCGTGCAGGCGCACCTGGAGACCGGTGACGGTCCTGTTGGACGTGTAGGATCTGCCCTGCTTCAGGACGCGGCCGACAAACTTCACACCGTGGCGGAAGCGCTGGATGTAGAACTTGTCCGGGTGCAGCTTCTGGTGGAAAATCTCGACCAGGCGGACGGCCACCTCCTGGCGGAACTCCAGGATGGCCTCCATGGTCGGAGAGACGACGAAGATGTCATCCACGAAGCGGATGTACCTCATGCCGCGCTGCCGGCAGAACTCCACGGCCCACTCATCCAGGAAGGACAGGAGGAAGTTCGCCAGCTCCTGGGATGTGATGTTCCCGATGGGCATCCCGATATGTTCGAGGGCGTTGAAGAGACTCTTCCAGAAGGCCAGCTCATCCCAGAGCTCCAGACGGCCGCGGCGCTCGCAGTTGTACTGCGGCGCGTTCATGATGATCTTCTCCGTCACCCAGAGGAGGGTGTCGATGTCGGTCTCCGGATGGAGTTCCCGGATCCTGTCGGCGTTCTGGAGGATGAACGGCCGGAGCATCGCCCAGAGGACCGTCTTGTCGATGGTCATGAAGAAGCTCCAGATGTCCATGGTGCCGATGAAGGCCTGGGTGGTGTAGTTGTTGCTCACCAGGCGGATCTCTTCCATCGCCCGGTCGGCAGCTGCCGCCGTTCCGAAGCCGACGCGGCAGTTGTAGGAGACGTTCCCCATGGAGCGGAACCGCTCCTCGAAGAAAGGCCGCAAACGTATGCAGACCCAGTGCTGGGCGATACGGTCGCGGATGGAGGCCACCTCCTCCGCGAAGTCTGCCAGATAAACGTCGAGCAGTTCCAACTGCCGGTACCGCTGCTCTCCCTTCGGAGCTTTCAGTGCAAAACCAGCTACCAGCCGGGCGTTCTTCATGTCGTCGAGGATCGTGATCGCCGAGTGCTGCCATGACAGCCCACCCGGACAGCGGTCCGCGACCGCCTCCGCCCACTGCTTCATCGCCTGGATCTTTCGATATGCCGAGGATTGCTTTGGCTTCATAAGTTTATAGCGTTTTCCGTAGCGGACCGGACGCCGAGGTCCGGTCCGAAATACGGGTTTTTTGTAAGGTGCGCCGGGGCGAAAGGCCCCGGACGCGATTAAAAATTAAAATGCTACGACGGCCCGCGCCACGGTCGAGATATACTTGCCGGTGTAGTACACGCTGCCGGACGAGAAACCTACGCTCCAGGCGTAGCCCTCATTAAACTCGGACGAGGACCAGAAGACACTGGCCGAGAATTGCGTGAAGATGCCAGCCTGGACCGCTGCCGTGAAGATGGCGTGGTCGCCGCCGGCGTAGCCCTTGGAGTGATACCAGAAGAGACGGCCGAGTTCACCTCCAGACGGCAGGAACCACTTCCCGGCCTTGAACCTGTCATCCAGGACCTCCGTCTGGCGGAGGAGCGCCGGCTGGTAGGCGTAGGCGTAAGAGGCCGCCGGGTAGTAGAACTGCTGGTACTTCGCGGCGCCGCCCTCCGCCTGGATGGCGGTGATGAGCTGATCCAGGACCTGCTTCTCGGTGTACTCGCTGGTGGCCGCCGGGATGGGGTGGTCGGTCTCTGCCAGAACCTGGTCGCGGTGGTCGATGATGTCCCAGGTCAGATACTGGCCCCACGGCACCTTCTGGCCCGCCGTCTTCCCGTGCATATCCTGGCCGAGGGTGTACCAGCCCAGCTGTGAGATGACGCCGGTGGTCAGTTTGCGGAAGCCGTCGTCGTCGCCCAGTTCGGACTCATCCCGGTAGGTGGCGTCGGAGATATAGTTCGCCGTGCCGCCTTCGGACGTGACGGCCACGCCGGAGCTGGTGACGTTCGCCTGGGGCAGGTCGTAGGCGTTGTGTCCGCTCGGGAGCGTGATCCCCGTGATGCCGTTGGTGGCGTCGCGGTAGAGACCCCAGACCTTGGATCCGAGCGTGTCGAGCTGGACGGCCAGGCGGAGCGTCGGATCGTCCGGGTCGATGTAGAAGCAGATGGCCACGCACGTCTTGGTGCCGTCGTAGCGGTCGGAGTAGGTTCCGTCGTAGAAGACGAAGTCGCCGACGCGGGCGCTCCGCTTATAGAGGCGGATGACCTTCGTGGCCGTGATGGTGGACCCGTCCTTCAGGGTGAGGACGGCCGTCACGGTGGCCTCCGGGCCGGTGCCGTCGGCAGCTTCCGTTCCCAGGGAGTTCACGGTGACGACGCCGCTCTGGTTGATGGTGGCGTAGGCGTTGTCGGAGATGCTCCAGTGGATGGACTTCACCGTGTTACCGTAGGCGGTGGAGACGCCGCCGGCGGTGGCCGGTGTGACTGCATACTGGAAGGATCCGGTCTCCTCCAGACCATCGGCGCCGAAGATGAGGGCGTTGGCGATGGCGCGTTCCTGGTAGTGGACCGTCAGGCCGCCGGCACCGGTGTCGATGTCGCCCCACTTCTCGATCATGGCCAGCTTCATCGCGAACGTCACCTCCTGATTGCCTCCGGAGATGGTGATGTCTCCGGAGAGGCTGCTGGTGGCCAGGCCTGCCAGGGCGTTCACCACGGAGGCGGCAGCGGAGCCCCAGAGGATGTTGTCGATGGTCACGCCGTTCACGTTGGAGCTCTCGGAGAGAAGACGCTGGACCATGGTGTAGGTGTCCAGCTGCGGGCATCCGAGGACCGTGAGCGTCCTCATGACGTCGTAGCCGGCCACGCTGAAGGTCGCGAGGTTCGGGAGGTTCTGCAGGGAGAGTGCGGTCAGGCTTGCCGGCAGGCGGAGCGTCGTCAGCGTGTCCGTCTCCGGGAGCTGGATCCCGGTGATGGGCGTGTCGCGGAAGTCCACCTCCTCGATGACCGGGGAGTTGATGGGCTGGACACTGACCACGTTCCGGAGGTTCCTGGCGATGAGCTTCCGGAGGAGCCGGAAGTTGGAGACGTTCCAGCCGGCGTCCGTCTGGCGGGTGTTCCCGCCTTCCACTCCGGAGTAGTCCATGACCAGCTCGCGGAGGCGTATCATGCCACTCATACCGGTCTGGAAGTACACCTGGCCGAGACCCTCCAGGCCGGATTCCTGGATGTGGCCCTGGGCGTCCTCGGAGTAGGTGCCGATGGAGGTCACGAGGTCATTGTTGCAGACCACGAAGACCTGCTCGCCGCCGGATCCGGTGATGCCGTTCGGGATGAGCGCCGGCTCTCCGGCCACGATGGACCGGTGGGCGACGTAGTTCCCGGAGCCCCAGGCCAGGACGGCGTAGATAGGCACGCAGTGGCGGATGGCCACGCCCTTCCCGGTGGTGAAGAGGCGGATCATGGTGTTGTGCGTCGTGCAGGATGCCGTGGCGAACTTGGAGTCCATGTAGCGCTCGCGGTACTTCAGGAAGAAGGCGGAGTGCATGAGCTTATCCCCGTAGGCCATGGCAAAGTTGCCGGTGTTCGCGTAGCCCATGGCGTCGGCGTTGTAGAGATTTTCGCACCAGTGGCTCCAGTACCACTTGTACTGGTTCAGGAGGCTCTGGGCGTCGAGGCCATTGGCGACCATTTTGTCGTACATGGTCTTCACGTCGGACTCCCAGCACTGGTCGATGAGATCCCAGAGACCGGACAGGCGGCCGTTGAAAATCTCGGAGCCGGCCGTGGTCGCGAGCTCGAAGGACTGGGTCTGGGAGTTCCAGGTCTCACCGGTGATCCTGCCGGTGACGCCGGTCGTTTCGTCGTAGCTGTCGCCCCACTCGTGCCAGTAGCGCCAGGCCTTCACGCCGGAGTTATTGAAGAGCCAGATGGTGTCGATGTCTCGGGGAAAGAGACGGGCGAGAGGCTTGGCCACCGTCACGTCATCGAAGCCGATGGAGCAGTTCTTGTCCATGGAGTCCGTCCCCAGGAAATAGACGAAATAAATGAAGTAGAAGATGGCGTCCTGCTTGTGGATGTAGTCCTCGGCCTCGGCGCGGAACTTCGCCCGGCGGTAGGCCGGCGTGTCCTTCGTGTAGGTGACGGAGCCGAAGGTGCGGGAGGTGTAGCCGTCCACCTCCAGGGAGAGGTCGCGGTAGTCTCCGTTCCGGGCGTAGTAGCGCTCGGCCACGTTCGGATTGCACCAGTAGATGAAGTTGTGGAAACGCTTCAGGACCGCGAGCTCGGCGTTCGCCTGGTCGATGTCGGCGATGGTGGCCGGGATGCCCAGCTTCTCGCCGGTGACGCTGGACTTCTTCGGCACGCGGGCGTAGTAGAGCGGGATGGAGACAGCGTTCGAGACCACCAGCGTCTCCCCGTCGGCGTAGCTGTCGAAGATCTCCTGGTTGAAGAAGTTCTTGTTGTCGTCGATCTCCCAGAGCTGGGCCTGGGCGTAGTTCTTGGGGAAGCCCAGGAAGGAACGGCTGTATTTGTTATTGATGAAGTTGTAGATGGACAGGAACTGGGGCGAGTTTTGGCCGGCCGCCGTATTCTTCCGGAAGCCGATCTCCGGGAAGCCGGAGAGACTCTTCCGGAACGTGATGTCCTGGCCGAGGTCCAGCTGCTGCTGCTGGAACTTCGTCAGGATGCCCTGGAAGTTGCCGTTCGCACAGGCCAGAGTCAGCTGCTGGTAGTAGTTCGCCGCGAGCATGTTGAAAATCTTTTCACAGCTGGCGAAATTGACCTTGTGGACAAACTCCGTCTCGCCGGAGTCGATGCCGGGCGTGATGGAGTAGCTGCTGGCCGCCTGGGTGACGCCGGCGCCGAGGGCCAGTACCAGCTCAAAGAACTCCTCGGCCCAGTTCTTATACGGCAGCGGATATTTGTCGGAGCTCGTTCCGTCGCCGTTGATGATGTGCTCGCCGGCGGTGAAGGGAGCGCAGGCCAGGCCGTAGTCGTCCTGGTTCCACTCCGGATTCACAAACTCCGTGGCGTTGATGGTTCGTTCGTCCTTCTTCGAGGTGGGGAGGTTCTCCAGGTCCCAGGTGATGAGCGGGGTGTTCGGCAGGGCCACCTGGACCTTCTGGTAGGAGACGGTGCCGTCCGCGTTCAGGATATCGTTCCTCCGGGCGATGGCGATCTTGTCGGCGAGGTCCGGCGTCTCGTAGGCAAAGTTCCCGCACACCTGGGGAAGTGTGAGGGCCTTGTCATAGCCGCCGAAGGAGTACAGGATGAGCTCGCAGTCGTCGGAGCCGAAGACGATCTCCTTGTGGGTCTCCTGCTCCCAGCTGGCCGTCTTATAGTCGAAAATCCGGACGCAGACGCCGTTCACGCAGAGGTAGGCGATATTGCACCAGTCGTCGAAGTTGGAGGACGTGTTGGAGTTGCCGGTGTCGGCCACGCAGTGGCGGGCCTGGCCGTCGATGATGAGGCTCATCCGGATCCTGGACTGGTCCGGGAAGTAGGTGTCGATGCCGCCCAGGGCGGAGGAACACTTCACCACCAGGCGGTTCGGGTACACCTCGAAGCCGGTGGTCTCATCCATGCAGGAGATGATGGGCGAGTCCATGTCGGAACACAGGCCCGCCTCGAACTCGATCTCGATGGTGCGGCCGGTGCGGGCCGTCTGGTCCTGGGCGTTCACGCCGAAGTCGTGGTCGAAGGGGAGCCAGTCCTTCAGGGTGAGCCGGCGGCCGGCCGGGATGGTGTAGCCGTTGGCGTTCACGAAGCCGCCGAAGGAGTTGAGCTTGAAGTTGGAGGAACGCACCAGGCGCGAGGTCCGGACGTTATTGTAGTAGCTCTCCAGATCGGCGGCGTCGGCGTCGGAGTTGGTGCGGCCGGCGAAGCTGTAGTGGACCTTGCACTCATCCGCGAAGGACAGCACGACGCCGGCGCTGGTGATGGCCACCTCGTGCTCGACGTAGGCCTGGCCCACGGTGATCCGGAGCGTGATGTCGTTCCCCACGTAGTCGTCATCGGAAGGAACGAAGGCCGCGACCTGGTGGCCGGAGCTGCCGTTCGCGCCCATCGTCACCGTCTGGGAGGTGAGCGTCTCCTTCAGGATGCCGTTGTTGTCATAGATGGCCAGCGAGACGGTGGCCTCCTCTCCGGCCGATGCGCCGGGGATATAGAAGAAATACGGCACGCGGACGGTGTCGTACTGGGGAGCCGAGACCGGGGCGTCGTTACCGATGGCCACGACGGTCGCGGAGCCTCCGGTCTTGATGAAGTAGGTCTCGATGACGTCCGTGGTGATGCCGTACTGGGCGTTCACGGCCCAGACCTCGATCTTATGACGACCGGGCGAGAGGAGGCCGTCCGCGTCGATGGGGAAATTGTAGGTGGAGCTGGCGATGTGGACCACCTGCTCGGAGGCGGCCACCCCGTCCACCTTCAGGTGAACGTCGGCCTCCGTGCCGATGCAGGAGACGCGGAGCTCCCAGTTCCCGGAGCGCGGGATGGTCTCATCGTAGGATGAGTCGAAGGTGAGGGTGATGGACTTCGTCTCGATGGTGAACTCCCAGACGCGGGAGGCGCCGTGGGCATTGGCCACCACCAGGCGGACCGTGTTCGTCTCTTCGGTCAGGTACTGGCCGATGTCGATGGTGTAGGAGTTGTTCTCGATCGTGCCGGTGGAGCGGAGCGTCTGGGAGAGCGCCGTGATGAGCGTCCCGTTGATGAAGACCGTGGCGGAACCGGGAGAGGTGTCCACGTCGGTCACGTCGCCGCCGGCGTAGCAGTTGTATTTGAGGGTGATGGGGCAGGAAGCGCCGCGCACCAGGACTTCAGGCGGCGCGGTGGTGATCTTCGCCACCATCCGGTAGCTGTTCGCGTCGTCGGTGTAGATGAGATCCAGGACGCCGTTCTCGTTCGGTGTGAACTGACTCCCCTGGAAGTTGATCCGCTTGACTCCTCCGATGCACTCGATGAGCGCCTGGATGAGGATGTTGAACTCGGCAGCGGAGCAGCGGCCGGCGTCGGTCGCGCCGTCGTTTTCCACCTTGCCGAGCAGCGGTTGCAGGTCAGAGATTTTGATGGCCATGTGATAAACTTATAAGTTAAAAAACAAACGGGAAAACATACGGGAAACCGCTGGAGACCTCTCCGTCTCCGCGCCTGGCCACGAGGGTCCCGTAGTAGTAGATCCTCATGAGGCGGCGGTACTGATAGTCCTGGAAGATGAAGTACCACTTCGGCTGGAGGGCGTTCGTGGCCTGGGCGTGCTCGTATTCTTCCTGGGTGAGGTTCGAGAACTGGATGGTGTTCGGGAGGAGCGCCCGGAGCGCGGCGATGGCGCTGTCGTGCTCCTGGTCCGTGGCCCTCATGTAGGCCACCGTGGTCTCCAGTCCGGCGATGTCCGCGTCCTGGTTGCCGTCCTTCACGTCGATCCGCTGGATGGCTTCCAGGATTTCGGTCAGCTGGGAGGTGAAAGTGGAGATCCTCGCCAGGAGGTCCTCCAGCTGCTCCCCGGTGTACTTCG
>JAEEGL012130320.1_pt1 | contig 33511 bp, 32 predicted proteins | sample 9134231 | NCBI WGS metagenome assembly JAEEGL01 (sample SAMN16246548, study PRJNA631951) | gut metagenome | biome: gut microbiome; feature: rumen; material: fiber-attached | host: Bos | place: Iran: Karaj | collected 2018-10 | reverse complement strand
GGTCTCGCCGAAGAGGTTCTTACGACCGCCGGCGGCCCACTCGTCGATATACTCGGCCATAGGGCTGGAGGGGGTGATGGGGTAGATAGCTGCTACCTCGCTGAACATATAAGCCACGTGGGCTGCAGCGCAGTTGCCGTCACATGTCATAAACTTTTTTTCTTTTGCCATAAGCTTAAACGTTTAAGGATTAATTATTTGTAAGTTATTATTTTAATTACTCAACACTTATTCATTTGGTTGACCAAAAACCATTTACCATTTTAACCAGTTTATCTTTTCGTAAATCAATTTCAACCTCGTTCCATTCAGGGCATTTAAGAACCTCGCCACAAATCTCAATTCCTGCAGCATACTTGATTAAGCCTTCCTTTCCATTTCGACCATTAAGTTTCACATTCCATTCAGAATCTCTAATTGATGAATTCAATGGTTGTGTTATGATAGTTAGATTCCCTATGGTTTTAAGTATATAGTCTCTTTTCTCTTGGTCTTCTTGTTTTGGTGGGATTGTCCAATGATTTCTCCATTTTTTAGGCATGAGATGTTCTAAACTATATTTTGTCATTCCTAAGAGTTGTGTTGATTGTTTACTACGATCTCTTAGTTTCGACTCAACAAAATATAGCAAATTGGCAGCAGTGTGGTTAGTGTAAACTTGGGTGGATAATGCAATGGAGACATCCTGATCGTTGGGCATATAGTTTACTGTGCTATTCTGCACTTGTTCAATATTGTTTTTCAAATCGTTTTTGGACAAGAATGATTTGCCTATGCATTGCTCGGTAAAAAATTGATTGTAATTTTTATTGGTGGCACGCACAATTATTCTACGAATTAAGTAGCTTTCAATATAGTCGAAAAGAAGATTCCTTTCTACAATATTCTGCTGCTTTTTCATTATGTAAAGAACATATGGAATGATTGTGGAATTGTCCATCCCAAAAATGAGTGCATTTATTCTTTCAATGCCAGCTTCTTTGGGTAATTCTTGTTCCAAAATGCCCAGGTCAAATGTTTCATGAAAAATACTTGCATATTCATTAACCTCATTGAGTAAAATGTGCAAGTCAACATTATAATTTGTAATGTATTTTTTGTATGATTCGTAAAGGTTTTCTACTTTTGAAAATTCATCTTTGTCCACAGCACTCACATTCCCATTGCCCACCTGTTTTTCTTGGATTTTTATTTGTAAAAACGAATAAAAGAAAATGTCAATAAGTGTTCTTTTAAATCGACCTGTTACGATGGTTTTGTCCCAATAGTCTTTTGTCTCTTTGTCCACTTCAAAAACGGGATACCAATATTTCATGTATGCAGCTTCATCTCTGTTGAAAAGATAATTCTTCAGTAACTCTGCAGTTGTTAATGAAACACCCAATGAGTTAATGGTATCAAAAATCTGCTGTTCGTTTTCTTGAGCGTCAACCTCGATGCCTATCAAAACAATTTGGTTAAGAATGTTTTGGTAATTAAGAGTTTTTTTTATGTTGTTTTTAAAATAGGTATAACATTGAGATAAGCGATCGTTTTTATCCGAAAGGTCATCAAGATTTGATAGGTTCATTATGTGGTTAAAAGACATAATGTCATTTCGATTGTGTTCTACTGCTAATTGCCCGCCCATTGTCCAAAACAAGCGGTTTGTTAAACCATCTTGATTGTTTTTTAGACCTAATACCTTGAAAAAAATACACAATGTGGTTAATCTCTGTTGGCCATCAATAATAGTTCTTATATCACCTACGGTGCTGCCAAGTGCTGTATTTTCTTGCTTAAGAATTACCGACCCCATAAAATATGGACTCTGTCCCGCACTCACCCCTTCAATGTCCTGCAACATTCTTTCCCATTGTTCTTCATTCCATACATAGGAACGTTGAAAATAGGGTATTCGCAATATTCTATTGCCATTAAAAATGCCATTTATGCTCTGTTTACCGGCGTTCATTTCTATAACAGTTTTATTTCAGCAGTTTCCTTTTTTTAGCTCTTCTAACTCATTTTGCGGTCGAAATTTTCGACCGCAAATCGTATATCTTATTGTTTTTCTGTTTTATAGCCTATACGTTTCCGTGGGGTTGATGATTTCTCTCTCAGTTGGTCGAGGGCATCGTTGATGGCCTCTATTTGAAGTGATATCTCTGTGTTAGTCTCTTCCTGCATGCGGTTGATGTCGTTCTGGTCGTGCAGGATTTCCTCCACATAGTTGTTGAGCTGGTCCACTTTGTGCGACAGTTGCTCTACCTTCAGGTTCACCCCTTGCCATGCACTCACTGCATGGCGTATCGCCACAAACGCCCGCATGATGTTGATGTTGACTTGAATTGCCGTCTCTGACCGCAGGACCGAACTCAACATTGCAATGCCCAATTCGGTAAAAGCATAAGGAAGTGCTCTATCACCACCTCTGTTTGAAATCACAATTTGTGATTTCAAACTATCGCCATTAGTAACAACATCTTTATTATCAGCAGTAGTAGCATCAGTATTTGAGATCACAATTTGTGATTTCAAAAATGTCCACTCATTCTTATTCAGTCGAAACAAAAAGTCATCGGGAAAACGGTCGATATTACGTTTGACAGCCTGATTCAAGGCACGTGTTTCCACCCCATACAGCTCCGCCAAGTCGCGGTCGAGCATCACACGCAAGCGTCGCACTTCGTAGATGCGATGCTTGATGACCTCGACTTCTGAGGTCATTTGGGTGGTTATTACTTTCTCGCTCTCCATTGGGGTGGAATGTAATTAATTGATAACAAATCCAATTTCAAAAAAATCGTTCTATCGTCTAATTTACAAAAGTACGAAATAAATCCTAATTGGCAAAGAGTAGCTTTACACTACTTCACCGCCTCGCTTATCGCTTTCAGCACCAGACTCTCCATGATGTAGTAGGTGTCGGGGTTGGGGTGGCAGCCGTCGTCGCTCAGTTTCTTTATGAATCCGTTGTAACTGTCTGCGAGGGCAACGTGGTAGTCGACATACACGATGCTGTTGGCCTCGGCGTATGCCTTTAGGTGCTTGTTGATGTCAACAATAGTCCAGGCAGCATTTTCGATTTCGGGATTCCACCGAAAGGCGGCACACGGAGGGATAGAACTGATGATAGGCACAATATCGTTGGCACGTGCCAGAAGGCACATCGCCACAACGTTATCGACCACCTTGTCGGGCTCCACCCAATAGATATTTTGTGCCACATCATTGGTGCCCGCCATGATGACAACAGCCTTGGGACGAAGGTTGATAACGTCAGCCGTGAATCGAGCCAGCATCTGCGCCGAGGTCTGTCCGCCGATGCCTCTGCCGCAATAGTTGTGGCTGCTGAAAAAATCAGGATGGTATGTAGCCCATAGTTCGGTGATAGAATTCCCCATAAATACCACCTCGGGGAATTCCTCGCTCTTGATAATACGCTTATTGTCTGCCTTGTATCTATTGAACCCGAACCAATCTTCTTGTGAAAAACCAAAAACTGACATTGTAAGCATAAGGATGATTAAAGCTGTTTTTTTCATGGTGAATTATTTTTGCAAAGATAGTGTTTTTTTTCTGAAAGAATTGTCTAAGGTATCCACGAGAAGTTCTCTTTCCCAGCGGCCACTTCGAAGTGGTATTTGACGATGCCGAGGTCCATCTTGCCGTAGCCTATCAGTGTGAACCGGGCTCGAGCCGCAACGGTGTGGTTGTTTACCAACGTAAACTCGAACTTCTGCTGATTCACCGCCGTGGGAGCCAGCAGAGCCGCTTCCATACCGCGTTTAAACCAATCGGGCACCGTTGTTCCGTTCACTTTCACAAACTGTTCCATCGGCCGCATAGGGTGCTGCACACCTTGGTTAACCCCGTAGCCGAGAGCTATAACGCAGTGCAATTTCTCCCCAGTATCAATTTGATACCTGTCGGGCTGTTTGTGATAAGTAAGCCCTACCCAGCAGCTGTTAAGTCCTAGCGTCTGTGCCAGCAACACCAGCCGCTCGCCATAATAGCCCACTGCCTCGTCAGCACCTTTTTGCCCGACCATGACAAGGTAATTGCTCACCCCATTGAACTTGCCATAGCTGCTAAACCTGCCGGAACCGTTGAAAGCCTTAGGCTCATCCACTACAAGTTGGATGTGCAACCCGCTCTCCTGATTACATAGTGCCACCTCCTCTTTGAGGCGGTTGATAATACTAGCCTCAAGTGGCTTCTCTTGATACTGCCGCACAGAATGACGTGCAACGATTGCTTCCTGTATTGTCATTGTATATCTTTTGTTATAATCCTCGTGTCCGTCTAGGGGCAGAAGAGATGACAGCACTGCGGGGACGGACTGAGTTATTGCTTGATTGTTTGACTGATTGTGTGCTTGGACGGCTAGACTTCTGTGGGGCGGTTTTCGCCGTTTTTACCGGCTTGCTGGCGGCAGGCTTGTTGTTGGTCGGAGTCGATACAGATGGACTCTCTTCTTTTGCCACCGGCTTGGCAGGCCGTTCGTATTCTGTCGGGGTATAGTTGCCACGATTCCGCTTGTAGTTGGTCATAGAGTTGACCCTGCTGATTTTCGACGACAGGTTATGCCCACCAGTGGTCAGCAGGTCGGCATAGGTGATAATGAGCGACGAAGTCTTCATGTATCGTCCCGCGTTGCCCTTCAGGTTGGCGGCGAACCAGTTCTTTACATCCTTCAAGTCCATCTCCATCAAGTCCAAATTGTTCTTGCCCACTTCGCGCATTAGCATGTTCACCCGCCGTCCGCGCAGCATGGTGTTGTAACTCTCGCGGTCGCGTATTTTCACACCGCGAGGGTAGGAGAGGTATCGCGCCAACTGCTTGAACTGTTCCTCGTTGAGGCCGCACAGCATATCCTTCACCTCTTGCAGGCTCCGGCCGATGCCCGCCTTGGTGTCACGGTTTACATTCCGATAGATGGCATCGATATGCTCCTCATTGTACGAAACATTGTGCTTCTGCTCGTTCTCCCGCAGATGCTTGTCGATTTGCTCTTTCTGAAAGTGTCTGAAACTGCGTTGCGACAGGCTGTCGGCCAGCAAGGCAATCTCGTCGCTGTTCAGCTGACGAATCTTATCAAGCAACTCCATCGTCGGTTTGTACAGCAAGAACGGTTTGTTCTTTGGGAACGAAGGGTAGGTGTTGCCCGAATAGGTGATGTTGTTGTCGATAAACAGCTGGTACAATGCTGTGTACTGCACCACACGAGCCAAGTCGGTGTTGCCGAGGGTGGCGAAATAGTGATACGCCTGACTCTCGTAGCGGTAGCCTATCGACTGGCTTCGCTCCTGCGAATTAAAGTAGCTCACCGGCAGCGAGCCCGTGCGCCCTAATGTGTAGATGGTGTAACCCTCACGGTCTATGGCGTACATGGCTCCGGCGGTGTTCCAATTATAGACTAATTCGTTCAGTCCCAACTTACGGAACAGGGGCTTGTCGAAGGGGTAGTAGCCCGGTTCGGGGTAGCGGTAGTAGCCCTCCTGTATGGTGCCGCGTTCCGACCAGTCTTTCAGCAGTACGTCGGTGATGGTCATCAGGTCGCCAAACTCGGTGTTCTCCAGCTCACGGCTCAAGTAGGTGGGGCACCAGTCGCGCCCATTGTTCATCTTCCCGGCCATCAGGTCGTTGATGTCCAGACTCTGCGACAGCTCCTTCTCGGTGGTCGAGGCCAGCAGCAGGATGCTCTCTATCTGCAACGGAGGCAACTCATTTAGTGGTGACTGGCGTTCTCGGCCAATGATTACCAACGTGTTGCTGTCGGCCAAGGCTCCCAGTATTAGGTCGGCATCCAAGGTGAACTGCCGTATGTCGCCCATCTGTGCGGCAATGTCCTCATTCTTCGCCACCGCCCAAGCCACAAAGCCCGGCTGTTGGCTGAAATATACACCCCGTGCCTTCGATGCAAAGAGGTCGCTGACGGTCATCACCTTGCTGGTGTCGTCGAGGTGGATAAACCCCTCGCCCTCCTCAATGAACCAGGTGTTGAACTCGTTCAGCGTAATCTGGTAGTCAATGTTTTCCTTGGCAAAATATCGACGTTTCTCCTCTGCGGGCAGCGCCATCACCGTGGGCTTGTATTCCGAAAAGAAGAGCTCTTTGTTCAGCCGCTTGAGCAGTCGGTCGCAGTTCTCCCGTGTGGCGTTGCCCAGCAGTATAAGCACATCTGTTGTGTAACCGTCATAGCCGATGGGGTGCTTGCGTTGCTCTGTCTTGTGTGTGAACTCTGCAAAGATAGGCGCGATGGAATCTGTCTCGAAATGCGGTGGTATGTCGCTCAGCAAAATCATGCGGCTGCTATCTGGGAACGATGCCATCCCTATGCCCTGATAATGGAAGCGATACTTCTTGCGAAAGTCCTTGTATATCGAGTCCGCCATCCCCGCCGCCTCGCACCGGTCTATATCCACATTCTGGTTCGGGATATACTCATAATCAAACAGCCGCGCACTCTCCCGCTTCACACTCTCCCCAACTCCCGTCCGCAACAGCAGCAACACAACCGCCACCCCGATTGCCGCCACTGCAATCAGCCAACGAGTCAGTCTATGTCTGTTTTGATCCATATCTCCACCTGTATTATCATCTTTACCCTATCGGTGGCTTTTTACAGCGTTACGCCCAAGATAACCACGAATGGGTATACATTCTTCATTCGTTTAAGCTGTCACAAGAATATTCATTTCTATCTGCCCTTTTATTAGCCCTTTTAAGATACTATTATTCAGTAATATTAGTATGAATAATACGTTTATTTCTACCTTTCTATCTGCCCTTTCATTCGCCCTTTCAAATTTTACCTTTCTTCTTCAGTTCTTCCATTCCAATACTAAGTGCTTCCTGAATAATAGTATTGCTTTCTTTAAAGGAATCACCAATCATATATACACGTTGTCCTCTATCACCCTCTGTTTTCAGTAACCCTCCAGCCTTTAATTGGTCGATATATCTGCGAATCTGTTTATCCGACAGATGGTTCCCTATAATGTTGTTAATCTCTGACCGTTTTGCTTTACCATACTTTTGCAAGTATGGAAAGAGAACTGCCCAAATTTGGTTTATATCCCAATCTGTTGCTTTAGAGTATGAAACCATATCACCTGCCAATTCATAGTAACGACGAGATAGGATAAAATATGTGGCATTTGTCTTTCCTCGTTTCTCTATCAACCCCATTTGTGCAAGTTTCTCTTCCTGACGTCTATCTCTCAACCGCTTACCTCCATCACGAAGGTAACTTAAATCCAGCACATCAAATACAGACAATTTGTGCTCATCGTCATTCTCCTGTTGAACCGCTTGTATAAACATGGCAAAAGCCTTATCTTTCACTGTTGCAAAAAGAGTCGCTGTGACAGAGAAGTTATCACTATGGGAATAGTCAGGCAACGGTTTGCCTTCGGAGAGGGTGTATAAAAATATCTTGTCAATTCCCTGCCCGGAACGTTCTACAATTCCAGTCTTTGAAAGAACGTCTGCTAACAATCTGTTTCTCGGAGTGCTTGGGACTTTCAGTAGATTATCCAATGTCACACCATTGGGGAATCCACCCGCATTAATTACCATAAGTGAAGACGGGGATTGTTTGATAACTATCTCGCTGGCCTTGCGGTAATCTCTATGTGCAAAAGCATTATTGATTAATTCGCGAACAACATCTTGATTGAAAAACTGAATATCGAAGATATAAGCACCCTCACGGATTGGGAATGATCCATTTCTTTGATTGATTACCCCCCAAAGTTTATCAATCAGAATAAAGAAAGGTTGACCAAACTGTACTCTGTTATTGAAATCTATCTGATTCTCGGTATTTCGGTACTCGAGCATAACCTTCGCTTGGGGGAATACCCTATCAAGTGATTTCTCTCTGCCAACAAGAAGCACCGCAGCATTGGTCACTTTGCCTTCGTGTATCAAATGCAAATCAGATAGTGCCTGTTCGTCGCTAATTGTCAAAAATGAGGGATTATTCTGTTTCCTCGCATATTGCTCCTTCATTATTCGAATTGCGTCGGGGTCAAGATCATCAATTGTTGCCTCATCGCAAATCTGCTCTGAGAAATCAGGCTCCTGTTCTTGAATGATGGAAAGATATGTCTGGTCATCCATCAGTAACAGTTCCTCGCCAACCCTCATCAATGGAACATCCTCATATTTGAAAAGTTTTCCAATAGGTCGTGGGGGCACCTCAATTACCAGCACTCTCCCCGTCTTGTGTTCTTCATCTTCAAACAATTCGTACACACACGTTCTTATGCCAAGGTCATGATATATGTCGCTTTCTAATTCACCAATAGCATTTTCACATTGTTTTGTCCCTATGACCTTGTGCGGATATTTATCATGCATCCCTATCACCAACCGACCACCACCCTCATTACACAAGGCAACAACATACCCCAAGATACATCGACGTCTGTCTTTGGGTCTCTCTTTCCCACTACCATTATAAGAGACGTTTCCGCCTTCGCCTTTCTTGAACTCAACGTGGTCTTCTGACTCACGCATTGTTTTTAGTTCTGCTATTGTGTACCTTCTGTTCATAACTACCCCCTTTGCCATATTTGCTTAAACGTTTAATAAATTAACATTATTGATAAACTCTTTACTATGAATGACCCGGTAGTACCTATTCGAATAATATATCCCCATATGGAACTCTAACATTGCGATTATCTTTAGATGTAATCTTACACTGTAACACACCATCTCCTTTTGCAACATTATTCTCCCAATGTAAAGCTTGAAGATTAGAAATGTTATCACTACCACCTTTTGAAACAGGAATAATATGATCTATTTCCCAACCATATTCACTATCACGATTCCCATATTCTTTACGCCATATAATAGCATTACATTTATCCATTCTAACTTTTGATGGATCTTGATTTAGAACTTCTTTTGCATTATTCCATACTTCTTGTATAGTTTCTTCTGTAAACATAACAATTATTTTTAATCAAACTTTTATTTGTTCCATCACCTGTATAATACTGTTTCCGATGATATTGGATATTTTCGAACGCAAATATAGGCCATTTTTCACTATTGCAAGAAAAAATCGTGATATTTTAACTTTTTTTAATCAATATTCCAATATGCACTTGGGTCGCCATCAAAAATTGTGTCAATATCTTCATCTGAATACCCCATTTCCTCTTGTGCATAACTTCCTGAATAATCTGAATAATGCTGTGGCTCATATTGTGAGTATCGGCGTTTTGAACGAGTGTAGTCTATCAAGCGTATTCTTTCGCCATTCTTGATGGCGACAATTCCGTCTATATCATACATTATTTCATCATATTCACAGCAAGTTAATTCGTCCCCAGATCCATACAACAGGCCGAATAAACCATTCTTTGAAACGAGATAGTAACCCTTGAATAGTTCAATGGATTCATATTTTTCATGATTTAATATTTGACCATTGCATGTGACATATCCAATTTCCCCATTTTTTTCATATTCTATGAAATCCATTTCAAATCCGGTTACACTTTTACACCATGATGATATGTGTCCATAAATAATATTATCTCCATGATAGTTTAGGCAATAATACATCTTATTACAATTCCCCAATATGCAATTGCTTTTATGATGGTCGTATAACCAATATTTTCCATCAATTTTTCCTATAATAAACCGACCTCCTCCTCGAGGCAATACGTCGGGTATTAAGATATCATCTAGAATTGGGTCAGAAACCAGTTTTAGGCCTAGGTTTAATATCCCATATTTCCCATTTTGTTTAATTACGTAATAAGAAAACATCCTGCCAACATCACGGTGTCTTATTTCAAAAAATTGATCATATTTCTGCATACACTTTAATATGTGCGCTGAATGACTATCTTGATGTTTGAAGAGACGTGAATTTTTATATGAAACTGGAATCTTTATACCATGGAAATCAACTTGTAGCTTGCAATTAGTATCTGTCTTAAAATGGGGAATTCTTTTTTCGTAATTGGCTCTTAGAATAACATCTCCAGTACTACTTAATAGCCCATAATGGTCATTCTCTTTAAATATTAGGTACTTTTGACAATCATCACAATGGCTATAAAGGATCTCTTCATATTTGGCACTTAGAATTACATTTCCACAATAATCCAACAATCCATATTTACCATCTTCCCCGAAAACCAAGCAGTCATGACAAATAACTTCAATAGAATCATATACATTCGACTGCACTTCTAATAATGCATTATAGAGAAAAGATCCCGTCTCGCAAGTAATGATAAATGCAGGGGAATCTGTTAAATGTCTTATTTCATTATAACAAGTATGAAATACTTCTTTACCATTATTATCAATTAATCCATATTTGCCATTCTTCTCACATTTAAACAAATTATGTTCCCATATCGCTATAACCACATCGTATTTTTTGCATGAAAACCTATCATAGAAGAGGCCAAATTCATTGATAATAACATCTTCCTTGATATTTGAACAATAAAGGCTATATTCGGTCTCTCCATTGGGGCCTCTTTCCGATAGTTTCTCAAATCCTTCCCACTCTCCTTTTAATAATCCATTTGAATCAACATAATATGAATGTCTGTTTTCTATTCTACTCAATACGATTTTTATTCTATTAGTATCTTGTTGTGATTCCATTTCTAATATTGATTTATTGAAGTTAATTTATTTTTTTAAGCACTCATTTGTATATTAATAGTAACATTGGTCAATTTTTACTTAGTCATTATTTCTTACTGCAAAACGTATAATTTGTTGTCCATCTGTTTTATTTTTCTTTGCAAAAATACAACTTTATTTTGAATTATTAACAGCATTTAATGTTCTATAAGCTTATTCACAAAGAACACCATCGCTGCCAATTGTAACCGATAAAGAATCGATACCCCATAGCAGAATTTCTTATGCTGTGTTTTGAGGTGGAAATGTTGCATCGACAACCACGCACTATTGTTGCCAACCACTGCTTGAACGGCTCTGCCTTAGGCGATGGAATAGATTGTATGATACGGAATACCGCCTTGCTATCAGCTGCAAGTGTCTTTCGACGTTTGCTTGTTTCTGTCATCATTTCTATCTGGGGACAATTTGTCCCCATGAACGCTGCAAGTTCAGGGTCACGCTTGCGCATCTTCTTCAGGTAATCCGTCGGATTTATAGAATCCGTCAACACCCCGACAACATCCACTACCGAGAAATACCATTCCTCTTTTTCCGCATCCCAGTGGGTACGTACTTTCTTGTCTTGAAATATCTGAACTTTTTCCATCTATTTACCTCAATTTAGCTGCTATTGCTTTAAGAATCACCTCATTGCACTATGCTTTATCAATAGTACCGCTTTACAAAGATACAAAACTTCGATGAATTGGCAATACTAATGCCGTATCAGCATATTCACAAGCAACACCACCGCTGCCACCTGCAGCACAAATAGTAGCGGCACTCCGTAGCGGAACTTCTTCTTCTGGGTCTTGTGGCGGAAGAACTGCATCGCCAGCCATGCGCCCACGCTGCCGCCCAATGCCGCCAACCCCAGCAACATGGCCTCGGGCACACGCCAGCGTCCACGGCGCGCTTTCCATTTGTCCACACCGTAGACAATGAACGTCAGCACATTTATGGCCAAAAGATAATAAATCAACATATCCCAATAAACGCTGCATTTGCCATATTATTGTGTGTCCTCCAAGCAATAAATGCGCCGCCGCCGCGTTATACACCGTAAATGAAAGAACTCATCGTCATACAGGGCATCAGCCGTGCCGTGCTGGAACAGATACTGCACAAAGTGGCCAAAGACCTCGACCCCGAGGCCTCCATCACCTCGTTGCAACTTAGCGCTACCCGCCGCACCGACACCTTCGCCGTCTGCCCCAACCGTCTATGTGAAGGCTGGGACTTCTCCGACCTATGCACCCACCTCAAGGCCGCCTTGGCCGACACGCAGGGCATAACCATACAGGCGTGGCTCCAGCTCCGCGGCGACACCATGAACGGCCTCCCAGCCCATCAGATGCTCTACATCGGCTTTGACCACCCCTCGCCCGACGAGCTGGTCATAACCGACCCCGACGGCAACTGCTACGTGTACTACCTCTACACTGATGAGGAGAGCGGCAGCGACTACGTCCAAGCCCAGCAGGAAGGCACCGCCCCCTACCATCCCCGTCCCAAGCTGCAGCTGCAGCCCATCACCCGCATCGCCGTAGGCGAACGACGCCCGTTCAAACGCCTCCGCCGCCTATACGAGAAGATGTGGGAAAGTGACTCCGAGTGGATAGTGGGCCTCGTATCGATCCTTTACATCGTCGCCTTTTTCGCCCTCATCATCATTGCCATCTTGGGTGCCTGGGATTTTTCCGAAACCGTGCTTCCCCTCTCCATCCCCGACCTTGCGCCGTTCGTCTGCTTCGCCGCTGTCGGTCTGATTCTCGCCCTGCTCAACGTGACGTTCAAAAACTACAACTTATGGGGACGTTTCGTCTACAGCACCATCGCCACAGCCATTGTGACGGGGCTGCTGATGGTCGCCGTTTTTTCCACCAATCGTCTCATACCCGCCGCCGACCCCGTCGTGGGGCAAGGCGTAGTCACTCGGCATATTGAGAACAAAGGCTCTAACAGCTACTACATCGACGTCACCGCCCCCGTCAAAGGCACCATCTACTTCCGCATGCATGGCGACGGCACCCTCCGCATCGGCGACACCGTCAGCCTTACCCTCCGCCGTGGCATCTTCGGCATGTATCACACCAAGGGAATTGAAAGGTGAAAATTTTGTAATTCGTTAATGTGTGAATTCGTAATTTCGTTAATCAATGACTCCCACCTTAACACATCCTCCCATTCCTGAATAGTTCGGCCATGAGTATGGCGCACGCCACGGAAGCGTTGAGCGATTCGGCAGTACCGCCCAAATTAGGAATTGCAACGCGGTGGGTGACACACTGCTGCACATCGGGCGTGATGCCGCGCGACTCGTTGCCAATCACCAGCACCGCCCCGCCGGCGGGTAGCCGTAGGGGTTGGCTTTCGCCCCAGATGTCCTCTCCGTTGAGCATGGCCCCGTACACCGGCACGCCGCAATTTTGCAGATAGTCGGGCAGCGAGGTGTAGACAACCTTTGTGCGGAACACGCCACCCATTGTGGCCTGCACCACCTTGGGGTTGAAACACGACACCGTGCCTTCCGAGCAGACTATATGTCGCACGCCGAACCAGTCGGCAGTGCGGATGATGGTGCCTAGGTTGCCGGGGTCCTGCAGGTGGTCGATGGCAAGCACCAGCCCCGTTCTAGTAGGCATCTGTGTGGCAGGGCGTTGCAGTAGCATCCACACCTCGTTGGGTGTGCGCAGGCTGCTGAGCCGGTCGAGCGCAGCATCGTCAACCTCAAACACTTCCGCTTCAGACGGCAGTTCCGTGTGCTGCGAAAGCCACAAATTTGTCGCGCAAACCACCTTCACAGGCCATTTTGCAGCCAGTGCCTCACCGCACATCTTCACTCCTTCGACAACAAAAACCGACTGCTCGTCACATGCTTTTTGCTGCTTATACACAGCGAGTTCCTTCAATTTTGCCTTAGATATCATGTTGCAAAGGTACAATTTTTTTTGAAAATATTTTTGCTATGTCGGAAAAAGTTAGTAATTTTGCACCCGATTTTCGAATCAGCACGGTGGGCGTAGTTCAGCTGGTTAGAGCGCCAGATTGTGGATCTGGAGGTCGTGGGTTCGAGCCCCACCTCCCACCCAAGGAAGCAGGTCAAGCGACCTGCTTTTTTTGTTCCCCATACCCGCCTTCACCCTCCCCTCTGTTCCAGTATTTATCCTACAGTTATACTTTAGTTATACTTCAGTTATACTATTTTGCATAGTATAACTGAAGTATAACTAAAGTATAAATATAGTATAAATGGCGGAGGGGTGCTGGGGTGAGTAAAAGAAAGGCGCCTCACTGGAGTGGGGCGCCTGGGAGGAAAAATTGAAACGGTAGTTTATTTGCTGAGGATGGTGCGGTAGCGCATGTTGCCGGTGATGGTGGCGGTGATGGGCATGCCAAAGATGCTGGTGGAGGCGGTGCCTTCGGCCACGCTGGTCCATTCCATCTTGCCATCGACGGGTGCATGGATGACGGGGTGGGTCATGCTGACGCTGACGGTGAACTTGATGGGGTAGGTGTTGTAGGTGGTGTCGATGGCGAGGGTGATGGTGTCGTTCTGCAGGTGCAGACCGGCGGTGTCGACCACGCCGTGGAGGTAGAGGCCGTCGTTGCTGGTCATGATGATGCCGTGTTCGACTTTGGGGTCGCTGACGACGGTGACGGTTTCAACGTCGAGGTCGCGGTCGAGCGGGAATGCGAACATGTTCATGAGGGTGATGGTGAGGTCGGAGTGGCGTGTCATCAGGTATTTGCCGAGGTAGGGGGTGATATCGATGACGGGTTGTTCTGGATCGGTGTTGCCGTTGGGGCCTCCGTTGGGGTTATTGGGGTCTTTTTCACAGCCGCACATGACGAGGGCGGCGAGGGTCATAAGGGTGAAGAGTGTCTTTTTCATAGTGTTATTGTTGTTTAAGGAGTGAATTAAACAATGTGTTATTGAAAATATTTTTTGGATAACGTCGGTTGTGTGGAAAAAATTGTGTACTTTTGCAAAGATTTTAATATTATTAACAATGGAGCATTTGGAGTATCAAGAGGGTCGCACCGAGTTGGAGACCTTGGGCGAATTTGCGCTGATAGAGCGTCTTACGGATGGTTTTGGGCGCGTGAACAAGAGCACTGTGAAGGGTGTGGGGGATGATTGTGCGGTGCTGGGCACGGGCAAGAAGAAGACGGTGGTGACGACCGACATGCTGGTGGAGGGCATCCACTTCGATATGACGTATACGCCGCTGCGGCATTTAGGTTATAAGGCGGTGGCGATTAATTTGAGCGATATTTGCGCCATGAATGCCACGCCGCGCCAGGTGCTGGTGAGTGTGGCGGTGAGCAATAGGTTTTCGGTGGAGGCGTTGGAGGAGCTGTATGCGGGCATACGGCTCTGCTGCGAGCGGTATGATGTGGATTTGGTGGGCGGCGACACGTCGTCGAGCCGCGTGGGGATGGTGATCAGCGTTACGGCCATCGGCGAGGTGGACAGCGACAGGATTACCTACCGCAGCGGTGCCAAGCTGCACGACCTTATCTGTGTGAGTGGCGACTTGGGCAGCGCCTACAGCGGGCTGCTGGTGCTGGAGCGCGAGAAGGTGACCTATCAGGCCGACCCCAATTTCCAGCCGGATTTGGACAGCTACGACTATGTGCTGGAGCGTTATCTGAAGCCCGAGCCGCGTTGCGACATTGTGAAGTGGCTGGAGGAGAAGGGGATTGTGCCGACATCGATGATCGACGTGAGCGACGGGCTGGCGAGCGAGCTGCTGCATATTTGCAAGCAGAGCAGGTGCGGCTGCGAGGTGTATGAGGAGAGGCTGCCTATCGACTACCAGACCACGCGCGTGTGCTCGGAGATGAGCCAGAATATGCTGCCTGTGAGCAACGCCTTGAACGGCGGCGAGGATTACGAGCTGCTGTTTACCGTGGACCTGAAGGACTACGACAAGGTGAAGGAGAGCAAGGAGGTGCACGTTATCGGGCATATCACCGAGGAGGGCACGCCTGCCGTGATGGTGACGCCGCAGAACAGCACCATTGAGCTGCGGGCGCAGGGGTGGCATAAGAATTAGAACCTGTTTAGCAATACAAATTGATATAAATGACTCCCGACAATACGAAATATCTTTCTTGGCGCATGCGCATGGTGGAACAGTTGCGCGAGCGCGGCATTCATGACAAGGAGTTGCTGAAGGCCATGGAGAGGCTACCACGGCATTGGTTTGTCAGCGACTCGGTGTTGGACAATTTCCTTTACGACATCGACAGGGCGTTGGTTATCGACTGCGAGCAGACCATCTCGAAGCCCTATACGGTGGCGTGGCAGACGCAGCTGTTGGAGCTAAAGAAAAAAATGACGGTGCTGGAGGTGGGCACGGGCAGTGGCTACCAGACGGCGATATTGTGCGAGATGGGCGCGTGGGTGCACACGGTGGAGCGGCAGAATGCGCTCTATAGGAAGACCAAGGAGCTGCTGTCGAAACTCCATTACACGGCCAAGTGTTTTCTTGGCGACAGCTTTAACGGTGTGCCGGAGATGGCGGGGGTTACCTACGACCGTATCTTGGTGACTTGCGGGGCTCCCGAGATTCCCGCAGGGCTGATGAAGGTGCTGAAGACGGGCGGCATCATGGTCGTACCGGTGGGGGAGGAGGAGCAGCGGATGCTGCGCGTGTTTAAAGACGGCGACGACCCCAGCCAGTGGCGCGTGGAGGACCACGGCGATGCTAAGTTTGTGCCGATGCTGGAGGGGAGAAATTTCTGAAGATGAGAATTGATAGTTGATAGTTGAGAATTGGCTGTGGCTTAGGCCAATTATCAGCATTTGACGACTCGCGCAGAGCCGTTGACGAGGTATCGTTTGTTGTCGTCCAGACAGAGACAGAGCCAGCGGGTGCGGCGTTTTTCGAGTGTGCGGAATAGTTTTTGCGGCTTGGTGGCGATGCGGAATGCGGTGCCGGGGGCGAGCTGGTCGAGCGTGAGCTCGTCGGAGGGGGTGTAGTCGGGGTCGTAGTGGCGCAGCTGGGCATCGATTTGTTTTCCAATGGTGCGGCTGAGAGGGATGCGGGCGGTGTATTGGGTTATCAGCGCGGCGACATCGTCGGGGAAGCAGGCGAGGTATTGGAGCATCAGCTGGCGGTATTCTTCCTGCCATTCGTGGCCGTGGGGCTGCACGTCGTTGCCATAGCGTTGGTGGGTGTTGAGGTGCGCCATCTCGTGCACTAGCACCAAGAGGAACTGGTAGGGGTTCATGTCGCCGTTGACGCTAATTTCCTGATAGTTGTGGTGGGGTTGCGGACAGCGGTAGTCGCCCAGCTTGGTGGTACGCTTGCGGGTGATGTGGAGGAACACATTGTAGCGGTCCATGAAGGCGTAGACGGGCTCGACGGCATCGCCGGGCAGGTACTTGGCAAGGATGGCCTTGTATTCTTCAGGCGACATAGAGTGGTGGCTGTGGGATTTGTGTTTCGGAGAAGGTGGGGCAGTCGCAATGGCGGCGTTTGCGGTGCTTGGGCATGTGTACGCCCTTGCTGCTACAGCCTGCGGCAAAGGCAAGCAGCAGGATGGCCAACAGGGCTAGGGATATGTTGCGTCGTGTATGTTTCATTGCCGATAATAACGGCGATGGCGGAATTTTATTGTGTGGGGTTAGAAAGCCCAGCCGAGTTTCATGCCGGCAGAGATGTAGCCGTAGTAGACGGCACTGCTGCCAGGATTGTCATGGGTGTGGAACGGGCCTTTGTGCCAAAGCGGCAGGTTGTAGCCGAGGTAGGGGGTGAAGACGAAGCCGTGGCGCGACACGAATTGGCGCCCTAGGATGATGCCTAGGGAGAGGTGGTTTTCGTGGAGGGTGGTTCGTTGAGTGATAATATCCCAGCCAATATTGTCCACATAGACATCGTAGCTGCTCCATTGGTGCACGTAGGTGAGGCGTGGCTTGACGAAGTAGCCGACACGTGGGAGGCTGCCGGCGCGTGCCATCGCCTTGCTGCGTTTGCCTGCAGGGAAGTAGAACTTGTAGCCGACGGTGGCGGCGATACCGGGACGGGTGGCGGCACCACTGCCTTGGTGTTTTTTCCAGTGGAACCCTTGCGCTCCCAGCTCCACTTCGAGCGAGGCGCGGTGGGGGAGGGCATATTCGTAGGTGAGGAGGCAGGCATCGGCGTAGAAGGTAAAGGGGTCGATGGTGATGGCATGATGCCGCAGTGGCTGGTCGATAAGCAGGGAGTCTGGTTCTTGCGCCTGCGTGTTGCCGAGCAGCAGGGGCATAAATATGAGTAGGAGTGTCTTTTTCATGGCGGTGAGGTGTTACAGGGTGATTCTCCAACGGCGGCCGGGGAAGAGGATTAGTTTCTTGTATTCGTCGCGATAGCGGCCTCGAAACAGGGTGTCTTGTCCATAGAGGGTAAAGAAGGTATAGTAAAGGTTCTTTCGCCTCTCATATTCGGTTTTGGTGACATCGAAGTTCCAGAACGAGAATCCGAAGCGGCCAAGGCTGTCGGTTGTGGCGTGGCCGAGGTATGCCTTGTCGATGTTGCAGAACCATACGGTGTCGTTGGCGACAGGGGTGGCGAGGGTGCTGTCGGTGTAGAGGGTGCCTGAGATGAGGGTGGGGTATTCAGGCGGTTCGCAGGCAGCGAAAAGAAGAAGGAGGAAGGAACTAAGAACTATGAGTTTTTTCATGGTGTGATGGGGTTAATGGGGTTGTCGGGGGGTGTGAGGGTTTTGTGATAATGGCAGTTGATGACTTCTTGGCAGTCGCCGTGCCAGTTGTGCATGCCATTGCCTAGGCAGTTGCGGAAGGCCTTGCAGTCTTGGCACATGCCGCGGCGTGCCCAGCTGCGGTCGCGGAAGGGCTGGAAACGGGTCTGCCACACCTGCCACAGGTTGTCGCTGTAGATGTTGCCTTGGGTAAAGGCATGGCGGTCGATATTGGGGCAGGCGCAGATGGTGCCGTCGATGAGGACGGAGGCGATGTTGATGCCGGCGTGGCAGAAGTAGGGGTTTTGGCGCACATGGCGTTCGTAGCGGCCCAGATAGCCTTCGCAGCTGAAGGTGACGTTCATGAATGTGTGAATTCGTGAATGTGTGAATTCGTTGGTGGAGGCTTCGCGTTTGGCTTTGATGAACTCCATGAGCTGGACAAACTGGGGGTCGGTGAGGTGTAGGTCGGGCTGGCCTACGGCGCGGCCGATGGGGATGATGGTGAAGATGCGCCATTGCGGTACGCCGAGCGAGGCAAGAAGGTCGTGGATGTCTTGCAGCTGTGGGAGGTTGCGCTGGTTGACGCATGTGACTACGTCGAAGTTGATGTGCTGTTCTTGTGCCGCGATGGCTATGGCTTCGAGAGTGCGTTGGTAGCTGCCTCGATGGCCTCGCATCCAGTCGTGCTCGGCTTCCAGGCCGTCGAGGCTGATGGTGAGTGCGCCCAATCCGGCATCCATCAGCTGGGAGTGCATGGCGCGGTCGTAGAGGTAGCCGTTGGTGACCATGCTCCAACCTACACCGCGGCGGCGTAGGGCGTGGCCTATCTCGCTAAGGTCGGGGCGTAGGAGGGGTTCGCCTCCGGTCAGTACCACGGTGAAGTTGCGTGGTAATTCGTCTTTGGGGATGGTGTCGAAGGCACGCAGGAAGTCCTCTAGCGGCATGTCCTTGTCGTCGGTGGCGGCGGCACAGTCGCTACCGCAATGGAGGCAGTGGAGGTTGCAGCGGGTGGTGCATTCCCAAAAGAGGTAGTTCAGTTCGTGGACTCTTGTTTCGTTGGCACGAAACAGGCGGAACAGGGTATTGCTGACGCTATTGTGCATTGTCGACTTTGCTGAGGGCTATGTTGACGGTGTCACGGTTGATGTAGCCGTTGAAAAGGGTGTCTTTGACAGCATAGGCAGGGTCGTCGGCTACGAAACGGAATAGGGTTTGCGTGTTGCCGCTATAGTTGTTGGCGACCCATACCGAGCAGATGCCTTCGTCGTTGGTGTAACCCAGCAGATACCAGTCCTGGGCGGAGTCGCCGCATTGTAGTTGCGAGCGTATTTTAACATGGGGTAGGGGGCTGCCGTCTTCGGCGGAGACTACACGGAAGGTTAGGTCGGTATCGCTGTTCCATTCGTTGGTGCCGTAGCAGGCCTGGAACACGAACATGGCGGCGGTGAGCGAGATGCCTTTGAGGAGTTTTCTGATGATGTTCATAATATTTCGTTTTTTAGGTTGTTGATGGATTTCTCTAATTTGAGGAATGAGCGGTAGGCGACAACAAAGTTGAGTGCTATCGCTATGATGGTAAGTGCTACCCAAAGGTATAGTACCCAGCGGACGGCGAAGGGGTCGAGTCCCAGCAGGGGCAGCAGAAGGGTGACGACGCAGATGGTCAGCGGCACCTTGACGTAGAGGGTGTAGCGGCGATCCCAATGGTGGATGAGTTCGAGACGGTCGACGTATGCCGCCACCTCGCTGACGCTGTGCGAGGGGTCGATGTGGCGCAGGGGGATGTTCATCTGTATGGCGATAAGCACGCGCACGATGGTGATTAGCTGCACCACGATGTAACAGATTAGATAGCTGCTGCGGTGGATATAGAGCGGCACCAGGCAGGCGACGGCAATCATGAGCACGATGCTGCCCACCAGTCCTGCCCGCAGGCGGGTGCGCAGCCAGACGTAGTCGCTGCGTCGGCTCTTGGGCGGCACGATACACGGGGCACCGCTCACTGGTGCTGTCTGCTGTAGGCGTTGGTCGCGTAGTTTGTCTATAAGGTCTTCCATTTCTTCAGTTTTTGTTTAATGCGGTAGATGCGGACACCTACAGCGGAGGTAGTTATGCCCAGCGTTTCGGCCATTTCTTCCTCGGTGGCACCGTCGATGTACATGTATATCAGTGCCTGGTCGGCTTTGGGCAACAGGTCGATGAGGCGGTAGAGTTCCACGCGCAGCGGGTCGTCGGGTTCGTCGCGCAGCCACTGCTCCATCTCTTCGGGCAGGGGGACTACGCGTGGCCGTCGCACCTCTTTGCGCCAAAGCGATATGGCGGTGTTGAGCGCCACGCGGTACATCCAGTTCTTCATCGAGCAGTCGCCGCGATACTGGCTGCGGCTGCTCCACAGGTTGCACACCATCTCCTGATAGAGGTCGCGCAGGGCTTCCTCATCGCCTTTGGCGAAGGTGTAGCCGATGTGGTACAGCAGCCATTCGTTTTGCGACAGCAGCGCGGTGAACTCGTCGTCGGTCATTCGCCTCGGGTGTAGTCGTCGTCGGTGATGACGAGGGTATAGCGGCAGTAGCCGGCATGGCCTTTGAACGTGAGGTTGTTCATGCGCGGTCGATAAATGTAGCGCGAACCTGCGTGGTTGGTGTCGGCAAAGCTGTAGAGGCCACCGACTGTGTCGCTGAGGGCGTAGTACTTCAGCGTCCGCCCGTCGTCGAATATCACTTGCACACTGTCGCCATATATGTTGGCGCGCACATCGTATGATACTTGGGATATTTCGGCAGTGCCTAATCCCCCGTTGGCAAATACTACCGTGTCAGTCAGTGCGGGGGCTGTGATGGTTTTGAAGTGCCAGGCCGTGTCAAGCGACTGGATGGTGAGGGCGTGGCTTGTCTGGTTGTTGACGGCAAAGTCGAAACTGTAGCCGGGGTCGCAGGCTGTAAGCAAAAGGGCTGCTGTGGCGAGGTAGAGAAATGTATGTTTTTTCATGGGATTGAATTTTTATTCTACACTATGTAGACGCACAACATATCGAAATCTTACATCCTGTTGATATTTTTTTTTGTGAATGGTGAATTGTGAATGGTGAATTGACAATACATTTGTCCATTCACAATTCACACATCACTATTCACAAACCACCATTCACACATCACTATTCACGAGTTTCAATTTTGAGAGAACTCTTTGATTCTCTGCTCTTCGCTGCGGCGGCAGACCAGTATCTGCCCGCCTTTCTCGGAGACAATAAAACCTTCCAGTCCTTGAAGAACCACCTTCTTGGCATCCTCAGCGTGGACCACGCAGTCCTTGCATTCGAAGAGGTGGATGTTGCCCACGGTGCCGTTGCCGTCGGGGTCGAGCTCCAGCTTCTCATGCAGCGATGCCCAGTTGCCGAGGTCGCTCCAGCCGAAGTCGGCAGGGTGGGTGTACACTTTGCCTTCGGCGGCGGCAGGCTCCATGACGGCATAGTCGATGGAAATCTTTTCGCACTGGGGGAATATTGTCTGCACGTCGGCATCTGTTTTCATGCGCTCCATGTCGTCCGCCAGGTTGGGTTTGTAGGTTCGGATGGCATTGGTGATGGTGGCGACGTTCCAGACGAATATGCCGGCGTTCCACAGGTAGCCGCCATCGGCAAGGTACTGCTTGGCGGTCTCTAGGTCGGGTTTCTCCTTGAAGGCTTCGACAGACATGATTTCGCCTTGCTGTGCTTCGCCGCCACATTTGATATAGCCGTAGCCCGTCTCGGGACGGTTGGGCTTGATGCCGATGGTGACGATGGCGTTGCGCTGTTCGGTGAATGCGAGGGCGTTGGCTATCACGCGGCGGAACTCTTCGGGGTTCATCACCACCGCGTCGGCAGGCGTGACGACCACGTTGGCGTTGGCAGTCTCCTGACGGATGCGCCAGCAGGCCCATGCGATGCAGGGAGCGGTGTTGCGTGCCGCGGGTTCGGCAAGGATATGGTGGGCGGGCATGTCGGGTAGCTGGCGGCGCACGATGTCGACGTAGGCGGCATTCGTGACCACCCAGAAATTCGACATAGGGCAGATGCCCATGAAGCGGTCTACGGTCAGCTGTATCAGCGTGCGTCCGCAGCCTAGAATGTCAATAAACTGCTTGGGATATTCGGGCGTACTCAGCGGCCAGAAACGGCTGCCAATGCCGCCCGCCATAATGACTATATGGGTGTTCATGATGAAAGTGAAAGGTGAATGTGTGAATTTTTGACTAACGAATTAACACATTAACGAATTAACGAAATCAAATTTTATTTAGTTCCGGTATCCTATTACGTGGCGCACTTCGTCGAGGGTGCGGCGGGCACTCTCGTGGGCTTTCTCCTTTCCTTGGTCCATTATTTTGCGCAGGCGGGCATCGTCGGCTTGGAACTCTATGATGCGTTGACGGATGGGTTCCACAAAGGCCACCATGTCTTCGGCCAGCTGCTTCTTGAGGTCGCCGTAGCGTATCTGGCAGCGGTTGTAGAGGTCGTCGAAATACTCTACTGTGTCGGGTGTGGAGACCACCTTCAGCAACGTGAAGAGATTCTCTATCTCCTCGGGCTTCTGCTGGTTCATCTCAGTGGGGCCGCTGTCGCTCTTGGCCTTCATAATCTTCTTGCGCACCACGGCAGGTTCGTCGGTCAGGAAGATGGTGCTGGCCTCGCCTTCGCTCTTGCCCATCTTGCCCGCGCCATTGAGGGCGGGAATCTTCACTAGGCCGGTGGCGGAACCAATGGCCTGCGGCAGGGGGAACACCTCGGCATGATACATATTGTTGAACCGCCCGGCGAAGGTGCGTGTCATCTCCAAGTGCTGCTCCTGGTCTTTGCCTACGGGCACGCGGGTGGCCTTGTGTATGAGGATGTCGGCAGCCATCAAGGTGGGGTAGGTCAGCAGGCCCGCGTTCACATTGTTGGGGTTCTGGCGCACCTTGTCTTTGAACGAGGTGACGCGCTCCAGTTCGCCCAGGTAGGCGTTCATGTTGAAGAAAAGGTAGAGCTCAATCGTCTCGGGCAGATCGCTCTGCAGGTAGATGGTCGCCTTGTCGGGGTCGAGGCCCGCCGCCAAGTATGCCGCCATAATCTTACTGGCATCGCCGTAGATGCTGCCCGGGGTGGGGTGGGTGGTCAGTGAGTGGTAGTCGGCTATGAAGAAATAGCAGTCGTGCTCCTCCTGCATGCGTACAAAGTTGCGCAGTGCGCCAAAGTAGTTGCCTAGGTGCAGGTTGCCTGTGGGGCGGATGCCGCTGCATACCGTTTCTCGTTTGTTGGTATCGGTCATAATAATTAGTTTAAAGCATGTCTAGGCGATGCCTAGGTGGGTACAGAATAATTTGCAAAGATACACAAAAAAAACGACAAATGAGAAAAATGAAAAAAAATAAGGTCGGCCATGCAGCCGACCTTATCCTTTTGTCTGTGTTCTGCTTATTCAGCAACCTCAGCGGCAACTTCTTCAGCAACAGCTTCGACAGCACCAGCGAGGGTGTCAACGATGGTCTCTTCTTCAACCATTTCCTCAGCGGGAAGAGTGTCGATGGTTTCCTCCTGAGCGGGGGTGTTGTTGCAAGCTGCAAAAGCGAACATGCCGGCGACGGCCATAAAGAACATTACTTTCTTCATTTTTTTGATTTTTTAAAGTTATCTATACTAGGTTTTTAAAATGTTTACTTTGTCTGTCGATCCAGACTTTTTCACGTCTGAAATCGGATGCAAAAGTACTACATTTTCTACGACTAAAAAGAAAAAAAATGTCAAAAAATCTTAACGTCAATACAAAATGTTAAAATTCAAAATGTTAAAAAAGTGATTTTTTTGAGAAAATTCATCTTTTTCCCCTGAAATTCAGACTTTTTTACGATGGTTTTTGCGAATTTTGACCCCCTTTTAAATAGAAAATTGAGTGTTGAAAGTGGAGAGTTGGCTGCCTCATTTGGACAAATCCGAACTCTCAATCTTCAACTCTCAATTTTCAACTTTCAACTAATTTAAGGCAGGGGAACAAGACCATTGAAGCCCATGAAAGCCATGGCGAGGATGCCGGCGGTGACTAGTGCGATGGGCACGCCTTTCATGCCTTTGGGGGTGCCGGTGAGCTCCATCTGCTCGCGCAGGCCGGCAAAGATGACCAGTGCCAGAGTGAAGCCCACGGCGATGCTGGCGGCATAGATGATGCTCTCAAGCAGGTTCATGTTCTTTTGGACTACCAGAATGGCGACACCTAGCACGGCGCAGTTGGTGGTAATTAGTGGCAGGAACACACCCAAGGTCTGATAGAGGGCGGGTGCAATTTTCTTGAGAACTATCTCGACCATCTGCACCAGTCCGGCGATGACCAAGATGTAGGCGATAGTCTGGAGGTAGCCGAGGTCCGCGGGCACCAGCACATAATAATATATAAGGTAGGTCACCAGCGTGGCGAGGAGCATGACGAACAGCACCGCGCCGCCCATGCCAAGCGAACTCTTTACGTCCTTTGAAACGCCTAGGAAGGGGCAGATGCCCAAGAATTGTGCCAATACGACATTGTTGACAAAGATGGCACCGATGATGAGAGCGAAAATACTAATTCCCATGGTATTATGCAATTGTTTATAGGGTTCGACAAATATTATTTCAAATTGCAAAGATACAAATAATTTTCAAATTAAAAACTAAAAATAAAAAAAACATCCGTTTTTCTCCCCTCACGAGAGAGAGGACGCCTCAGACACGATGTCGTAATCCATGATTCATGCCCTTTTTTGGGGCATGAGGTGTGGCAGGTGTGCCCGTTTTAGCGGACCTGGAGGATGTCGCCGTGGTCGTCGACGATGGCGCGGTAGAACCAGTCGGGGTACTTGGGCTGCTGGGGGAAGCGCACCACGCCGGTGGGGGTGGTCTCGATGCGGTTGTCGTTCATGTACTTGATGTTACCGTCGATATAGCGTGTGAGCAACTGCTGGTCGAGGCTATTCCAGCCGTCCATCATTTCTTGTGCCAGACGGTGGCTGAGACGGGTGAGCTCAGCAGGGGTGGCGTTGTCTTTCAGATAGTTGACGGTGGCGATGAATGCCTCTTCGTATGATTTCTGATAGGTGCGGACATCTTGTATCATGGCGTCGTAGCGGAGATAGCAGAAGTTGCTGACGCGGTTGAAGAGCCAGAAGGCTGCGGTGGGGGAGTACTGGCTCATGGAGCCGTTGCCCTCGCGGAAGCAGAGGGGGACGCTGTCGATGCAGCAGAACATGGGGCAGTAGCAGGTGCTGTAGGTGTCGTCGACGCCGAACCAGAGGATGCCGCCCACGGGGTTGGGCAGCCAGCGACGGCATTGTGCGACGAAGCTGAAACCGGTTTGCTGGGTGGAGATGGCGCGTTCGTGGATGTATTTCTTGCCGTCGACCTCAAACTCCATGGGCCGCCAGCGGTAGGGGCAGTGGAAGGGGCCTGCGCCCACGTCCTGGGTCATGTCCATGGGGGTGCCTTCGAAGTGGTCGCGCATCAGCTCCATCACCTCGTGAACGCCGATTTTGTGGTCGGGCTTAATCCAGAGGGGCATACGTTCGGCCTTGGGGTCGCCCATGGCGTAGGCTTCGTAGCGCTGCATGCCTTGTGCCACGCGGTTGAACATGGCATAGACACGTGCCTCGCAGGCGCGGAGGCCGGAGAAGGTGAGGGGGTTGTAGGTGTCGGCGAAGGAGAAGTCGGCATCGGTGTTTTTAGGTGGGAGAGCATAGACGGCATAACCGTTCCGCTTGGCGAAGGTGACGACATCGTCGCTGTAGACGCATTCGACCTCGGGGTTGTTGATATATTCCAGGTGGCGGCTGCTGATGGCGGGGTGAGGGCCTTTCTTCTTCCAGTGGGCGGGCTCTTGAGGGAAGGTGGTGATGCGGGCCTGGTTGGCGTGGGCGCAGACATAGCCTTCGGGCACACGGCGTGCCACCCACACGGCGCCCTTCTCACTGCCTTTGCTGGTAATCTCGAAAATCCACACCTCGTCTGGGTCGGCCAAAGAGAAGCTCTCGCCGCCGTCGGCATAGCCGTAGGTGGTGACGAGGTCGGCCATGACGCAGATGGCCTCGCGGCAGTTGCGGGCGCGCTGCAGGGCGAGGTACATGAGGTTGCCGTAGTCGATGCCTTCGGAATTGCCTTTGGAGAGGGGCTCAATGCCGCCCCAGGTGGTCTCGCCGATGGCGAACTGGTGCTCGTTGATGAAGCCGACGACGCGGTAGGTGTAGGCCACCTGCGGTATCTCAATCTGGAACTTGAGGCTGCCGTAGTTGTAGAGCTTGACAGTCTCGCCGGGCTGGTGGCTGCCGCCGGCGTGGTAGCGCAGCTGGCCGTAGCGGGTGTGGCTGTCGGCAGCGTAGGTAATCATGGTGCTGCCGTCGGCGGTGCTGCCTTTCGAGAGCAGGAAATTGGTGCAGGCGAGGGCCGGGGTGGCTGCTAAAAGTAAAAGGTAGAAACTAATAACTAAAAGGTGTTTCATATCAAATTGAAAATTGAAAGTTGTCGCATTTCGGAATGTTTTTGCCTACCAGTCTTGTACGTGGCGGGCACCGGCGAAGGGGTTGAGACGGTAACCTAGCTGTACGAGGACGAGGGTGGTTCGGAGGTCGGTGTAGTCGGTGTGGGAGCGGTTGGTGTATTCGCTGATGTTGCCGTAAACGTCGTAGCGGGTAGTGACGGTGCGATCCCACGCGAGGGGTGCCTTGCCGAGCATCTGGAAGCTGGCACCGATGGTGTATTTCTTTTTGAGGATGAATCCTGCGCCTAGTCGGAAGGCGAAGGTAGTGACGGGGGTGTAGGATCGGATGTCGATGTTGTTGTATTCAGGGTAAGGGATTTCCTCTTGGGGGGTCCAAGGTTCTTTGGTGAAGGTGAGCAGCCAGTCGGAGAAGGTGCGGCGGTTGATGCCGATGAGGGCTTCGCCGTAGATGTCGATGCCGATGGTGGCGGGGTAGCAGTAGCGGAGGCCGAGGAAGATGGGGATGTTGCGATAGTAGGGGAGGCGCATCTCGTAGCGGCTGCATTGGCTGTAGCGGCGGGCGTAGCTGAGCTCGTAGTATTCGCGTATGTCGCGGTTGGAGGTGCTCTGCGTGAAGTCGGCAGTGAGGGCTATTTCGAGATTGGGATGGAAGGGGAGGGCGAAACTGATGTCGAGCCCGGCATCCCAACCACGTCCGGCACCGGCTTTGAGTTGGTGCCCTTCGGCGAACATCCATTCGTTGTCGCTCATGCGCGATTCGGCATAAAGACCCTGGGGCAGGGTGACACCGCCATGCACGCCGACGTAGAGCTGGGCGTGAAGGAAATTGAAAATTGAGAATTGAAAGTTGAAAATTAAGAGGAGTAGGATGATCTTTTTCATGCTTGTCAGTTTCTAAGAAGCTGTTTAATATAATTCAATGATTTTCTTAAAGAACCTAAACGGCATCTTTTTCTTCTTTTCTCAATTACAATGGAACTCCATTGTAATTGAGAAAAGAAGAAAAACCAGCTCGTTTATATCCATAATATATTTCATCAATCAAATTTAAACAGCTTCTAAATTGAGAATTGAGAATTATCCGATGCCTCAGCCAATTCTCAATTCTCAATTTTCAATTCTCATTTTTTCAGGCTGAGTGGGCGTTGGCGTTGGGGTTGATGCGCTTGACCATGCCTTGGAGGGCGGTGCCAGGACCCACTTCGATGAACTCGGTGGCACCGTCGGCGAGCATGTTCTGCACGGTGGCGGTCCAGCGGACGGGCGCGGTGAGTTGCTTGTTGAGATTCTGCTTGATGGTCTCGGGGTCGGTGACGGGCAGTGCGCAGACGTTCTGGTAGCAGGGGCATACGGGGGCGTGGAATTGGGTGGCATCGATGGCCTGAGCCAGTTCGACGCGTGCGGGTTCCATGAGGGGACTGTGGAATGCACCGCCAACGGCAAGGGGCAGGGCACGGCCTTTGAGTTCTTTCAGTTTCTCGCATGCCTTGGCAACGCCTTCGATGGTGCCGCTGATGACCAGCTGGCCAGTGGTGTTGTAGTTGGCGGGGACGACGATTTCGCCTGTGGAAGAAATCTCGGCGCAGACATCCTCGACAGTCTTGTCGTCGAGCTTGACGATGGCGGCCATGGTGGAGGGGCGCAGCTCGCAGCATTTCTGCATGGCGTTAGCACGGGCTATGACCAGACGCAGGCCGTCCTCGAAGTCCATGGCACCGGCGGCAACTAAGGCACTGAACTCGCCGAGGGAGTGGCCGCCCACCATGTCGGGCTGGAAGTCGCTGCCCATGTAGGTGGCGAGGATGGTGCTGTGGAGGAATATGGCGGGTTGAGTCACCTTGGTCTGTTTGAGGTCGTCGGGGGTGCCGGCGAACATGAGGTCGGTGATGCGGAAGCCGATAATCTCGTTAGCGCGCTCGAACATGTCGCGGCAGTGGGCGTTGCCCTCATATAGGTCTTTGCCCATTCCTACGAACTGGGCTCCCTGACCGGGGAAGATGTAGGATTTTTTCATTGTTGTTCTTTATTATTGATTATTGTTTTTAATTCGTTGATGTCGATAAGTTTGAGCAGCACGGCCATGGCTAGGGCGACGATGCCTATGACGGCCATTCTCAGCCACCAGGCTTGTGCCGGCGGTGGGAGGAGGTTGCAACTCGCTATTAATAACGTAAAGATTGCTATTTTTAGTATGTAGCCCCACGATGGACGGAGGTGGAAAATTCGTAATGCTGCCCATATCTGGGTGATAGCCATGAAACTTTGGGCTATGAGGCTTGCCCATGCCGACCCTACGGCTCCACAACGTGGGATGCAGAGGATGTTGACAGCGACGTTGATGGCGAGGGTGCAGAGGGCAAAGATGTTGAGCTGTCGCAGTCGTCCGGCGGCGGTGAGCAGGGTGCCGAAGACGTAGGTCATGGATATGGGGATGATGCCGAAGACGAGCAGGTGGAAGACGGTGGAGGATTCTTCGGGGTGGTCGGTGTAGAGGAGAAGCATCAACTGGGTGTCCATGCTGGAGAGGGTGATGGCGGCGGTGATGGAGTAGACGAGCATCAGCGAGGTGACGATGCGGGTGGTGGAGGAGAGCTCTTGATTAGAATTGAAAGTTGAAAATTGAAAATTGAAATGGTCTGACTTATCTTGTTTCACGAGTGCTTGCTTGGTGAGGCGGGCAAAGATGGGCAGGAGGGGGACGCTGACCAGGTAGGCGAGCATGGTGAGGACATCGAGCAGGCGGAAGGCCGATGCGTAGATGCCGGCATTGTGGTTGCCTATACCTGCGGGTGAGAGCTTTTGTAGCAGAATAGGGTCGAGCCTGTTGTATGAGGCCATTAGTAGCACCAGCAGGGCAAATGGGAGACTCTGTTTGAGTATGGCTAGGGTGAAGGGTCGGGAGAAATGCAGTCGGCTGAATCCTGTCTTGCTGATAAGCACGGTGAGTGCCGTCAGTGCGGTAAGGAGGTAGGCGGCAGTTTGTGCGTAGACGAAGTATTCTATCTTAAACGTAGGGTGGCGTGGCAGCCATAGCAGAGCGCCGCAGATGAGAATCATGATGACGCGGTCGAGGATGCTGATGACGCTGTCCCACTTGAATAGCAGGAGCCCTTCGAAGTTGCTGCGCAGATAGAGAATGAGGGAGTTGAGGAATTGGTTGAATGTGAGGAATGCCAGCAGGTAGAACTGGCGCGAGCCGTAGCCTAGCAGCAGCCCAGTGCTGAATGTCACCACCACGTAGAGCGCCAGCAGCAACAGTTTTATGGTGAGCAGGTGTGGCAGATGCTTGCCGATGAGTTGAGGGTTTTGGGCGATGTTGCGGGTGTTGAAGTTGGTGATGCCTAGGTCGAGGAGTATGTTGAAGATGTAGGCAAGATTGAAGATGCCAAAATAGAAACCGTATTGTTCGACCCCTACGGCATTTTGCACACCCACCTCGATGCCCAGAAACCAGAAAGGCTTGATGAGCAGGTTGAGCAGCAATACCCAGAATAGTCCTGACAGCAGTTTCTTTTGAATCATTCTAATCTATTTGTCGTGATAACGTGATAACGTTACTGTATTGTCCACTTTTCTTCCATGTCCCAGTTTTCGCGTAGTTCTAAGGTCTTATCAAAGTAGATGACTTTCTCGGGTTGGCGGCCTTGCCAGTAGTCGCCTGGGGTCCACTCGCCGTTGCCGTCGTTGTCCACGATGGCGCGGAAACCGTATTTACCGCCTTTGAGGTTGGGGAAGGTGAGCCGTTGGCTCTGGATGAGGATGCGCTGCTGGAGCATGTCGCCCTTGTCGTTGGTGAGCTGGATGAGTATGTGCGGTGTATGGGTGGAGCTGTCGATAGTTACGTCGAGGATGATATTGCCGTAGCTTTCTACTTTGGAGTATTCGGTGTTGATGTGGATGGAGTCGGGGTTGGTGTGCTTGTATATGTCTGTGAAGTGGTCGGGGAGGATGGTGAAGCGATATTTTGTGCCAGCCTTGCCTGTGAAGTTTATCATGGCGCGGTCGCTGCCCGAGGGGTGCAGGTTGTGTGCCAATGTCATGCCGCAGTGGCTTATACTGCTGTCGGCGAGGTTAAATACCCTTACGGCAGTGTCAAGGTCGGATGCCATGCTGTCGGCAATGGGGTTTTCGAAGCCGACCCAGAGGGTGTCAAAATAGGGGTGGGTGCCTGCCACTAGGTTTTTCAGTATAGAACTCTTGACCCCTGCCATTGGCGGCATGGTCTTGGTGGTCTTTTTCTCGCGGTATTGCAGTTTTAGGGTGTCGCGCAGGTTGGTGTCTGTGAGCAGTAGGGTGATGGAATCGCACGCCTCGAGTGCTGTCCATATCCGCAGGGTGTCTTTTGTGCGGTTGGCTCGGTAGTAGAGGTCCTCAGTTTTGCCGTATAGGGGATTGACGGCAAAACTATCGGTGAGCGGGCATTGGGTGATGATTTCTATCTGTCCTTTTTTCTTGAATTCACTCTTGGTCACGCGTTGGGTCTCTTTTTTGAGGAGCGACATCAACATGGTCACCTGTTGTATGGGCTCGCCGAGCAGAGTGCTGTCGGCGGTGGGGGGGAGGGTGTCGCGGACGGCAAGGGTATCTGTTGTGGCGGTTGAGTCGGCCGTTGCGGTGCTGTCCTTGGCGGTGGTGTCGATGTGTGGTGGCATTTTCTGTGCCAAAACCAGTGTGTCGAGGAATGCCACAGCCTCGCCAGTGCCCAGGCGCAGGTTTTTGTCGCCATCCTCATAGGCCAGCAGTAGGTATCTCCCCTCGCGCAGGTGGTTCAGTTCGAAGTTCCCATCCTTGTCGCTGCGGGTCATGTACAAAGGCTGCTCTTTTGCCGTCACCGAGTCGCCGCTGGGTGCCATTTTGGCGGCGGTGTCGCTACGGTATGCCACCACTGTCACAGTCTCTTTCCAGGGTTGGTTGGTAAAAGCGTCTAGCACCTTGCCTCGCAGAGTCATGCTGTCGATGCTGTTGCCTGTCGAGAACACATATTCGAAACTCTTCAGTGCGTTGCCCTCGTTGAAGTCGACGATGCCTTCTTTGAATTGAAACAGGTAGGTGGTGTTCTCACGCAGGGTGTCTTTTATCTTGACCAATATGCCGCGACCCTTGGTGCTGTATTCGGGCTTCTGCTTCATGGGGGGCGACACCATGATGTTATCGTCAGAACTCTTCACCTGCACATATTCGTCAAACATGATGAGGAACTCCTTTGCGGCGAAGTGTGTAGAGCCGTTGGGTGGGGTGGTGCCCAGCACCACTGGCGGGGTCTCGTCTTTGGGGCCACCGGTGGGGTAGGCTTGCTTGGCGCAGGCATACAACAACATCATTATGGTTAGCGATAAGCCTAGTGTGGCAGGTATTTTACGTTTCATATCAGTTCGCAGTATTTATATTCTATTTCGTTGCCTAGCGTTACCACTAGGTAGGTTGGGGTGTCCTCGGTTTCGTTCAGATTATCTAGCATCACATAGGGCACATGTCCTATCAGGTGTTCCTCACGATGGTGGAAGTGTCCCATAAGGAAAAGGCTCACGTCGTTCTCATCCATCAGGTTCAGCAGTTCGTAGTATTCCTCTTCGGGCAGATTGGCGGCAGGGGTGGTGCTGTAGTTGTAGCTGGTGCGAAACAGGCAGGTGTGTGTCCCCACCACCACATGTCGGTAGTCGCTGCGGTGCTGTAGCACCTCTTTCAGCCAAGCCAGCTGGCGTTTGCCGTGGGTGGCGTTGCCGCTGTCGAGAAAGATGAAGAGGTCTTTCGCTCCGCTCACTGTCTGTACGGTGACGGTGTAGGTAGAGGTGTGGAAGTATCGCTTGTAGTGCTGCTCGCAGTCGAAATAGATGTCGTGGTTGCCCAGTATCACAAAGCAGGTGTCGTTTCCCACACGTGCCACACTGTCCATCAGGCGGAACGGACGTTCGCCGCTCTCGTTGGCAATGTCGCCCAGCACGATGCTGAACAGCCCTAACGGGTCGGAATTTTCGCGTTGTAGCATGGCTGCAACCCTTGTGGCCTCGCCTTCGAGGTGTATGTCGGAGCAGACATACACTCGGTAGGTGTCTGGCGCCCCCGCGACGATGTTCTCGCCGTGCTGCTCGTCCCAAGCCAGCCATTCCGCCACGCGGTCTTCTGTATGGCTTCCGCTCGAAAAGAGCATGCCCTTTACGTCAAGCCTGTCGCACGACCCAAATATCAGGGCTATCGTTAAGAAAAGAAAAATCTTTGTTTTCATAGTAAGTAGTCAATATGCAATAAACCGCGTCAGCCGTCCCCTCTTTAGAGGGGTACGCCGTAAGGCGGGGGGTATGATAAGTATGTATAAATTGGTATTTAACATTTGCTTACGCGATTAAAAACTCCGTACTGCTCCCAGATGCATAAACCAGCCGTCGTAGCTGGCCGTTAGGTTGAGTGACCCCACAGGGTGTAGGCCCACTTCGGCGTATAGTGCCGTTTGGTCCTTGAGTGTGTAAACCCCTTTGGCACTGAAAAACCAGTTTGCCACCCGCTCAATCACAAAGTCGTTATAGTTGCTCCAGCGCAGTCCCACGTTCCACTGTTGGGGCAGAGTCTGGTTGTTCCACCATCCTTCGATGGCGAACATTACGTTCATCGGCTCGAATACCGTGCCCGCACCCCCGTCGGCACGCTGTATCAAGGCGGCACTGTAGCGGTTGCACAATCCT
>JAEEGL010173086.1_pt1 | contig 33511 bp, 24 predicted proteins | sample 9134231 | NCBI WGS metagenome assembly JAEEGL01 (sample SAMN16246548, study PRJNA631951) | gut metagenome | biome: gut microbiome; feature: rumen; material: fiber-attached | host: Bos | place: Iran: Karaj | collected 2018-10 | reverse complement strand
CTCGTCCGCCATCGCTATAACGTCCGCGAGAGCCTTGCCGGTCTCGTTGTCGAAGAACCTTATGAGGCGCTTTACGCCCGGATTCGTTATCTTTTCGATATTCTCGCTGATCTTGATCTTCGGCGTCACAACGCCGTCCTTCTCATAAGCCGCGAGCTTGTAAACGCCGCCGAATACAGGCTCGGATTTAGCGGTTATAAGTCTCTCGCCCACTCCGAACGAATCGATCGGCGCCTTCTGGAGAAGCACGCCCTGGATCAGGTGCTCGTCGAGCGAATTCGAAATAACTATCTTGCAGTCCTGAAGTCCCGCCTCGTCCAGCATCTCTCTCGAGCGCTTCGTGAGGTACGCTATGTCGCCCGAATCGATGCGGATGCCCTTTGCCGGAGGATTCAGTTCCTTGAACACCTTTATCGCGGCAGGCACGCCGGATTTCAGCACGTTGTACGTGTCGACGAGCAGCGTGCAGTTGTCAGGATAGATCTCCGCGTACTTTCTGAACGCGTCGTATTCCGTCGGGAACATCTGTACCCAGCTGTGAGCCATCGTTCCGAGCGCCTTGATTCCGAAATCTCTCTCGTTTATCGCGCACGCCGTTCCTACGCAGCCTCCGATGAACGCCGCTCTCGCGCCGAGCACCGCCGCCGACGCTCCGTGAGCTCTTCTCGAACCGAATTCCATTATCGCCCTGCCGTCCGCCGCGCGCACTATGCGGTTGGCCTTGGTGGCGATCAGGCTCTGGTGGTTAACGAGGAGCAGCAGCATCGTCTCGACGAACTGCGCCTGGATAACAGGTCCGCGCACAGTTATGATCGGCTCGTACGGGAACACCGGCATTCCTTCCGGAACGGCCCATACGTCGCACTTGAATTCGAAATTTCTGAGGTAGTCGAGGAATTCCTCGGTGAATCCTCCCTTTCCGCGCAGGAATTCTATATCCTTCTCGGTGAACTCAAGCTCGCTGAGATACTCTATGACCTGCTCAACGCCGGCCATGATCGCGAAGCCGCCGTTGTCGGGAACTCTTCTGAAGAAGAGGTCGAAGTACGCTATGTCGTCCTTCATTCCGGCCTCGAAATATCCGTTAGCCATCGTCAGCTCATAGAAGTCTGTGAGCATCGTATAATTTTTTCTTACGTCTGGGGAACTCATGCAGGTCCACCGCCTTTCTCCGCACTGAAGCGCTGTAAGTTGAAATCCTTATTATTTCCGGGGCGCCGCGCGCCCGCGAGGTGAAAAAAGCGCGCCGGTTTATCGCTCGGCGCGCCCGCTTAACACGTATTCTACAACATTTTTTTCAAAAATGCACCTGTATATGACTTTTTGACCTTAGCTATTTCTTCCGGAGTGCCGGTCGCGATCACAGTGCCGCCGCGGCTGCCGCCGTCAGGACCGAGATCTATAATGTGGTCCGCCCGCTTGATCACGTCTAGGTTGTGCTCGATCACCACCACGGTATTGCCCGCGTCGACCAGCCTGTCAAGAACGCTGAGCAGCTTGTCGACGTCCGCGAAGTGCAGGCCTGTCGTAGGCTCGTCCAGAATGTAGAGCGTCTTTCCGGTGCTCCTTCTCGTAAGCTCGGTCGCGAGCTTAACTCTCTGCGCTTCGCCGCCCGAAAGCTGAGTCGACGGCTGCCCGAGCTTGATATAGTCGAGCCCGACGTCGGCGAGCGTTCCGAGCATGTGAGCGATGTTCGGTATGTTCCTGAAGAACTCGAGCGCTTCCGCGACGCTCATGTCGAGCACGTCGGAGATGCTCTTGCCCTTGTACTTCACTTCCAGCGTTTCGCGGTTGTACCTCTTGCCGCCGCAGACTCCGCAAGGCACGTAGACGTCCGGCAGGAAGTGCATCTCGATCTTGAGTATGCCGTCGCCGCTGCACGCCTCGCATCTGCCGCCCTTTACGTTGAAGCTGAATCTGCCCTTGCCGTAGCCGCGCATCTTCGCCTCCGGCATCTGCGCGAACAGATCGCGTATCGGAGTGAACAGCCCGGTGTACGTCGCCGGGTTCGATCTCGGGGTCCTGCCTATCGGCGACTGGTCGATGTTGATGACCTTGTCGATGTGCTCGAGACCCTCTATCCTGTCGTGCGCTCCCGCGCGCTCCCTGAGACCGTTCGTCTTCGCCGCGGCGCCCTTGTAAAGTATTTCGTTGATCAGACTGCTCTTGCCGGATCCCGAAACGCCGGTCACGCATACGAATTTCCCGAGCGGGAACTCCACGTCTATGTTCTTCAGATTGTTCTCACGCGCGCCGACGACCTTCAGCGAGAAACCGTTGCCCGGCCTCCGCTCAGCAGGCACGGAGATCTTCTTTTCGCCGCGCAGATACTGTCCTGTTATCGATTCCGGGCACGCCTTTATGTCCTCCAGCGTGCCTGCCGCGACTATCTCGCCGCCGTGCACGCCCGCTCCCGGGCCCACGTCAACTATGTAATCGGCCGCGCGCATCGTCTCCTCGTCGTGTTCGACGACTATGAGCGTGTTGCCGATGTCGGTCAGATGCCTCAGCGATTCGAGCAGCATCGCGTTGTCCTTCTGATGGAGGCCGATGCTCGGTTCGTCGAGTATGTACAGTACGCCTACGAGTCCGGAGCCGATCTGCGTCGCGAGCCTTATGCGCTGCGCCTCTCCTCCGGAAAGCGTTCCCGCGGAACGCGAGAGCGTCAGGTAGTCGAGTCCCACGTCGGCCAGGAATTTAAGCCGCGCGCGGATCTCCTTCAGGATCTGACGCGCTATGAGGCTGTCTCTGTCGGAAAGCTCGAGTCCATCGATGAATTTCAGGACTTCGACAACCGACATGTCAGACAATTCCGCGATATTCTTTCCGCCCACCGTAACGGCCAGCACCTCCGGCTTGAGGCGCTTTCCGGCGCATACCGGGCATGTGTCGGTGCGCAGGTACTTCTCGACGCGCTCCTTCGCGAAATCGGTCATCGATTCGTGATACCGGCGCTCGATATTGCATATGAGCCCCTCGAACGGCTTTTCGAGCAGGCGCTGATTGCCGGAATAGCGGCTCTTGTAATTCAGTCTGAGATTGCGGGTGCCTGTGCCGTACAGCAATTCCCGTTTGAAATCATCCGGGAGATCCTTGTACGGAGTGAAAACGCTCACGCCGTGCTCCTTCGCGAGAGCCTCCACGAGCTGCCTGTAATAGCCGCCGGTAAGCTCCATCGACGAGAAGATCTTGCTCAGAGCGCCTTCGGCGATGCTTTTTTCCGGTTCCTGGATTATGAGGTCGGGATCTATACGCATCTTGAAGCCGAGACCGGCGCATTCCGGGCACGCTCCGTACGGATTGTTGAACGAGAACATCCGCGGCTCGAGCTTCGGTATGCCGACGCCGTGGTCCGGGCAGGCGAGCTGCGTGGAATAGACCTTCGTTTCGTCGTTTATGAGCGCCACAACGAGCCCGTCGCCGTGGCTGATGGCGAGCTCGACCGCTTCGGTGAGCCGGCCCTCGATGCCCGGCCTGATCACGAGTCTGTCCACCACTATTTCTATGGTGTGCTTGAAGTTCTTGCCGAGCGATATCTCTTCCTCGTTCACCATGCGGATCTCGCCGTCGATCCTCGCCCTGGTGAAGCCTTCCTTACGGATGCGCTCTATTATCTTTTCGTGCTCTCCCTTGCGCTGGCGCACCACCGGAGCCAGCACGAGCACCTTCGACCCCTCTTCGTGCGACATTATGCTGTCCACGATCTGGTCTTCGGTCTGGCTGGTTATCTCGCGGCCGCATACAGGACAGTGCGGCACGCCCGTGCGCGCGTAGAGCAGCCTGAGATAATCGTGTATCTCGGTAACTGTGCCCACGGTCGAACGAGGGTTGTTGTGCGTCGTCTTCTGGTCGATCGATATCGCCGGCGACAGTCCCTCTATGTACTCCACGTCCGGCTTTTCCATCTGGCCGAGGAACTGGCGCGCGTACGAAGACAGACTCTCCATGTATCTGCGCTGCCCTTCGGCGTAGATCGTGTCGAAGGCGAGCGAAGACTTGCCCGATCCGGAGAGCCCCGTGAACACGATGAGCTTGTCTCTCGGAATGGTCAGGTCGATGTTTTTCAGGTTATTCTCGTTTGCGCCTTTTATCTTTATTTCGTTCTGCATTTTGTTAAGTATTTATTTGCCATCTCGGTTAAATCAACGCCTGCGGCCTCGTTCACGCGGCCCGCGGCGCTTTCCGTCTCACGTCCGTCCGCGGCCGCCCGCGGTCCGTCAGATCTTTACCTTGTATTCGAACATCCTGTCCCTGAGCATCGCCGCGCGCTCGAACTGCAGGTCTTCCGCGGCCTTGCGCATCTCGCTCTCGAGGAGCTTTACGTAATCGATGAGCTCCTTCTTGGTCATCTCCTCAGGACGCCTTCCGGCAGGCACTTCCTCCTCGCGGCGCGTCGCCTCGATGACCTCGCGCACCGACTTTTCTATGGACTGCGGCGTTATGCCGTGAGCCTTGTTGTACTCGTCCTGTATGCGGCGGCGTCTCTCCGTCTCGTCGATCGCCGTCTTCATGGCCGGGCTCACCGTGTCGGCGTACATTATTACCCTGCCGTTCACGTTTCGCGCCGCGCGCCCTATCGTCTGTATCAGCGACGTTTCGGATCTCAGGAAGCCCTCCTTGTCGGCGTCGAGGATCACAACGCGCGAGACTTCCGGAATATCAAGGCCTTCGCGCAGGAGGTTGATGCCCACCAGCACGTCGAACTCACCCAGCCTCAGGTCGCGGATTATCTCCATGCGCTCCAGCGTCTGGACCTCGGAATGCAGGTATTTCACGCGCACTCCCGCGTTTCTGAGGTAATCGGTCAGGCTCTCCGCCATCTTCTTCGTAAGCGTCGTAACCAGAACGCGCTCGTCGTTCGCCGTTACCTTGCTGATCTCGCCGATCAGATCGTCGATCTGGCCCTTAGTCGGGCGCACCTCGATCGGCGGGTCGAGCAGTCCCGTAGGACGTATTATCTGCTCCGCGTCGATGCCTCCGGACTTTTCGCGTTCGTATTCGGCCGGAGTCGCGCTCACGTAAACGATGTTCTTTACGAGCCCTTCGAACTCCGCGAATTCGAGCGGTCTGTTGTCCAGCGCCGACGGCAGTCTGAAGCCGTAGTCGACCAGCGAGCGCTTGCGCGACTCGTTGCCGGCGTGCATCGCCCTGAGCTGCGGCAGCATGACGTGCGACTCGTCGGTGATGATCAGAAAATCGTCCGGGAAGTAATCTATGAGGGTGTACGGCTTCGCGCCGGGAGCAAGTCCCGTCAGATGCCTCGTATAGTTTTCGATGCCCTTGCAGATGCCGACCTCTCTCAGCATCTCTATGTCGTATCTCGTGCGCTGCTCGATGCGCTGAGCCTCGAGGAGCTTGCCCTTCGAGCGGAACCACTCCACGCGTTCCGTAAGCTCCTCCTCGATCGTCATGAGCGCGCGCTCGAGGTTCTCTTTCGACGTTACGTAGTGCGACGCGGGATATACTGAAATATGGTTCCTGAGCCCCACTATCTCGCCCGTTACCGGGTTCATCTCGCGGATGCTCTCCACTTCGTCGCCGAAAAGCTCGACGCGGACGGCGTTCTCCGCCCCCGCCGGGAATATGTCTATAGTGTCTCCGCGCACCCTGAACGTGCCGCGCTCGAACTCAAGGTCATTGCGCGTGTACTGGATGTCGACGAGTCTGCGGAGTATGTCGTGCCTGCTCTTCTCCATGCCCGGCCTGAGCGACAGCATCTGGTTCTCGTAGTCGAACGGGCTGCCGAGGCCGTATATGCAGGATACGGACGCGACGATTATTACGTCCCTGCGCTCGAACAGCGCCGCGGTCGCCGAATGGCGGAGCTTTTCGATCTCGGCGTTTATGTCGGAGTCCTTCTCGATGTATGTATCTGTCGAAGGCACGTACGCTTCCGGCTGGTAGTAATCGTAGTAGCTGACGAAGTATTCGACGGCGTTGTCCGGGAAGAATTCGCGGAACTCGCCGTGGAGCTGCGCCGCGAGCGTCTTGTTGTGCGAGATCACGAGCGTCGGCTTCTGCACCCTCTCGATGATCTTCGCCATGGTGAACGTCTTGCCGGAGCCCGTGACTCCCATCAGCGTCTGATGTTTTTTGCCGCGCAGGATACCCTCCGCTATGGCGTCGATGGCCTGCGGCTGGTCTCCGGTCGGTTTGAAATCTGATACTACTTTGAATTCAGGCATATATTGAATATACCACAGCGGGGCCCGATTGTAAACATTTGTTCTTTATTGCCTTTGCCCCGGTAACTGTTGAAGTGAAGCGCCTGCCAATGTATAATTAAAGCAGTATTATCACAGTTTCGCGCGGGCAGTCCGCGCAGGAATCGAGGTGGCCAATGTCTGAAATAACAATGAAATTTGACGAAACCGTCAAAGCCATGATACAGGGACGCAACGACAAATACGGTCCCGCGGTAGCCGAAGCTCTTAAGAAGCGCGGTTTCGAGGCGTGGTACTGTCCCGACCGCGAGGCGGCGCTGGCAAAGGCGCTCGAGATCATACCGGCGGGCAGCAGCGTCGGCTGGGGCGGATCGATGAGCATCAGCCAGATCGGTCTCAATCAGAAGCTCCAGGAAGGCGGCTACACCCTTCTCGACCGCGACACCGAAACGACTCCGGAGGGGCGCGTCGCCATGATGCGCAGGATATTCGCGGAGGCCGACTTCTTCATCGGCAGCTCCAACGCCGTAACGGAGGACGGCATGCTTCTTAACGTCGACGGCTACGGCAACAGGACCGCTGCGTACATATTCGGACCTACGAACGTGCTGCTCGTGTGCGGCATCAACAAGGTGGTCCGCGATCTCGACGCGGCGAAGGCGCGCATCAGATCGACTGCGGCGCCGGTAAACATGAACAGATTCGACGGTCTCGTATCGCCTTGCAGGAGCGACGGCAAATGCCATGAGTGCATGGCGGACGACTGCATATGCAACTACTGGGTGACCACCCGCAGATGCAGTCCTAAAGGCCGCATCAAGGTGCTGATCGTCGGGGAAGATCTCGGATTCTGATAAACGGCCGTACACGCGTCCGCTTAACGCGGCGCGCTTCCGGCAGGCGGAGGTGATCATATGAGGCGTGTAGCCGGACCTGACAGCGGTTTCTGGCTGTCTCTCGCATTTAATATGATATTCAGGCTCGAGTGGCTCGCTCTGGCCCTGATACTCTATATCCTTCACAGGATATTCGGCATCCCGCTCGCGTTCACGTTCTACGCGCTGATCGCGTGGGTAGTCGTGGCGCTGCTTATAACGCTGCTTCTCACGTTCGCGAACTCGGCGGGCAACGCGGGCAGCCCTTCCCACAGTTCAAGACGCGCTTCAGACCGCATTTACAGTAAACGTAATTATGTAAATACGGATGAAGACGACCACTATACTACTGACGAAGGAGATCACAATGAATAAGAAAAGACTCATTCTTACCGCGGTACTTGTTATCGCCATGGTATTCTCGACAACCTGCTTCTCTCTCGCGGCGAACCCTGTCACCGTTGACGTAAACGGCAATGACGTCGCGTTCGACCAGGCACCGATAATCGAGAACGGCAGGACTCTCGTGCCGCTCAGAGCCATCTTCGAGGCGCTCGGCTACGAGGTGGAATGGGACGCCAGGACAAAGACGGTGATCTGCGACTGGGGCTACGACAGCCTCTCGCTCAGGATCGGTGAAAACGTTATCAACATGGGCGACGGCCGCGCCATAAAGATCGACGTTCCGGCGAAGATACTGAACGGGCGCACCCTCGTGCCGCTCAGAGCCATAAGCGAATCGCTCGGCGCCGACGTGGCGTGGAACGCGAAAACGCGCCATATCAGCGTTATAAAGACCTGGAACACGTGGTACGCAGAGAACGAAGAAGAATTCCTCGCGGGCATCATGGATGACTCGAAGATCGTGCTCGCGCCGGGAACATACAACCTTACGAAGTATCTGGACGATTACTATTTCGGCGAGACCGGCTACGACCTCGACGACAACGCCTACCTCTCCGTCGAGGACGTTTTCGACGGTTTCGAGATACACATAAACAACGTTAAAAACCTTCACATCGAGGCCGCGGATCCTGACCTCAGCACCGAGATCGTGGTCGAGCCGAGATACGCGACGGTTCTTAACTTCATCGGATGCAGGGACATCTCGCTGAAGAACCTGACTCTCGGCCACACGATCGAAAAGGGTTCGTGCCAGGGCGACGTAGTTCACTTTGATAAGTGCAGAGGCATCACCATGGATGACGTCGACATGTACGGCTGCGGCGCGTACGCGCTCGACATCAGGGACACGATCGCGCTGAACGCCGACAACTGCGTGGTCCGCGACTGCTCCTACGGCATGATGGAAGTCTTCGGCAGCACCGGGATCCAGTTCAAAAAGAGCACGTTCCGCAACAACTCCGAATTCACGATGATCGAGCTCGGCAGCAAATCGCAGGTGCGCTTCGACAACTGCAGATTCTTTGAGAACAGCGGAAACTTCATCTACACGAGCGATTCGAAGGCCGTATTCGACGGATGCTACTTCGACGACAACGACTACATGTCGCTCTACAACAACGAGGCGGTCAACACGCTGATCACGATCACGAACACGATCTACGACTGACGGCGGTGAGTCCTGGCGTACGGTCTGTCGGACGGCCAGTCGGACGGACGGCCAGTCGGGCGGATGGCCCGTCGGGCGGACGGAAAGCCGCGCATAGGGCGCGGCGCGGTAAAGGCAGCGATAAAGAAACGGAACGGCCGGGGCATCGAGCCCCGGCCGTTTTTATTGTTTCTTCAGTTATATCCGCTTCGGCTTTTATCTGTCGGCCAGCTTTACGTACTCTCTCGGATCCTGAGCCGAGTTGTACGCCGGACGGATCAGCTTGTTGTTCGCGACGAGCTCTTCCAGACGGTGAGCGCACCAGCCGGAAAGTCTCGCGAGCGCGAACAGCGGCGTCGCGATGTCCTCCGGAATGTCGAGGGCCGAATAAACGAAGCCCGAATAAAGGTCGATGTTCGCCGGCATCGGCTTGTCGGTTCCGGTGTATTCCCTGAACAGATCGGCTCCGCGCGTCTCGATGATCTGACAGAGGTTGAAATCGTCCATCAGTCCCTTGCTGCGCGCCAGCTTTTCAGCCATGCCCTTCAGCACCTTCGCTCTCGGATCGGACAGCGTATATACAGCGTGGCCGATACCGTAGATGAGCCCGCTGCCGTCGTTAGCCTTCCCCTTCAGGACGTCGAGCAGATAGTTCTCTATCTCCTTCTCGTTCGTAATGTCGTGTACGTGCGCCTTGAGGTCCTGGATCATATTGATCACGGCTATGTTCGCGCCGCCGTGGCGAGGTCCCTTCAGCGCGCCGATCGCCGCCGACATCGCCGAATACGTATCGGTTCCGCTGGAGGATACGAGCGCCGTAGTGAAAGCGGAGTTGTTGCCGCCGCCGTGCTCCGCGTGGAGTATCAGCGACAGGTCGAGCAGCTTTGCCTCGATATCGGTAAACTCGCCCGTAGGACGTATCATTCTGAGGATATTTTCCGTGGTCCTGAGCTCCGGGATCGGATAGTGCAGGTGCAGGCTCTTGCCGTCGAACGTCGAGGATTTCGCCTGGTACGCGTAAGCGATGAGCGTCGGGAAATGCCCGATCAGCTTTATCGACTGCTTGAGCACGTTCTCCACGGATATGTTGTCCGGATCGTCGTCGTACGAATACATCGCGAGGACGCTTCTCGCGAGCTTGTTCATGATGCTGCGCGAAGGCGCAGTAAGGATCATGTCGCGCGCGAAGCCGTCCGGGAGCTTCCTGTTCTCTCCCAGCACCGCGCAGAAATCGTCGAGCTGCTGCCTGTTCGGAAGCTCGCCGAATATGAGCAGGTACGTCGTCTCCTCGAAACCGAAGCGGTCCTCCACGATGCAGCTGTTCACAAGGTCCTCGATGCTGTAGCCTCTGTAATACAGCTTGCCTTCCTTAGGCAGCTTCTCGCCGTTCGGGCCGACGTCGTAGCCGTCTACGTTGCCGACACGCGTAAGTCCTACGACAACGCCTGTGCCGTTCGCGTTTCTGAGTCCGCGCTTTACGTTATTCTTTATGTATACCTCATTGGCGATCTCTTTGTTGTTTTCGACCACCTTTTGGGACATTTTCGCGAAATAATCCGCCGAAACGTCATTGATCATGTTATCGACTCCTGTAAGACTGTTCATCTTCACATTCCTCACTCTGCCCGGGCACTGTACTGCGGCTCTCGGTTTCCCGCGGGATCGCGCTACCCGTGCAATTCGGTAATTTTAACATGTAATACCGCTAAAATCAACAGCAAACGGCAAATTGTCCTCATGTATACAATCCGCATTTGCTTTGCCAACCGGGCTGCTTCCATGGTATACTAATTTAGTTATACAAGCAATTAGCCTGAACGGTAAGGCGGTGAAAAACAGTGATTAACGAAAAACAGTTTTATGACAACAAAAGCGGCGGTTCCGAGGCTCCCGCTTACATGATCGAATATGAGCGCTGGGCCGCTGAGATCAACGGTTTCGGCTCCGGCGACGAGCTGACGGCCGAGAGCGAAGCGCTCAGAAAAGAGCTCGATTCGATGCGCGGAGACGAGGCCGCGGTCAGAGAGGCTTTCCTGAATCATCTCTCCTTCGGCACGGCCGGCCTGCGCGGCATCATGGGCGCCGGCACCGACAGGATGAATATATTCACCGTAATGCGCGCGACCCAGGGGCTCGCGAACTACATTCTGAAGACCGCCGGTACCGATCGTTCGGCCGCGGTGTGCTGCGACACGCGCCACAGGTCCGGCCTTTTCGCCAGAACGACCGCGCGCGTGCTCGCCGCAAACGGGATAACCGCCCACATTTTCGGTGAGGCGTCTCCTACCCCGTGCCTCTCGTACGCCGTGCGTAAGCTCGGATGCGGCGCGGGCGTCAACGTCACCGCGTCTCACAATCCTTCCGAATACAACGGCTACAAGGTTTACAACGGCGAAGGCTGCCAGATAACCGAGGCGGCCGCGGACGCCATTCTCGCCGAGATCGACTCGCTGGACTTCTTCTCCGGCATCAAGCTCATGCCGTACGAAGACGCCCTCGCCTCCGGACTGATCCGCGTGATCCCGGACAGCGTCATGGACGATTACGTCAGCGACGTGCGCTCGCTTTCGCTGCTGAAAGGCGCGCGCGGGAACGTCGACAGAAGCGCGCGTATAATCTACACGCCTCTCAACGGAACCGGACTCAGACCCGTACTGCGCGTTCTGAACTCCGAAGGCTTTGAAAACATCACCGTGGTCGACGAGCAGCGCGATCCCGACGGCAGCTTTCCGACGTGCCCGTACCCTAACCCGGAATTCCGCGAAGCGCTGGAGGTCGGGCTGGAATACGCGAAGAAGTACGGCGCGGATCTGCTGATCGCGACCGACCCAGACAGCGACAGAGTTTCGATCGCGGTTCGCGACGCCGGCGATCCCGAGGGCTTCAGGCATCTCACCGGCAACGAGATGGCCATCCTCATGCTCGATTTCGTTTGCGGCATGCGCGAGGCGAACGGCACGATGCCGAAGGATCCGGTCATGATACAGACGATAGTTTCGACGTCGATGACCGAAAAGATCGCGGCGGCCCACGGCGCGAAGACGATCAAGGTCCTCACAGGCTTCAAATACATCGGAGAGCAGATCGGCCTCCTCGAAAAGCGCGGAGAAGCAGACAGATTCATATTCGGATTCGAGGAGAGCGTGGGCTTCCTGACAGGCACCCACGCGCGCGACAAGGACGCCGTAAACGCTTCTCTCATAATCGCCGAGATGTTCTCGTACCACAGATCCCACGGAGTGAGCCTTTCAGAGCGCCTCGCGGAGATATACGCCGAATACGGCTTCTGCCTCGACGAAGTCAAAAACTTCGTTTTTAAGGGCACGGAAGGCGCGGCAAAGAGAAAGACCGTAATGGCGGCTTTCCGCGCTTATACGGGCGATTTCGGCGGTCTGAAGGCGCTTCAGGTCTATGATTACTCAAAAGGTATCGACGGACTGCCCGCTTCCGACGTTCTGAGATACGTTCTCGAGGGCGGAAGCTCGCTTATAATACGCCCTTCCGGCACGGAGCCGAAGATCAAGGCGTACCTCTCGGTCAGCGCTCCGGACAGGGCCGCCGCTTCCGAAACGGCGGAAGCGATAAAAGCGTCGCTCGCCGGCTTCTTCGGATAACACGTATCATAGATTTGCTGATCGGCTTACATATTGACTTGAAATAGAAAAACCGGCAGCGGCCTTTCGGCCCGCTGCCGGTTTTAATTCGTATACATGATGTGATGAGAGGCCCGGCGCGCCGGGACAGTACTGCCCGCCGCGGGCATCCGCTTACTGCAGCACTTCCGCCTGCTCGGCCACCACCTCCGCCTTGCGGCGGTACTTCTCGCTCTGCTCGCTGTTCCCGAGCTGTCCGTACAGTTCCGCGAGCTCGAGCATCGAATAGACGTTCGACGGATCCGCAGCCAGCACGCGTTTGAACATCTCCGCGGCTCGCTCCGGTTCACCCGTTCTGGCGTAGGCGACGCCGATGTAATACGACATCGGCCACCACTCTTTATACTTCGAATCGGCGTACGGCAGCAGGATCCTGAGCCCCTGCTCAAATCTGCCGCTCGCCACGAAATTGCATCCTATCTCGATCTCGGTCGGCTCTCTCAGCTCCTCGAGGCGCGACCTTATCTCGGCGCGGTCCTTTTCGCGCGCTTCCCTGCGCTCTTCCGACATGGCCTCCGCCTGAATGCCGTTCCCTTCCGCGTCCGTCTCGCCGGCCTCTTCAGCCTCCGACTTCTCCAGATAAGCCTCCCACGCGAGCGAGGCCTTCGTGTAAAGTCCGAGATTCAGGTACGCGAATCCGAGATAATAGTACGGCTGCGGGAAATCCGGATGGATCACAGTCAGCAGCTCGAACCAGTCAAGCGACTCGGCCTTGAACAGCCCCACGTATTCCTCGTCCTTCGATTCGGGATCGTCGAGATACATGTCCCTGCACACCCTCGCGTAGCCGTACATCGCGTCGGCGTCGCGCGGCGAAATGCAGAGCGCCGCCCTGTAGTACACGCACGCGCCCTCGAGGTCGCCGCCCGAGGCAAGAGTCTCCGCGCGCATCGTTATGCCCTCGCGGAACCTGTCGTCGAACACCGTTCTGAGGAACGTGACGTAGCTCTGAGCGTGTTTGAAATGCGGGTCGCATCCGATGACCCACGCCATGTTCTCGCCGAGACGCGCCGGAGATATCCCCCTGTTCTCGGAGAACGTCTTTATGTCTTCCTTCCTCATCGGCACAGGCACGCCTCTCATCGCGGACGATACGCCCGCCCTGAAGGTGTACTCCTCCGAGAGTTCGCTGAACACGAAATCCCCGAGGTGCTTCCGGAAGTACTTTCCGATCCTGTCCGGCCTGAACCTTATATTCGATTCCTTATTGCTTACGTCGGCCATCCCCGCACCTCTAGAGCATGCGGAAGCGTTCGTCCTTCCACATGTCGCTGTCCTGCATCGCGATTTTCAGCTGATAGATCATCCTGTCGCGGTCGTCCGGCAGGTCGCCGCGCAGCGAAACGTAGTTCGAAGCGTGGTTGCTCCTGAATACGCAAGGCTTCGTCACGTTGGTGTTCTCGAGCAGAAGTTTGGTCTCCTCAAGCACCTGATAAGGCGACAGGAATTTGAACTTTCCGCTCTGAACGTCCTCGTACATTGGCGCGTCCGGCTCTACCATGAGCGTCAGAAGCCCCACGTACGACGGCTGCATCTCGCTGATCATTGTCCCGCTCTGGATGGCGTGATCCTCCCAGCCCTCGGTCCCCGCGAGGCCCGAGATGAACGTCACGGAAGTCTTTATGCCGCATCTTTCGACCTTCTTTACGGCCTCGATGATCTCCTCGCGCGTCGCGCCCTTGCAGATGTCCTTAAGCACCTTGTCGCTGCCCGACTCCGCGCCGATATACACGATGCCGATGCCCGCGTCGCGGAGCTCGATCAGTTCCTCGTCGGTCTTGCGCAGGCAGTCCTTCGGCGAGCCGTAGATCGTCGTCCTCTCGCACTCAGGGAACAGCTCGTTTATGCGGTTCAGTATCGTCATAAGCTTGTTGTTCGAAAGACAGAGCGCGTCGCCGTCCGCCAGGAATATCCTGCCGACCTTGCGGTAGTATCTGCGCGCCATTTCGAGGTCCGCGAGCACGTCCTCCATCTTGCGCAGGTGGAATTTCTTGTCCTTGAACATGCTGCAGAACGTGCACTTGTTGTGGGAGCACCCCACCGTCACCTGCAGTATGTAGCTGTACGCCTCACTCGGCGGTCTGTATATGTTGCCTTCGTATCTCATTTCGTATCCTTATTGCTTCCGTCTCTGTTATTGCCGCGCGCCGGACTACATCTTTTCCGGCGCCTTCATTCCGAGCAGACCGAGCGCGTTCGCCAGCGTGTTCTTCGCCGCGATCACGAGCGCCAGCTTGGCCGTCTTCTCGTCCTCGTTGTCAGTGAGGATGTGCTCGTCATGATAGAACTTGTTGAACGCCTGGGCCACGTCGATCAGATGGCGCGTCACTACCGACGGCTCATACCGCTCGCCGGCTTCGACTACCGCCGCCGGGAAGCCGTAGATCAGCTTCGCGAGGTCGTACGCCGAATCGCCCGTTATGTACGAAACGTCGATCGCGCTCACTTCGGCCGCCTTCGCGCACGCCTCTTCGCCCGCGTTGCGCATGATGCTGCAGGTCCTCGCGTGCGTGTACTGCACGTACGGGCCGGTCTCGCCGTTGAAGTCGAGCACCTTGTCCCACGAGAACACGTAGTCCTTGATGCGGCTGTTCGAAAGCTCGTTGAACACGACCGCGCCGATTCCGACGCTCTTCGCCGTCTCGTCCACGTTGTCGGTGTTTACGTTCTTTTCGATCACTATCTGGCGCGTCTTCTCGACGGCCCTGTTCAACACGTCCTCGAGGAACACCACGCGGCCCTCGCGCGTAGACATCGTGCCGTCCTCCAGGCTGACAAGCCCGAACGGAACGTGCACGCAGTCCTTTGCCCACTCGCAGCCCATGAGCTCGAGGATCTTGAACCACTGCTGGAAGTGCAGGTTCTGCTGCGACGCCACAACGTATATATTCTTGTAAAAATCGTACGTCTTCTTCCTGTAGATCGCGGCCGCGATATCGCGCGTGATGTAGAGCGAGGATCCGTCCGACTTGGTTATGAGCGCCGGAGTGAGTCCGTACGGCTCGAGGTCCACTATCTGCGCGCCCTGCGATTCCTGCAGCAGCCCCTTCTCCTTCAGTTCCTCCACGACAGCGGGCATCTTGTCGGAGTAGAAGCTCTCGCCGTTGTAGGAGTCGAAGCTGATGCCGAGCATGCCGTAAACGCGGTTGAACTCTTTAAGGCTCTCGTCGCGGAACCACTGCCAGAGTTCGGTCTCCTCCTTCTCGCCGTGCTCGAGCTTTGTGAATATCGCTCTCGCCTCGTCGTTCAGCGACTCGTCATTTTCGGCCTCTTTATGGAACTTCGTGTAGTACGAGAGCAGCGTCTTTATAGGCTCGCGCTCGACGTCCTCCTTGTTGCCCCAGCGCCTGTACGCGCAGATCATCTTGCCGAACTGCGTGCCGTAGTCGCCGAGATGGTTTATCCTTATCGTGTCGTATCCGAGGAAATCGTAGATCTTGTAGATCGAGTTTCCGATAACGGTGCTCCTGATGTGCCCGATGTGGAAAGGCTTCGCGATGTTAGGCGAAGAGTATTCAACGATCACGGTGCGGTGCGCGCCGATATCGCTGCGTCCGTAGTCCGCTCCCTTCGCGACCGCTTCGGCCACGACGTCTCTGACGTATTCCGAACGCGATACGAACATGTTCACGTAAGCGTTTACCGGCTCGACCTTTTCGAACAGAGAGCTGCCCGAGATCTTCTCCGCGACTTCCTGCGCGATGAGCGGCGGCGCCTTTCTGAACACCTTCGCGAGCTTGAAGCACGGGAACGCGTAGTCGCCCATCTTCACGTCCGCCGGCACCTCGATCAGGGCCGCTGCTTCGTCGGCTGTGAGCTCCGGTACATTCTCAGCGATGATCGCCGCTATTTTTGCCTTGTAATCAGTCATCCTGTCAGTTCCTCCGACTATTTTTCCTTAAGCTTCACGACGGTCACGCCGTCTCCGCCCTCGCTGAATCCGCCTCTGCGGTACGATTCGACGAGCCTGTGGCTCCTGAGCATCTCCCTGAGCCCCTTGCTCAGAATGCCCTCTCCGCGCCCGTGGACGATCGTGACTTCCTTCAGCTGCGCCATATACGCGTCGTCGAGGTATTTGTCGACGTCCGCGCGGGCGCTGTCGAGGTTCTCGCCCACCACGTTTATGCTTATCGGCACCGTCTGCGTCTTAACGCGGTACATGTTGCCGTATTTTGTCTTTCCCGATTTCTTGACGCCGCCGGAATCGATTTTCATGAGTCCGTCGACGTTCACGTTCATCTTCATCGCCCCGACCTGAACGAAAAGGTCGCCCTTGTCGTCAGGCACCGAAACGACTTCGCCGTTCTGGCCTATCGCGAGGACCTTTACGCGGTCACCGATCCTCACCTCGTCGGCGCTGACCGGATTCCTGTTGTCCTCGTAAGTTATCGTCTCGCGGTACTTCTTCTCGGTATCGCGGAGACGCCTCGTGTTCTCCTCAAAGCGTTTGTTGCGCTCGCCGAGGCTTTCGACTTTCGAAAGCTCCCTGAGCTCCGCGCGCACCTCGGCCGACACGTCCTTGGCTTCCTGAATTATGCGGCGCGCTTCCTCGCGCGCGTCCGCGAGCAGCTTTTCCTTCTGCGTCTGAGCCTTGCGCGCCTGCGCTTCGAGCTCCTCGCTCCGCCTGCGCATGTCCGCGCCGATCGCCGCGGCCTCGGAGCGTTCCGCCTCCGCCGCCTTCTTTTCGTTTTCGATCGCGCTTATGACTTCCTCGAAGCGGATGTCGTCGCTGTCGAGCAGCCTGCGCGCTTTATCGGTTATCCTGTCGTCGAGCCCCAGCTTCGAGGCTATCTCGAACGCGTTCGACTTGCCCGGAACGCCCGTGATGAGCCGGTATGTAGGGCTGAGCGTCTCGACGCTGAATTCCATGGACGCGTTCTGTACGCCCTGCGCCGAGATCGCGTATTTTTTAAGCTCCGTATAGTGAGTCGTCGCTATGGTCCTCGCCCCGCGGCTCCTGAGCTCCTCGAGTATCGAGATCGCGAGCGCCGCTCCCTCCGTAGGGTCGGTACCCGCGCCGAGCTCGTCCACCAGCGCGAGCGTTCCCGGGCCGGTCTCTTTCACAATGCTCACTATGTTGGTCATGTGCGACGAGAACGTGGAGAGGCTCTGCTCTATGCTCTGCTCGTCGCCTATATCCGCGAATATCTTTTCAAAAACAGGCATTCTCGTGCCTTCGTTCGCGGGTATCCTGAGGCCCGACTGAGCCATCATGGCCAGCAGCCCGACCGTCTTAAGCGTCACTGTCTTTCCGCCCGTGTTCGGGCCGGTTATTATCAGCGTGTCGTAGCCGTCTCCGAGCGAAACCGTTATCGGCACGACCTTCTTCGGATCGATCAGCGGATGTCTAGCGCCGCGGAGCTCCATTACGAGGTCCTCCGTAACGAGAGGCTCGGTGCAGTCCAGCGCTTCGGAGAGCTTTCCGCGCGCGAATATCACGTCGAGCTTCACGAGCAGCTCCTGGTTGTTCAGAAGCTCGTGGAAATGCTCCGCGACCCTTCCGGAAAGCTCCGCCAGGATCCTGTTCATCTCGGCCTTCTCGGCAAGCTCGAGCTCGCGGAGCTCGTTGTTCATCTCGACGATGACCTGCGGCTCGATAAAAAGCGTCGATCCGCTCGCCGACTGATCGTGCACTATGCCCGGAAAGCTGGCGCGATGCTCCTGCTTGACCGGGATAACGTAGCGCCCCTGTCTCAGCGTCACTATCGCGTCCTGGAGTATCGTCTTGTTGTTCTGCGAATTGATTATCTGGTTCAGTCTGGCTTTTACGGCCTCGTTCTGCCGCGACATCGCGCGCCGTATGTTCCTGAGCTCGGAGCTGGCGTTGTCAGCCATCTCGTCCTCGGAGAGAATGCATCTGTCGATATCCTCCTCGAGCGCCTTCGGGACTTCGAGAAGCCCCGTCATCTCGGAAACTATCGGCGTGTCGGGCATGTCGCCCTTCATGAACGCGACGACTCCGCGCGCTATCGCGATCGCGCGGTGTACCTCGAGCAGCTGCTTCATCGTGAGAGTTCCGCCCTTGCGCGCGAAATAGAGGGCGTTCTTAACGTCTCCCAGTCCGCCGAGCGGAAGCGGCCCCTTGGCCCTGATTACGCTTACCGCCTCGCTCGTCTCCGCCAGCAGATCGCGTATCTCACGCGCGTCGGTCAGCGGCGCGAGCGAAGACAGCTTCTCCTTCGCCATCGGCGAGGACGCCTGCTCAGCCAGCATTGCCGTTATTTTGTTGTATTCGAGCACTCTGGCCGTCTTCTCGTTCATGTCTCTGCCTGCTTTACGCGATGTGTACGCCGCTGATCATGCCTGTCCGGCGGCCGTCATGCGGCTTTTTCCGGATCCGTCAGCGTCCGATCTCAAGGCTCTTTCTGAGCCTGTCTATCTCGCTCTTGAGCTGAATGTTCTCCATCTGGAGATCGAAGAAGCTGCTTTCGAGCTCCTTGCACTTCTTTTCGTACTGCGCAAGCGTCTCGGCCACGTCGTTCTTCTGCTGTTCCGCCGCGAGCGTGTTCTCCTTGAACTGGTTCAGGCTGCGGTTGGCCTCCTGCCACATGTTTTCGTACTGAACAGCCTCTTCGGCCATCTGCGCGTTCTTTTTTTCGATCTCCGCCGTTGCTTCGCGGGCGCTGAAAAGCTCATCGGCGATATTAACCGCCGCGAGGACAGCAACCGCGGAAGTCGTGAGATTCTTCGCCTCCTGCGCGATACCGTTCATCTGATCGTTTACGTAATCGCCGACCTTCAGGATATACTCGCGGCTCTTGTCGCCGGAAATGATGTAATCCTGACCGAAGATCTTCACGTCGACTCTGTTGTTGATGCCGCCTTCACCTTCCATCGCTTTCTCCTTTCACCGCGCGCAAGCGCGCCTGACTTATACTTCCCGATAACAGCGGTCCGGCCGCGGGTGCCGCTCCGGACCGTTATCGTGTATCTCTTTATATTTCGCGGAGCACCGCGTTCAGATCGCGCGAGAGCGCTCCGAGTATCGCGGTGTGAACTCCGGCAACGTCGTCGTCCGTCAGGGTCCTGTCGGCCGCTCTGTACGTCAGGTTGAACGCGACGCTCTTCTTGCCCACGAGAACCTGCGGTCCTCTGTAGATATCGAACAGTCTGCAGCTCTCGAGCAGCCCGCCGCCGTTCGCCTTTATGAGATCCTCGATCTCGCCGATCTTTACGCTCTCGTCAACGATGAGCGCGATGTCTCTCGAGGTCGAAGGATACTTCGGCAGAGGCCTGAACACCTTTTCGATGTTCGCGAGCTCGCAGATATCGTCGAACGCCAGCTCGGCGGCGCAGCACTTCGTCCCGATGCCATACTTATCGGCTACCGCAGGATGAACTTCGCCGAACACGCCGATCGCGCGTCCGTTGAAAGTGATCCTCGCGCAGCGTCCCGGATGGTACGTTCCGAGCTCTGTCTCGGCGGTGAATTTCGGATCGTTGATTCCGAGCTTCCCGAGCAGAGCGCATATAACGCCCTTCATCGCGAAGAAATCGCATCCCTCGCCGTACATGCCCATCGACATCGCGTACTTCTCCTCCGGCAGATCCTTCAGGTCGTCGGACTTCTGAACGAACGTGTTGCCGATCTCGTACGCGCACGCCTTCGCGTTGTTGCGCGACCAGTTGCGCGCCAGCACTTCCAGCATGTTCGGAGTCAGTATCGTTCTCATTACGGACGTGTCGTCTCCGAGCGGATTGATGATGCGCACGAATCTGCGCTCCCACGAATCCTCCGCGATCCTGACGTTGTCCACGCCCTTCGCGCTTACGAACGAATAAGTCTGTATCTCGTTGAATCCGAGACCGCACATTATATCCTTTGCCATCTCGCGGAGCTTCTCGTTGTAGCTCTGCGTCGACTGAGTATCACCCTTAGGCAGCGTAACAGGAAGCACGTCGTAGCCGTACATTCTCGCGATCTCTTCGATCACGTCCTCCTCGCCCTCCATGTCCTGGCGCACCGTAGGCGGCGTCACGAGCATCTCGTTTCCGCTTCCGCCGACTTCCATCTCGAGGCTTTCGAGGTAAGATACCATCTGCTCGCGCGGGATGTCGATGCCGAGCACCTTGTTGATCCTGTCAACGCGCGCGCGTACGGTGTGCTTGCCCACAGGCGAAGGATATACGTCCACAACGCCCTTGAGCACCTTGCCGGAATCGAGCAGCTCGATGAGTCTCGCGACTCTGTCCACCGCGTCCTCGCAGATGTTAGGGTCGATGCCCTTTTCGAAGCGGCCCGACGCCTCTGTTCTGAGCGTCAGTCTCTTCGAGGTCTGGCGAACGCTGTCTCCGTTGAAGTTGGCCGATTCGATCAGGATCGTGGTGGTGTCGTCCTCGATCTCCGAGTTGAGTCCGCCCATTACGCCCGCGATCGCGACAGGCTTTTCGGCGTCGTTGATCATGAGCATGTTCGAATCAAGAGTCCTCTCCACGCCGTCCAGCGTAGTGAACTTCTGTCCGTCAGCCGCCGTGTCGACTATGATCTTCGCGCCCGCGAGAGTGCGGATGTCGAACGCGTGGATCGGCTGGCCGTATTCGAGCATTACGAAATTCGTTATGTCTACTATGTTGTTGATAGGGCGCATTCCCGCGAGGATGAGCCTCTTCTGCAGCCACCAAGGCGACTGCTTTACCTTTACGTCGGTAACGACTCTGCCCGCGTATCTTCTGCAGAGCTCAGGCTTCTTTATCTCGATCGTGATGTGATCCTCGGATCTGCCTTCGCCCGCTTCGTCGCACTTCGTGTCGGGATATCTGAGAGTCGTGCCGAACGTCGCGGAGGCTTCTCTCGCCATTCCGATCATCGAGAGGCAGTCAGGTCTGTTCGGAGTGATCTCGAAATCGACCGTCGCGCTTTTGAGTCCCAGCGCTTCTACGATCGAAGTGCCCGGCTTGTTGGCATCTTCGAGGATCCAGATGCCGTCCTTGCTCGCGAAAGGAACGACCTTATCGTCGAATCCGAGCTCGCCCGCGGAGCAGAGCATTCCGTCAGACTCCACGCCTCTGAGCGATCCGCTCTTTATCGTCTCGCCGCCCTCGTGCTTAGGCTGACCGTGGAAAGGTCCCGGAATGTGGCTTCCGTCGAGCGCTACAGGCACATACGCGCCCTCGAATACGTTCGTCGCTCCGGTCACTATCTGAACCGGCTCGCCCTTGCCGATATCGACCTTGCATACGACCAGCTTGTCAGCGTCCGGATGCTTCTCTATCTTCTCTATTCTGCCGATGACTACGTTTTCTATTCCCTCGCCGAAGTACTCAACGGTTTCGAGGTTGGAGCCGGACATTATCATCCTGTCGCAGAATTCGTCAACGCCTACGTTGACGTCCGTGTAATCCTTTATCCATTCTACAGGTACCAGCATTTCCTCACCTCCTATTTGAACTGCTCGATGAATCTCATGTCGTTCTCGTAGAACAGACGGATGTCATCGACCCCGTACTTCAGCATCGCGATTCTTTCCACGCCCATGCCGAACGCGAATCCAGTGTACTTTTCGGTATCCACCTTGCCGACCCTGAGCACGTTGGGATGAACCATGCCGCATCCCAGTATCTCGATCCAGCCCGAGCCCTTGCAGACCCTGCAGCCCTTGCCGCCGCACTTGAAGCACGATACGTCCATTTCGGCCGAAGGCTCGGTGAACGGGAAGTGGTGCGGTCTGAACTTGGTGCGCACGCTCGATCCGAACATCTGCTTCGCGAACGTGTCCAGCGTTCCCTTGAGGTCCGCCATCGTTATGCCCTCGTCGACCACGAGGCCTTCCACCTGGTGGAACATCGGAGAATGCGTCGCGTCAGGGGTATCGCAGCGGAAGCATCTTCCCGGCGAGATGACCTTGATCGGAGGCGCCTGCTTCAGAAGCGTTCTTACCTGTACCGGCGATGTCTGCGTCCTGAGGAGCGTATCCTCCGTGATGTAGAATGTATCGGTCATGTCGCGCGCCGGATGGTTAGGTCCCGCGTTGAGCGCGTCGAAGTTGTTGAATACAGTCTCGACCTCTGGGCCTTCCGCTATCGAAAAGCCCATCGATCTGAACACTCTCGATATCTCGTCGATGGTGATCGAAATCGGGTGCTTCGTTCCGATCGCGTACTCTTTGCCCGGCTCCGTAACGTCTACGGCTTCCGCCTTGAATCTGGCTTCCTGAGCCGCGCTCTTTACCTGCGCGAACTTTTCCTCGAGCATCTGCTCGATCTGCTTGCGCACTGCGTTCGCCGACTGTCCGAGCTCCTTCTTTTCCTCAGGAGAAAGCTTGCCCATGGAGCGGAGTATCTCTGTGAGTTCGCTCTTCTTTCCGAGCATCCTGACCCTTATCTCTTCCGTTTCGCTTACGGAAGAAGCTTTCTGGAGCAGTTCTCCGGCTTCCTGCAAGATCTTGCTTAATTGACTCTGCATTTTATGTATACCTCTCAATAAATAATAACTGTTTTGCAGCCGCGCGGCCGGTTTCATCGTCCGGCGCGGACCCTTTCGTACATCAGTATCCCGGCTGCTACCGCGGCGTTAAGCGATTCCGTGCCCGCCGCCATCGGGATATGGACCTTTATGTCAGCGGCTTCCGAAAGCTCTTCGGAAACGCCGTTGCCTTCATTGCCTATCACAAGCGCGATGTGCCCCGCGAGCTCCGCGTCCCTGTAATCCAGACATCCCGGAGCATCAGCCGCGTCGGTCACCGCCACCCGCATACCCGCGGATCTCGCGGCCTCCGCGGCGGCGCGCCCGCTTTCGACGCGCAGCACCGGCAGAACGAACAGGGCTCCCGCCGCGGCACGCGCCGTCTTCGGCGCGTACACGTCGCCCGTACCCTTTACGACTATCGCCCCGCCGTATCCGGCAGCGCGGGCCGTCCTCAGTATAGTTCCGATGTTACCCGGATCCTGCAGCCTGTCCAGAATGACCGCGCTGCCGTCCGGGCCGATGACGTTGAAAAACGCCTTTCCGTCCGTTTCCCTGACGCGTATCAGAGCGATTATGCCCTGACTGTTCTCAGTGTCCGATATCTTCGCGAACAGCTCCGCGGCCATGAGCGCCGCCGGAGCGTCCGTCATACCGGCCAGTTCCCCGATCTCGCCGTTTCCGGCAGCGTCGGAGCTGATTATTATCTGTTCTATCCCGGCGCCGAACTCTATCGCCTCGCGGACGACGTTCGGACCCTCGGCTATGTAAAGCCCCTCGCGCTCCCGGTACTTCCTCGTTCCGAGCCTTACGCACAGCTTGTATATTCTGTTTTCGCGCGAAGTGATCTCTTTCATACAGTATCGAAAAAGAGCCGGTTGGCTCAACCGGCTCTTATTGCTCCACGTTTATCCGAAAACCGTACGCTACTTTTTCTGGAGGAACGAAGGGATGTTGAAATTGTTGTTGAAGCTCGGAGTGCTCTGCGGTTCGTCTTCAGCTGCAGGAGCGGCCTCGGCAGCGCTCTCCGCGGCCTCGGCGATATCGCCCGCACTGATCGCGTCAGCCAGAGTCTGGCGCGTAACTCCCGCCGGCTTCATCGTATCGATCTTTCTGAAATCCGCTCCCGGATTGAAATCGACCGGCTTGTTATCCTCTTCGAATCCCGTCGCGATAACGGTTACGATTATCTCGTCCTTCATGTCTTCCTTGATGGAAGTACCGAAGATCACGATAGCGTCCTCATCCGCCGACTGCTGGATCTGGTCGGCAGCTTCGTTGACTTCGAGCATTCCGAGGTCATATCCGCCCATGATGTTGAGCAGTATAGCCTTGGCTCCGTTTACCGAAGTTTCGAGAAGCGGGCTCTCGATCGCGTTCTTTACCGCGTTGGTTACCCTGTCCTCTCCGGACGCGCGTCCGACTCCCATGTGAGCGATGCCCCTGTTCATCATTACCGTCTTCACGTCGGCGAAGTCGAGGTTGATGAGACCGGAGTCGGAAATAAGATCCGATATTCCCTGCACGCCCTGCCTGAGGACATCGTCCGCCATAGCGAAGGCCTGCATTATTGTCGTTTGCTTGTCGGCCTGCTGCAGCAGTCTCTCGTTTGGAACCACCACGAGCGAGTCGACGTACTTCTTAAGATACTTGATGCCGATGTCGGCATGATCTTTTCTTTTTCGGCCTTCAAAGTTAAACGGCTTGGTAACCACTCCGACCGTAAGGACTCCCTTGTCCTTCGCGATCTTGGCAATGACCGGAGCTGCTCCGGTACCTGTGCCGCCACCCATTCCGGCCGTAATAAAGACCATATCGGCCCCTTCCACGAATTTCGATATGTCTTCGATATTCTCTTCGGCCGCCTTCTGCCCGATTTCCGGATTTGCTCCGGCTCCGAGGCCCTTTGTGAGCTTTTCGCCGATCTGCATCTTGGTTTCGGCTTTCGACTTGCTCAGCGCCTGCTTATCGGTATTCACAGCCATGAACGTGACTCCCTGGAGCCCCGCGTCTATCATCCTGTTGACAGCGTTGCAGCCGCCGCCTCCGATTCCGATGACCTTTATGTTGGCCGCTGTCATTTCGCTGGGTGTTTCAAACGTAAACGGCATCTCGTTACCTCCCTTGGGATCTTTCGATCTGTATAGTTTTCAGACCGCGCGGCGCTTCCGCCGGACGATCCGATAACGCCTGTTTCAGCAATACACATTACTTTCAAGTATTATAGCATACAGGCGTGTTGTTTTCCATAATAAAAAACAAAAATTATGCTTCCGGATCCGCCTTTTCGTCTCCGGCTTCCTGCGGGGCGTCTTCAAGGGGTTGCGCGGCGTCTTCCGCGCCTTCTTCAGCGGCTTCCGGCGCCTGCTCTTCCGACGTTTCGGAAACGCCGTATTCTTCGCCCTTCAGTATGTCCATCCAGTCGTCGGAACTGTCGTCCGCGGCTGCCGATCCTGCCTTTTCCTCGCGTCTGCGCTTTCTCTCCGCGGCGGCTTCGAGACGCTCTTTTTTCTTGTAATGACGCTCTATGAGATGGTGGCGGATGCCCGCGAGATTATTGAACAGTCTGCCGCCGAACACGAGCAGCGCGGCATAGTAAAGCGGCACTCCGAGCAGGTCGCCGACGAACGTCAGCAGCGCCGCCAGAAGCGCGTTCGTAATGAATCCGGATACGAACGTCAGGTTGTCGAACTTGCCCTCGAAATACGAGCGGACGGCTCCGACCACTGAGTCCATGGCCGCGAGAAGTCCCATCGTGATATAGAACGAGTACGCGGAAGGATATGAGATGTTGAACACGAAGCCGAGGAATATCCCGGCTATGAGCCCTACGACCATCGCGACCAGCATTATTCCTCATCTCCTTTCGTTTCACGCGCGTAATTGTAAATGTTGAGCGAACCGTTGTATCTTCCGATGGTTATGTCGTCGCTCACGGCAACCTCGAACTGTATGCCCCACTGCTTCAGCGAAGTGCCGTAGCCCTCCGGGGAGACGAGCGCCGACGCCATTCTCTTGGCGTCGCCTATCGCCCTGATCTCAAACGGTCTGGCGTATGTAACGCCGTTGATCCTTATAGTGTATCCGGAGCAGGATATCGACGACTTGTCGATGATGCGCTGCCCGTTCACGGATATCGCCTCGGCGCCGTTGCGCCTGAGGTCGTTGATTATTATCAGTATGTCGCTGTCGTGCACCAGAACGTTGTTTATGTCCTCGTTCTCGAACAGATCGCGCGTAGCGTCGTCAACGGTCACAATGACGCCCGGGCCGTGAACGTCGGTCAGGCCGTTCGCCATCTCGAGATTCGCCCGCTCGCTCTGCATCCCGGCTATCATATCGGAGACGTTGACCTCTGGGTTGTACTCGTTCGCGGCGTCGCGGTACAGTTCGTAGCGTTCGTCGGTCTCCTTCGTGAGAGCCCGGATGTTGTTCAGCGACTGAAACTCCGCAGCTATGACGGCCTTGTATTCTTCCACGCTCGACGGCGATACGTACAGAGCGTTGCCGTCCACGTTGTAGCCCTGGGTCACTATCCCGAAACCGATCATAAGACACAGCAGGAACACCAGCGTAGAGACGCGCCTTGTCATTCCGCCACCTGCTCTCCGGTCTCGACCGGCGACGCGTACTTGAAGCTGATAACGCCGGTATACTTTCCGATAGGGATGTCCTCGCTCTGCTCGATGTCCACCGTAAGATTGAACGATTTGCGCATCGTCTCGACTATTCCTCCGCGGATAGTGAGCGCGTTCGCGAGCGTCACCGGATTGCCTATCGCCTTTACGGTATACGGCGATGCCGTAGGCGTGCCGTTGATATTGATATTCGTCGACGCGAGGCTTATCTCGCTCGTCGCCACTATGCGTATCTCATTGATCGAGATCGCTTCCGCGCCCGCTTCCCTGAGCTTGTTCACAAGCGAAAGCAGCAGATCGGAATTGTACGCTATTACGCTGAAATCGCCGTAGTACTCGTCCGCCTGAGCCGGATCCTTTATCGTTATGATGACGCCCGGGCCGTGAACGTCCGTAAGCCCGGCGGCCATCCTGTTTTTATCGATGTCGTCGACGAGGCCGCTGATGAAATCGTCCTCCGCCGCCTTTTCCTTTTCGATCGCGCTCAGTCTCTCCTGAGCGTCCGCGAGCAGAGCCAGCGCCTCTTCCCTGTCGGCGCGGAGGTTCTTAAGCTCGGTCTCGTAGCTCTTCAGTTTCGCAACGGGAACAAGACCACCCTGATCGTTACCTGCGGTGGTGCGGATCTGGATGGCCAGAACGAGGCCTATGAATAATGCCAGCAGGGCGACTATCACCATGCCGGTAAGCTTATTTCCCTTGGTTCTCATGCGGAAAACACACCGCTGCCGGTGTCTCCTCTCACTACTCTATTACAGGGCTGAACGCGCAGTAGCCGTCCGCTCCCAGATTGATTATACCCCTCTCGATGCCTTCCGAATACAGGTCGTACATAACTCTGCTCAGATTGCCGTTTTCCAGGTTCTCGAGTATGCTGTCCGGCCTGCCCTGACAGATGAGCTGGTCGTAGATATACGCCTTGATCACGACGTTCGAGATATCGATCTTCTTGAACGTTATCTCTCCGTCCTTTATGCGCTCGAGCATCTCGAGCGTATCCCTGAGCACGGACATCTCCTCTACGGTGAGAGCCTTGCCCGGCTCGCACTCAGTCACGGTCAGTCCCTGAAGCTCGGTGAGCTGAGGCAGCGTGTCGGTCTTTCTGAGCACGAGTCCGTTCGGATCGATTATGACGTACTGGCCGCCCAGATATATGAACGCCCTCTCGCTGCGCTCGGAAACGTCGAATTTTATCGTGTCCGGCAGATCGCGCTTAACCTTGACCTCTTTGATATACGGGTCCTGGAGCAGCGCGCGCTGCATCTCCTTCGTGCTCACGTCGAAGAAGATGTTCACGCCCTTCTGCGCGCCGGAGCGCTGTATGATCTGCTCCGCCGTGTAATACGTGTTGTTTTCGACCCTGAACATCTGCACGTCAAAAAAAGAGGAGGTCGCGAAGCGGTACAGGCCGTAGATCACGAGTATCACGATCAGCAGCCTCAGGAAATAATGCTTCTTCCTTCTCTTTTTCTTTTTTCTCGGAGCCTGCTCCGTTCTGACCGGCTCCGTCTGCGCCGTTTCTTCCGTCACTTCGTTTGTCAGGATCTCGTCTTCCATCTCGTTCATTTTACTTGCCGGTTATCTGTCCGTAGATGATCTCAGCCGCGTCTCCCGGCGCCGCGGCTTTAGCCGCCGCGGCCATTTCAGCCCGCTTTCCGGGATCGGCCGCAAGCCCGAAGATCACTTCTTTCAGTTTTTCCGACGTCAGGTCCTTCTCTTCTATCAGCACCGCGGCGCCCTTGTCCGCGAGCGTCTTCGCGTTGAAGAACTGGTGGTTCCCGGTAACGTTCGGCGACGGTATGAGCACCGAAGGCACTCCGCTTACGGCGATCTCGCTGACCGCCAGCGCGCCTGAACGCGAGATCACCAGATCCGCCGCTTTGAGGTAATCCGCCATTTTATCGATATAGCGCATTACGTGTATGTTCTCCGTCAGGGTTATTCCCCTGTCGTTGATCGCCTTTAGCACGTCGAGATAGCGCGCCTCTCCGGTAGCGAAATAGATCACCTTGTCCGGATCGCCCGCGCAGGCCTCGATCACGTCTGTCATGACGCTGTTGATGCGCTCAGCACCCCGGCTCCCGCCGAAGCACAGCAGCGCGAAAGTGTCGTCCTTAAGCCCGAGAGCGCGCCTCTTTTCGGCTCTGTTGTCAGCGAAGAACTCGCTCCTGACCGGGTTGCCGACCGTTACAAGCTTCGAAGGGTTTTTGAAATACCCCGCGGCTTCTTCGAATGCCAGCAGCACCTTTTCCACGTGCTTTTCGAGCATCTTGTTTGTCACGCCCGGAAAGGCGTTCTGCTCGTGCACGAACGTCCTGATGCCGAGCTTGTCCGCCGCGCGCACGACAGGTCCGCAGACGTAGCCGCCCGTGCCGATCACGACGTCCGGACGGAACTTTTTCAGAATCTGCTTCGACTCGTAGTCGCCCTTCAGAGCGTCGCCGAGCGTTTTGAAGTTGCGCAGCAGATGCTTCCTGTCGATGCCGCTCGCCGTTATATACTTTATCCGATATCCGTTCTTAGGCACCAGAGTGCTCTCGAGTCCCTTTTCGGTCCCGACGAAAAGCACTTCGGCGTCCGGTTCCTTCTCCCTGATCTTATCGGCTATCGCGATCGCGGGGTAGATGTGCCCGCCCGTGCCGCCGCCGGTCATTATGACCTTCATGCGAATACCTTTCCTATTCTTCGACCTTTTTATGCCGCGATATGTTCAGCATTATGCCCGCCGAACACATGAACAGCCACAGCGCGGTTCCTCCGTACGAAACGAACGGGAGCGTGATTCCCGTAGGAGGCATCGACGACGTCACTACCGCGACGTTCAGCACCACCTGGATGCCGATCATCGCGCTGATGCCAGCGGCAACGAGCATTCCGAACGTGTCCGGAGCGTTTACCGCGATATGTATGCCGCGCCAGATCAGCACGACGTACGCGATCATGAGCGCTATTACGCCCAGGAATCCGAGCTCCTCGCCGATAATGGCGAGTATGAAGTCGTTCTGCGGCTCCGGAAGATACAGCGTCTTCTGAACGCCCTTTCCGAGGCCGAGGCCGAAGAGCCCGCCCGATCCCAGCGCCAGCAGCGACTGCACCACCTGATAGCCCGTATCCATCTTGTCCGCGAACGGGTTGCGGAAGCTGGTGAGCCGTTCGAGCCTGTATTCGCCTCCCGGTGCCGTTATCAGCGCGAAAACGCCTCCTATCCCGGCAAAGCCCGCGAGGATGATATATCTCCACTGGAGGCCGGCCACGAACATTATGACAAATATTATAGCCGAAATGGTTATCGCTGTCGATAAGTTCGGCTGTTTCATTATCAAAAAAACATAGGCGAGCATGAGCGCCACGCAAGGCACTATGCCCCTGGTGAAGGAAAGGATCCTGTCCGATTTCGCGGACAGGAAGTACGCCACGAAAATGATCGCGGCGAATTTTGCGAACTCGGCCGGCATCAGTGTAAAATTCGTGCCCGGAACCTTTATCCAGCGCGTCGCGTAGTTGATCGTCACGCCGAGAGGCGTGAATATGAGCAGCAGGCCTATTATGCTTATCGCGACGAGCGGAAGCGCCGCCACGCGCCAGTACCTGTAGTCTATCCTCGACATTATGATCATGAGTACGAGCCCGCTCACCGCGTAGGCCGCGTCGAGCTTCAGGTAGTAGTACGGATCGCCCGTGGTGTTCATCGCCGAATAATAGCTCGCGCTGAACACCATAATAACGCCGAAGACAACCAGTCCCAGCGTTAAAATGACGAACCAGAAGTCGCCCGTCTGCGTCTGTATTCTTTTTTTACGGTCGTTTGCCGGAGCACCGGATGACATCGGTCTGATACCGTTCCTTTCACCTGAGTGATTTTACGCACTGTTTGAAGTGCTCGCCGCGCTCCTCGAAGCACGAATACATATCCCAGCTCGCGCACGCCGGAGACAGGAGCACCGTATCGCCCGGCACCGCGATCTCGTACGCGCGTTTTACCGCCTCGTCCATATCCTTTACGAATTCGGTCTCCGTGAAGCCGCACGCTCTGGCCGCCGCGTCGATCTTTTTGGCGGTCACGCCGAGGAGCAGCATCTTCTTTACCTTGCCGTCGAAGGCTTTTATGAGCTCGTCGTACTCGGAGCCCTTGTCGTATCCGCCGGCGATCAGGATAATGCCGCGCGGCATTGCCTCTACGGCCTTTATCGACGAGTCCGGGTTGGTTCCCTTCGAATCGTTCACGTAGCGCACGCCGTTCACGGTGTCGACGTACTCAAGCCTGTGCTCCACGCCCTCGAAGCTTCTGAGAGTTGCCGCGATATCCTCCGCGGATATCCCCGCGAAATACGCTACGGCCGCGGCCGCGAGCGCGTTTTCCACGTTGTGCGCTCCCGGGATCTTAAGGTCGGTAACGGCGCAGATGACCGTCGTCTTTCCCGACTCATCCCTGATAACTATATCGTCGCCCTTTACGAAAGCTCCGAAACCGAGCTCCACGAGGCGGCTGAAAGGCACCACCTTCGCCCTGCACTTTTCGCTCAGCGCGAAGCACACCTTGTCGTCGTAGTTGAAAACGCAGTACTCGTCCGCGCTCTGGTTAGCGAAAGTCTTCGCCTTCGCGTCGCCGTACGCCTCCATCGTGTGGTGGCGGTTGAGGTGGTCCGGCGTCAGGTTCAGGATCGCGGATACGCGAGGTCTGAAATCCCTCGTGGTCTCGAGCTGGAAGCTCGAAGTCTCTGTCACGAGCCACGCGTCGGCAGGCGCGCCCGCGGCGGCTCTCACTACCGCCGAGCCTATATTTCCGACAACGTACGTCTCCCTGCCGGCATGCCTGAATATCTCGCCGACGAGAGTCGTCGTAGTAGTCTTTCCGTTAGTTCCGGTTATCGATATGAAGGACGCTTCAGCAAGTCTGTACGCGAGCTCGAGCTCGCCGGAGATCTCCGCTCCGCCGGCTTTCTGAGCCCGGATGAATCCGAGTTCCGGAGGCACTCCCGGACTGAGGATAAGTATGTCGTATACGTCTTCCGCGCCCGGCTCCTCGCCGAAGAAGCACCTCTCGCAGACAGCCGTGAGGTGCTCCGCGAGCTCCTCCGGGAGCTCGCCGCGCGTCTTCGAATCCTGAACGCTGACGCGCGCTCCGGCCTCAAGCAGCGCTTCGACCGCCGCTATGCCCGACTTTCCCATTCCGACTACCAGAGCTCTCCTGTCCTTAAACTGAATCTTCTTATCTTCCGTCATGTTTCCGGTCCTTCCGTATGTTTATTTACAGGCCGCAGTCCGCGCAGAGCGGCGCCTTCCGGCCGTATCTTTCCGCTAAATCAGAGCGAGAACGCATACGGCGCAGCAGACCGCCGTGATGCCCCAGAACATCTTTACGACCTTGCGCTCGCTCATGCCGCCGAGTTCGAAATGATGGTGCAGCGGCGCCATCCTGAACACGCGCTTGCCTCTCGTCTTGAAGCTCGCCACCTGGATTATTACCGACAGAACCTCAAGCACGTATATGAGTCCGCAGATCGGCAGCAGAAGTTCGAGATCCATGACCGCCGCCGTCGCCGCGAGTCCTCCTCCGAGCGCCAGGCTGCCCGTGTCGCCCATGAAGACCTTCGCCGGATTCTTGTTGAAGAGCAGGAATCCGAGACACGCGCCGCACATCGCCGCGCAGAACGTCGACTGCGTCGCTATTCCCCAGACGAGTCCCGCGGCCGCCAGGAACAGGCTCACAAGCGCCGTCACGCCCGCCGCCAGGCCGTCCAGTCCGTCGGTGAGGTTGACTCCGTTCGCCATCGCGACCGCTACGAACGCGATGAAAGGCACGAATCCAGCGCCGAGATCCAGGTGCGCGTTCACGAACGGCACGGTCACTGTCGTTCCGTGCTCGGCCGTGCGCGAGATGTAGAACGCGAGCGCGCCCGCGATCACTATCTGCAGCACCAGCTTCTGCCACGCGCGGAGTCCGAGGTTGTGCTTCTTCGTGACTTTGATAAAGTCGTCGAGGAAGCCGATCAGTCCGAACAGCACGAACACCAGCACAACCGCCACCGCGTCTCCGGCGCACTTAGTCCCCGCCAGCGCGGTCACGACCGTGGCCAGTATTATCGCTATGCCGCCCATCGTAGGCGTTCCGGCCTTGGCCTGATGCGATTCCGGGCCTTCCTCGCGTATCGCCTGCCGCGAATGCGTCTTCTTAAGTATCGGGATTTCAACGTACGTCGCAGCCGCGCATATAATAAACGCTGCCGCGAGCGCAATGATCATCTGCGTCATCTCAGCACACTCTCTACTATTTCTTCCATCTTCATGCCGCGCGATCCCTTTACGAGAACGCAGTCGCCGGACTGGAGCATTCTGCTCAGCGCCTCAAGGCATTCCTCTTTATTTATGAACCGGCGCGCCGTTGTCACTCCCGCGCCTCCCGCGGCGGCTCCCGCCGCTCCTTCAGCAATATACCGCGCGTCCTCGCCTACCGCAAGCACGAAATCTATGCCCTTTTCGGCGGCGTACTCTCCCACCTCGCGGTGGTACGCCGGGCTGTCGGCTCCGAGCGCGAACATGTCGCCCAGCACCGCTATCTTTCTGTCCGCGTTTCTCGACGCAAGCACGTCTATCGCCGCCTTCATCGAAGCCGGATTAGCGTTGTAAGTGTCGTCGATCACCATTACGCCGTCCTTTACGGTCACCGAAAGGCGCTTTCCGGTCAGCACCATGCCCGCCAGTCCGCGCGCGGCCTCATCCATTGTCACGCCGTACTGCGCCGCCGAAGCCACCGCCACCGCAGCGTTGTACGCGTTGTGTCTTCCGGGCACAGGCAGCTCGAAATGCGTCGTTTCGCCGCCGTGCGACAGATCGAATCCGAGTCCCGTATCGGTATCCGTTATGTTTTCGATCAGATAGTCCGGCGCAGGCATTCCCTCTTCAGCCGCGCCGCACGTTACCAGCTTATAACTGCCCTTTACGTCGTCCGGCCTCAGCATGTCGTTCGACGCGTTTACCACCAGCACGTCGTCAGGCCCGAAATAGTCCGCGATCTCGAGCTTTGCCCTGCGGATCCCCTCACGCGAGCCGAGCGTTTCGATGTGGGCCGTTCCGACGTTCGTTATCGCTCCGACGTGGTGGCGCGCTATGCCGGCGAGAACGTGTATCTCTCCCGCCGCTTCGGTTCCCATCTCAAAGATCACCGCCTCGGTGTCCGCCTCCATCGACAGCGCCGTAAGCGGCATTCCGATGTGGTTGTTCAGGTTGCCG
>JAEEGL017432913.1_pt1 | contig 33512 bp, 30 predicted proteins | sample 9134231 | NCBI WGS metagenome assembly JAEEGL01 (sample SAMN16246548, study PRJNA631951) | gut metagenome | biome: gut microbiome; feature: rumen; material: fiber-attached | host: Bos | place: Iran: Karaj | collected 2018-10 | reverse complement strand
TGGTAAGATGAAGGAATGTGAAGAATATGTTCTACGCCTTAAGAAGTTAACATAGTGGTGATTTTATGAAGGGATTGGAATTATTTAATTTATATAATTATGCTAGTAGTAGTGAAGTAGAAGAGTTTAGTAATCGTGTTGATTCCAATTTACATGTTAGCATTAACGAAAATAAAGTTGATGGTAACTATGAATGGATTGATATTATTGGAGAATCTGTTCAATATATTGATAACATTTTAAGGAATCCTAATCGTTTTATTGTAAACGAAGAAGATATTGTAAAGATTGAGTTAGCTAAAAGAGTTACCGTTGAAAGTATTAAACACCTTTCACGTAACACTAACCTTATTCAAGATATTGATAAGAAAACTGGCGATGTTAAACCTTCGAAAATTTTAAATATAAATAAGGAAGAAAGTTTCAATACATACGAGAACCGTTTTATCTATACCCTTATTCAAAACATGAAAATGTTTGTCGATTTTAAGAAAAGGTCAGTTATTAGTGAAGCAACTAATAATAGTAAGAATGATTTTACTTATAATGGTCGATGTGTTCTTGGAGATGAAAAAGTTGATATTGAATTAAAACTAAATAGTAGTGTTAATTCAGCCAAGAAAATATCTGATGAAAATGGTAATGATATTGGTTCAAGAATTGAAAAACTAGAGCAAAGAATTACGGATTTAACTTCAACAGAAGTATATCGTACAATTCATAAATTACATGTTGCTCTTGTAACCTCACCAATTAAGAAGACTAATGTTATTCTTAAAAATGTTAACTTTCAATATGCTGTTAGATTATGGAATTATATCCAAGCTCATGTAAATGATGAGAGTAGTGTAGCTACAAAGGATAGTAGAGCATATGATGACAAAGGCATATTAAAGAAGTATTTCGATGAAAGTTTCTTATTAGACTATTTAGCTTCAAGAACAATTCACGATTCACAAGATAAGAAATTAAACATGGAAGAGATTAGTGAAAGATTAATCGGTAATGTTGTTGAAAAACTTATTGATATTAATGCTGGTATTACAGAAGAACAATTATCAAACCTTGTTGCAAGGCAATATACGATAATTAAGTATCGAAATGTAGTAACAGATAAAAAGATTAGAAAGATATACCGAGATGCTATCGATAAATATTTAAAAAAAGTATCTGGTTTAGACATGGAGTAATGCAATGGAGAATGTTTTAAATAAAATTACAAATAATAAAGTATATCAAATAATTAAAAAAATATGTGGAGTTTTATTAACGATTGTTTTAGCGTTAGTATTTTTCATCATCCTTGTTCAAAAGTTAACGGATAACCGTTTTAACTTAGGAGGATATGGTATTTATACTATTGCAACAGGTAGTATGGAACCAGTATATAAAGTTAGGGATTTGGTATTGACATACCAAGAAGATCCTAAGAATATACAAGTAGGGGATGACGTTGTTTACCTTGGAAAAGAAGGTAGTATGGATGGTAAAATGATTATCCACCGCGTCATTGATAAGGTTGAAGAAAATGGCAAAATATCTTTTTGGACAAAAGGTGTTGCCAATGGACTTAGTGATCCGGAAATTGACGAAAGTCAAGTGTTGGGCGTAGTAAAACATAAGATGCATATCTTAAGTTTTTTAAGCCATATCGTAAATAATGCTTACGGATTAATATTCTTGATTATTGTTCCTTTCATTTTGTTTGTTTTCTTTGAAGGAAAACGAGTTATAGACGAATCAAATCAAGAATAAGAAAGGTGATTTGAATGAAAGAGAGGTTTAAGAAGCTCTTTAAAGTCATATTTAAACTTCGTTATTTTATTCTCTTTGCGATTATTCTGCTTTCCATTAACGCATACGCATGGTTTATATATATAACAAGGGTTGATAGTAGTATTACGGCCAAAGTACGTTCATGGAATGTTATGTTCCAAGTACATGACAATAACGTTTCTAATGAAGTTGTTTTCGACGTAGGCGAAATCTTCCCAGGAATGGTAGATTATAGTGACTCTGCATCTGTCGTTAATAATGGTGAATCTGCAGGTACTTTAACATTTAATATTAAGCGTGTAAAAATCTTTAATGATGTATATACAAGTAATGATTATACTAATGATGAACTTGTTAGTATGTTAGCGAACAATTATCCTTTTAAAATTGACGTTGGGTTGACAAACACTTCTGTGTCTCCTGGACATACCGAATCGTTTGTTCTTGACGTTACGTGGCCTTATGAATCAGGCGATGATGCCCTTGATACATATTGGGGGAATATAGCTTATGACTACTTGCAACATAGTAGTACTACTACATGTATATCAATTTCTGTAGAGGTAATTGTTAATCAAGATAATCCGAATTAGACTGTCAAGTAAAAATTTATTACTTAACATATGATTTACATGTTGTATTGTCACATGATATACTTCACTTAGGAGGAGTATATGTTGTTAAATAGAAAATTTTTACTATTAACAGCCTTTGTATGCTTACTTTTGTGTATTGTAACCTTACAGGATACTTATGCCAAGTATACTTCGGGAATCAATGAAACAACGGATATTTCTATAGCTCGTTGGCGTATTCTCGTTAATGATTTTGACATACGTAATAACGGCTCAACTTCTAATTTAATAACACCAGTATTTGCTGGTAATGCCAATATTGCAAGTGGCGTTATAGCTCCAACTGCACAAGGCTATTTTGATATTGTAATTGACGCTACAGATACAGACTTATCATTTGACTATACATTTGTTGTAACTAATGGTACGTATAGTCCGGTTAATGATATCGTTATTACAAACTGTACATTAAACGGTGTTAATGCAACTGTAACTAATGGTAATACAATTACAGGTACAATCGCCTTAACTGATCAGCGTGTCAATACTATTCGTGTCTTTATTGAATGGTATGATGGAACTGGTGAACATATGAATAATGCTCAAGATACTAGTACAACTATATCGGGTGATGGTGTTGCTCAAGTAAATGTAAATGCTAACTTCATCCAATTAGGTGCAAGTAATTAAAATATCGAATTTTCCAAATGGTAGTTCGATATTTTTTATTTGTTGAAAGATTTTACATAATTAAAGTGAAAAGTTTACTTTTCGCTTTTATTTTGGTAAAATAATTATATGTAATATAATTATGAAAATTAGGATGTGATAATATGGCAAAACAAGGATACGTAGTTTATACAGCTGATAAAATTAAGAAACGTAAAAGGAGAATGAAAAGAATCAAAGTAATTAGTTTGATTGTCTTTTTATTGTTAATGCTACTTTTCGTAGTTTTATCACTTGCATATAATGGTGGAGCTTTCACAGTAACACTAGATCCTAACTTCCATACAAAAACCGGAATTGCAATTTATACTGATGAAGTAAAAAGAGAACATGTACGAAGATTGTATGCTAAAGAATTAAAGTATATGGATAATATCTCCATTGAATGGTTACCAAAGAATTACAAAACATTTGAAGGTGGAGACCATAATGGTGAAAATTACATTGGTTATACTTTCTATGTTGAAAATCAAGGAACGGAAAATCAAAGATATTGGTATGCGCTATATATCGATGATGTCATCAAAAATGTTGATGAAGCCATAAGAATCATGATTATCGTAAATGATAAAGATATCACGGTTTATGCAAAAGAGAATCCACTTACACATGAAGCTGAAAAAGGAACGGTTAAGTTTTATAAACATGATATGCCAGTTCTAGAAAAGCGTGATTCATTTAAACCTGGTGATATTGATAAAATAACAATTTTCATTTGGCTTGAAGGCGATGATCCTGAATGTATTGATAACCTTTTGGGTGGAGAAATAAAAATTCATATGGAAATAACTGAAGAGCATAAAGAACTTGTTGATGAATACAACAAGAGAAAACAACAAGACCAACAAGATACAAAAGACAACAAAGATCAAAATGCTTATGCAGATATTGAGGATGAGGAATAGTTATGCAAAAAGAAATACAGGATGAAAAATATCGAAAACGTAGAAGAAAATTTTTGTTTTTCTGGTTTATCTTCTTATCGATATTCTTATCAACAGTATCTTATGCGTGGTTTAGTTCCAATAGAATTGTTGATTTGCAATTTTTCGATATTCACGTTGAGACTGATACCGGTCTTGAAATAAGTGAAAATGGTATCGACTGGAAAAACAGTTTAACTGTAGATGAATTAAAAAATGCTTATAAAACGTATCCATCAAGTTTAAATCAAATTCCTGGTATGATGAAACCTATGTCATCTGGAGGTATTTTGGATACGAATGGTTATTTAAATATTTTCTATGGTCAAGCTGATAGTAATGGTACAGATAACTATTACTTAACAACATATCGTCGAATTGAAGAAAGAACAACAGAATACAGTAACAATGGTGACTTTATTGTATTTGATGTCTTCTTTAAAACGTCAACGCCAAAGACGGTTTATTTAAGTAAGAATTCCTATGTTAAACCAATTGAAGGAGAATCACTTGGAATTGAGAATTCTTCAAGAATAGCGTTCGTTAAAGAAGGAAATGTTCCTGTTGGGTCAGACATTGGTTCAATTCAAAGCTTAAAGACAGTTAATGAAGACAACGTTTACTTATGGGAACCAAACTATGACGTTCATACAGAACATGGTGTTTCAAACGCAAGAGAACTTTATGGAATTAATACGACAAGAACAAATGCAGATATTATTCCATATGATGGAGTTGTCGGAACAGTTACTACAAGTTCAATGGTTGAACTAAGTAGAGCTAATTCAACTAATTATCCATCATTATTCAAAAAAGTTAATATCAACATTTATACCAAAAGCGTTAACGAGAGTAACCGTGAATTATTCTATTTAAATGCTGGTATAACAAAATTACGTGTATATATGTGGATTGAAGGACAAGACGTTGATAGTGAAAATAAAGCTAGTCACGGAGATATAAGTTATTATTTAGAATTTACTTTGAATCCATAAAAAAATAGAAGGGAGTAACAAATGAAGAAAATCAAACTAAATCGATTTAGTATCATAACAATTTGTGTATCATTAACTTTGTTACTTCTTTTTGTTGTATCTAATTTAAGAACATACAGTGATTATGTAACAAGACCTGCTTCACATATTGATGGTGATACAGTATATATTAATGACCTTGCCAGTGATTATTATTACTATTTGGGAATGAACTATGTTGGTGATATTGATTCAACAAGTCGTAACTATCAACCATCGGATTTAAAGATGGTAACAATTAATTACTATGGTTATCCATCTAATAATCCAGATCAAACAGGTTATGTATCACTAACGGAACGTCAAAACAAGTATGTTTATTATAAATACTATCCGATTAGTGGGGGTCAAATAACAATTGATTTGATTGATAATCCATTTATGGATAGACCTAAAAATAAAGGATTTAATGGTTGGACAAGTAGTCAAGGTACAATCACAACTGATAGTTATACAAAAGTACAAAGAATGACGATTAGTAGTTCAGTTGATACTATCAATGTTTATGCTAGTTGGGCTGATGCTAATATTATTTACTTAAAAGGTTCAACTGGTGATGATAACCTTGATGGTACAAGACCTGATAAAGCAGTAGGATCATGGTCAAAAGCTTTTCAATTACTAGAAAGCCGAACAAGTGATTCGAATAATCGTGAATTAAATATTATTGTTTTAGCAGGTAATGTTAACTATGCTATAAACTATTCACAAGGTATAACACAAAGTTACAATAGTGTTACTTATACTTACGAACAATATGATGACTACGATGAAAAAGTTTTATTAGCTTATCGTAGTGGTAATAACTACTACGCACTTAATGATAACTATACAAATGTTCAAGCTGTTCAATTAACAAGTACAAGTGAACCACCATCAACTGCTGAATGGTATGTCACAAGAGTAAATGGTGGTTATGTAATTAAAAATGCTGATACTAATCGTTATTTAAATGCAGTACAATACTACAATGATCAAATAGCTTTAGTACTTAATAATACAGAATATGTTTGGGATTATGATGGTGATATTGATGGTTTCTACAAAGAATTCCAAATTACATATAATTTATATCACTATAATGCTGCAAATAGTATTAATAGTGGAAGTTCTTATGTAATCACTAGTGGTAATACTCAAAATGCTCTAAATGGTGAAGATAATAACTTAGTAATTAATGATCGAAACTTTGTTAATACAATTGAATGGCGTTTCCAAAATACAGGTGGAAATAATTATACAATTTATAACGTTGGGGACAATCGTTACTTAAATTATTCAAATGCTAATAATACCATTGCTCTTGCATATGGTAATGCTCTTAACTGGACTTATGATAGTGCTAATAAAATGTTATCAACAACTGTTACTCATCGTGAAGTTAATGATGTTTATGGTGTATCAAATATTGCTATCGCTAATGGTGTTCATATTGGTTATGTTAATAACAGTGGCCAAGCCGTTGTTTTAGCGGGTAATGGTAATAGTAATACAACACAACATACTATAAATGTTAACGGAACATTTGCTAATACTGATAACTGGAATATTTCATCTTACAATGGTGGTTATCGTATAAGAAATGCAAGTAATAATCGTAGTTTAGCAAGAAATGGTACTACGGTAACAATGTCTAATACCGCTGCAACATGGCACTACGATACAACTAACCACAGACTTTATACAACAAGTTACTATAATACATATTATTTGTATAACAATAATGGTACATGGGCATTAACAACAACTGCTGAAAATGCTACAGCTGTTTATTCAGTAGCTTTAACACAACAAGTAAATACATATGATGAATTAATGTATTTGGCATATGATAACGGATGGAAGTTAGAAAATACTAATACGCATGCTCGTCTTGATATTTTAAGTTATACATCAGAACAAATTACGGAAATGTTACCATATTACGTTAGATATGATAGTGCTTCAAGTAACTTCACAATTGGTAATAATACAAATGGCGCTACAATTAAGAAATACATTTATCATATTGAACGTGATATTCGTTCAACAACAACGAATAATGTTGGTAATAATAGTTACTACAGTAGTAGTACTAATATTGCAGCAACAATAACAAGTTTATATAATCATGTAGATTATCGTGATGATGCTACATGGACCTTAACTAGTGCAAGTAGTTCAAGAGCACAAGTGGTTGCTCGTAAAGATTTGCAACTAGAGTATTTAAAAATAAATGCAACAGGATATCAAATAATTAACGATGATAACGCTCAAACAAACTATCAAACAAGTTATGCATCCTTAATTGGTAACAGACGTAATGTTCGTCTTGGAAGAGGTATGACGCCACTTTCTTGGGATAATACTTCAAATACGGTTTTCTGTTTTGCAATGGGTGGACCTTATGATACAGCTGTTACTAACAATGATAGCAATAAATATCGTTTTGTAATTGAAACTGGTCGTTATAGTGGTTTATTTGCGTACGATACCTATAATAACCGTATTGGTTATAACTATTATGGTCAAATGGAATGGGTACTAGGAAATGACTATGATCGTATAACAAATAATAACGAGAATATGGAAGTATATTTCCGTACCGCAAGTAGTACATATAATGGTGTCTTTGGTAGAGCGACAAGAAATCTACCAGCATATATTATGACTGTTAAGAGTGGTACTTATGGTGTTGATTTCTTTGATAACAATCCTAATAGTGGTGATATCGCTTATTCAGGATTCTATGTTGGAGGATTATTAGTTAGTGCAGGTACTAATACAAGAGACCGTTCATCAAGAGTATTAATTGTTGAAGGTGGTATTATTACAAACATCAATGGTGGTCTTCGTATCATTGAAAGTGATGGTAATAGTGGTGTTGCAACACGTATCTATGTTAAAGGTGGTAAAGCCTATAACATCGTTGGTGGCGCCGGTTTATCAACAACTTATGGTAATCGTTATATATCCGTTACTGGCGGTGAAGTATCGTATAGTGTTACAGGTGGATCTAATGGCTATTTAGCAACTGGTAGTGGTCAAGATGGTAAGATTCCAGCTGACACGTATGTTCACATTGGTGGTGAAGCTAAGATTGGTACAAAAGGTAGTGGAAGTTTATATCTTGTTAATTATGGTTCAGTCTTAGGAGCCGGTAATGGTAAAGAAAATGTAGAATCTGGTCAAATAAATAATACTCACGTATCAATAAGCGATGATGCTGTTATCTATGGTAATGTCTATGGTGGTGGAAACTATGGTTATGTTTCTAATAGCGTGGATATTAAAATTGATGGTGGAACAATACATGGTAATGTTTATGGAGGAGCTAACCGAAATGGTATTGGTTCTGTAAGAATTAATAATAATGGTACTGCAAGTAATAAATCAGGTGGTAATGTAACAATCACTATGAATGATGGTGAAATTAAAAACACTCTTTATGGTGGGAGTTGTGAAACTGGTGATATTGCTGGTGTTATAAACATTACAATTAATGGCGGAACAATAGGTTATAACGCAGATAATAACGCTAGTGTCTTTGGTGGCGGATATGGTGAAGATACCAATGTTGCTAGTGGAGTTAATATCATTGTTAATGATAATAAAAATGTTAATATTACAGGTACTGTCTATGGTGGTAGTGCACTAGGTACTGTTATTGGTAACATAAGTGTATCCGCAGTAGATGATAATGATACTGGTAATATCACAATGTCAGGTGATGTTTACTGTGGTTCCATGGGTGATAGTTCGATATCATCAACAGGATCTATTTATGGAAACTGTACTTTATCACTTGATGGTGGTACATATAGTGGACGTGTCTATGGTGGTAATAATGCCAATGGTAGTCCAAATGGTGTTGTAACAGTAAATGTTGGGGGTAATTATAATACTGACATAGAAAATGTCTTCGGTGGTGGTAATGAAGCTGATAGCACAGCGTCAAGTGTTACTGTTAATATCAAAGAACATAGTGATGTTACTAATGCTTATGGTGGTGGTAATAAAGCCTCTGTAAGTAATACCAATGTTAATTTAATAAATGGTCATGTTGATAATTTATTCGGTGGTTCTAACGAAACTGGTAACATAACTTCTTCACATGTTACAGTAACAGGAGGAACAGCAGATAATATTTATGGTGGTAATAACTTGGGTGGTAGTACTACAACAAGTAACATCACTGTAAGTGGAGGTAATGTAACAACCATTTATGGTGGTAACAACTTAGGTGGTACAACTGCAACTAGTAATATCACGGTAAGTGGTGGTACTGTATCAAATCTTTATGGTGGTGGTAATGAAGCTACTACAGGAACAAGTTATATATATCTAAATAATGGTAATGTTACCAACACATATGGTGGTGGTAACAAAGCAGGTATGACTGTTAGTACAAATATTAGTTTAGCAGGAAGTACTTGTACAAATATCTACGGTGGTTCTAACACGAGTGGTAATATTTTAGTAAGTAATATTACAGCAACAAGTGGTAGTGCTACAAATATTTATGGTGGTAATAATATCGGTGGAAGAACAGAAACAACAAATATTACAATAACTAATGTTCAAGCAGAAAATGTTTATGGTGGAGGTTCAAGAGCTGATACTAATACAAATAACGTTACAGTAAACGGTGGTACAATCACTAACGTTTATGGTGGTGGTGAAAGTGCTAACGTTGATACGAAAACAAATGTTAATGTTTATGGTGGTACAACGACAAATGTCTTTGGTGGATCAAATACTACAGGTAATGTACCTGTTAGTGATGTTAAGATTCATGGCGGTACTGTAACAACTGTTTATGGTGGTAATAATGCCGGTGGTACAACTGTAACTACTAACGTAACAATTAATAGTGGTACCGTTACTAATGCCTATGGCGGTGGTAATGCTGCTAATTCAACAACAACAAATGTTACTTTAAATAATTCAACAAACCAAATTAGTTATATCTTTGGTGGATGTCGTGAAGCTAATGCAACGACAACCAATGTAACTTTGAATAATGGTCGTGCTGATAATGTCTTTGGTGGTTCTAACACCAGTGGTACGATTACTAATAGTTATGTCACTGTAAATGGTGGTAATTATCAAAGTGTTTATGGTGGAAATAACGATGGTGGTAAAACAATAACTACAGCTGTATCTATTTTAGGAGGTACAACAAACACTGTCTTCGGTGGTGGAAATAACGCAGAAACTGATCACACAACAGTCTTAGTTGATAATGCTAATGTTGCAGGAAACTTATATGGTGGAGGTAATAATGCCGCTGTTAATAACGATACCTATGTAACTGTTCAAAATGGTTCAACTATTGCTAGTAATTTATATGGTGGAGGTAATAATGGTGTTGTTTTAGGCAATACAAATGTTGTTATCAATACTAATAGTGGTGTTACTGGTAATATCTTCGGTGGTGGAAATAATGCTGCTGTTAATACTAATAGTAATGTTTTACTTGAAGGTGCTACTGTTTCTGGAAACTTATATGGTGGCGGAAACAATGGTGTTGTTTTAGGAAATACATACGTTAATATTAAGAATGGACAAGTATTATCTAGTGCCTATGCTGGCGGTAATGGTGAAACAGCAACCGTTAACCAAAATACAACTATTGTTGTTCAAGGAACTTCAAGAATTACTAACCATGTCTTTGGTGGTGGTAATGCTGCTCAAACTGGTAATAGTGCAGACGATAGTTCAATGGGTGTTGTAAATATAACAGGTGCTACTATAGGCGGCAATGTTTATGGTGGTGCTAATACATCAGTTCTATATGGTGAAACCGTTGTTAATATTGGTTATGATGCTGTAACAACTTATACAAATAGTACTAATTATGTACGAGGAAATATTATTATTGGTGGTACCGTCTTTGGTGGTGGTGAGGCCAATGAAAGTGGTTCTGAAGTATATGACTTCGACTTTATTAGTGTTACTAAAGGAATCATCATTAATATTGATGGTCATAATCATGATGCCTTCACAATAAATGGAAGTATCTTTGGTAGTGGTAATGCTTCACGTACAACAGGTTATAGCCGTGTATATATTAATAACTATGGTAGTGCTACTGATATTAAGAATAATGTATCTTTACAAAGAGCAGATATTGCGGTTATAAATAATAGCCATCTTGCTTTATCAGGAGCAACCGATAGAACAAATGAATATTCTCAAGTAGTATTTAGTGTCAGTCGTATTACAGAACTTGTTCTTAAGAATAATTCTGAAATCTTTATGGAAAGTGGTGCTAACTTATTAACACACTTTAGAAGTTTAAATAGTAATGACACTTTAGCGGTTGTTAATATTGATGAAGATACGCATGAAGTGTATCGTTCTACAAATAACCGTTTATATATTAAAGAAGATAAAGTATTAAATATTGCGCTTAACCAAAACGTTACTGCGTATGGTGAAGTTGATGGTATGACCTTCTTCGGAATGTTTAGAAGAGATCGTAATGGTAATATTGTTAAAGCTTTATATAACACAAATTATTTAACTGGTGATTCAATTTCTAATGAAGAAATGTATTACTTCAATAGTGGTAGTTATGTCTTAGGTTTACATGAAACAAATCATGATATTCATGTTGATGGTTTCTATACTAACTATGATGATCCTAATAATCCAGGTCATGTTTTAGTTGATTATATTACGCCAACTCCTGAGAATGCAGAGCACTATATGTGGACAATTGGTGTTAATATTCAATCTTATGATATTGAACTTATTGCAAGTAAATATTCAACATTAGGTACTTATGAATTCCCATTCATTAATAATACTTCTGGTAATACAACATTTACTGTTGTAGGCTTTAGTTATGATACATTAGATCCTGATGTTTCCTTAATTAATCCTGATAGTGTTCCACGTATTGCGGAGACAAATGAAGATGCTGATAACATTATGGGTCTAGCTATTAAACCAGGTATTGGATGGGTTAACGTCGGAAGAACAGTCTTTTTAACGGATAGTACAGATGATTATGATGGAATCGTAAATTATAAGAGTGAAAACTCGAATGTTACGCCAAGTTTTGTCTTCTATTTGTACCATTCAAAGAACTTACAAACAGAAGGTTTGGTTGGTAATGTAATCATTTCCTTCCTTGTTGTCACGCCAATCGATGATTTAACGAATAATGTTGAACGTATTAACTTTAACGTTACAATATCTCGAGCTATTTTCGATACAAATGATTATGAAGGTGCGATGACACCAGGACGTCAATATGAAATGTTTACATCTAGTAAAATGGATATTACTTCAAAGAGTAGTTTAAGTGCATATTATTCATTGTATATGGAAAATCCCGAAACGATTTATCTTGCAAATTATCATCGTGTATTAACATCTAATGTTATGTTACCGGTTAATACAAAGATAACAATGATTGACTTTGCATCAGCTACTAAGCCAGAGTATTACTATTACATAGTTAGTGCTGCGGATAATGCTGCAATGCAAAATTATTATAATTTGAATAATGAAGTATCTTATCCACTAGATAAATTTATTCGTATGGGATCACTGGACGATACCAACACATATAATAATGCGTTAGCTAATAGTATTTATTATGATGCGACTCATGGACGGGCGATTGAAGAATTTATCTTCATTGTTGACTTTAAGGATGCTAATGTTACAAGTGATATGCTTGACTGTTCATTATTAATTGAACTTTTAGATAGTAATGAAAATGTTATTCACTCCGTATTAGGTATCCAAAGAAGTAACTTAGTTTATAGTTTACATGCTAATCAACAAGGTGTTATTAGTGTTGATGCTTCCGTTTCAAAGAGTATTTTATATGCTGGTGATACCGAAGATTTAAGGGTATCTATTGACTTTAATCAAAGTGATAATCAACAAGCAAATAGAATTGTGGATACAACATATTATGAACAAAAACTAGGCTTAAAGATTACTTTCCTTAATGAACAAGGTAATGTCGTTAATGGTGTTGACTTGATGGGTACAAGCTTAACTTTAGATGGTGTTACTTATTACGCAAGTAGTGATGGTACATTCAGATTTAAAGTTGCTGATCGTGTTGCTAATGCTTATTCAAATATTCGTGTTAATACGCAGAATAGTTATTTAGCAGCAGGCCTTTATACAATTAAAGTTGAAGCCTTCTATTCACCAGATGGTATCTACTTTGGTATGACACCAGCTGATACTGATGAAGTAGGCTTTAGAATGATGAATAAATCATATGGTCTTGAAGTTAATATCCCAGAAGAATATGTAATTATTGATAAAGATTCTGGTAATAATGTTAATAATGGTAATACTTTAACAGCAACGGTTAATTATTCTGGTTTATTAATTCATCCAAAACTTCGTGTAGCTTTATATCGTCGTACTTATAACGATATTTATGCAATGGATTATGTACCAATGTTCTTAAATGAATATATTGATAATGATTTACCTGTATATAATAGTAATATATATACAATTATTGATTCATTACAATCTACTAATACATGTACACTTACGTTTGATACAGGTCTTGTTAGTGGTACTTATAAACTAGAATTTAGATTATATGATGATGATGCTTACGTAGGTAATGTAATTAAATATATAATTATTAAATAAAGGAAGGCAAAAACCTTCCTTTATTTTTAATTTTGACTAGTTTTTTTCGTGATATTTAGATATAATTATTATGTATAGGTAGGAGGAAGATATGCAAGAAAGTTTAGATAATATATCTCTAACAGAAGTTCTTGATATTTATAATGAAATAACGTCAATGATTAAGTCATTAGAAGATAGAGAAAAAGCATTGGAGAGTGAGACTAATGCTTGATAATATTAAAAAGATGGTTAATGATGATAATGAAGTATTAGATATTCTACCTAAAAATAATGTAAATAATACTAAAAAGTATCTTCATCAAGTAGCTATAACTAAAGAAAAGTATCAAGGTGAACAAAAAAAAGTCTTAGAATACATTATATCTAAAAATGCTTCGTTAAGAAGAAAATATGATATTGGATATGATGATAGTCTTCATCCATTAATATTAGATATGGAAAAGAAAATAAGTTGTTTTAATCCATATCATGATGCATACGAAATTTTGGGCTTAGATAAATTGTTCTATGGACTACATAAATATTATGATAATGATCTTAGTATGTATAATAATAATATTAATAAGATCTTAGATGTTTTTGAAAAAGCTGGTATCACTTTAACAAAAGATAATTTCTATTTTAGTGATAGTAGTGAAAAATATATGGAAGTATTAATTAATGAAAGAAAAAATGGTAATTATAATACTCCATTAATTAAAGATACTTTTGAACAATTATTCTGGAAAAGTCATAATATGATGCGTTATATCTTACTTAACTTTAATCACTTATATTATGAGAATGAAAAGAAGTTTAATGAGTATGTAAAGAATGAACAAAAAAAGATCCTTGCAGAGTATGATAATAGTTTTGATAACTTAGTAAGCAAGTATCAAGAATTAATTATTAATAGTAATCATAATCATTTAAGTAATCAAGGTGTCTTATTTAATATGTTTATTAATAAAGATATATCTGTTAATGATTATGAAAAAGATAAGATTGAAAAATTAATTAATGAATATTTAGAAAGTTTGGTTGTTAAAAATCCAAAAGAAATATTCATGAAATTATATTCATCAGTTAAAGAAGAGTCTTTTATATATAAATATAAATATGTATTAGATGAAGTAGATAAATTATATCTAGAAAAAGATAGTTTCAAAAATTTAGTTAATGAGTCTAAGAAAGAAATTACGGCTATTGAAAAGAATATTTATAAAAAATATAAAAAGATTCATAGTAAGAGTATCTTTAAGAAAAAAGGTAATGATGAAGTTCTTGCTGATGAAATTGAACAATTATTATTAGAACTTGATGGTAAATATGATGTACTATATGAAAATCGTTATAAAGAAAAGATTAGTACAATGGTTAATCCAACAATTAAAGATTACTTATTATTAGGTAAATCATATTTATTTATGGCAAATATTGCTAAAGAACAAGAAGAAGATGTTGATACAATTCTTGAAAATATAACAAGTAATTTATATAGTCCTTACAATGCACTTATTGGAAATATAAATATTAAGGATATAGAGACAATAAACTTAATTATTTTTGATAAGTTCCGTTTATTAGGATTAAAACTAACAACAGATGATTTCTTGGTAGATAATTTAGAAAGTTTAACAAAGGTAATGGGAAATATTATCATATATTATACGTTATTAGAATTAAATGTTAATCTTGAAGAAGTTAACTTTATAATTCAAAGTGACGACATCATAAAAAAAGCATGATGTCTTGATACTTGACGGTAATTATGATATATTATAGTAGGTGTTATTATGAAGAAAATTTTAAAAATAGTATTTGGATTCTTAGGGGTTGTTTATTTAGCAGTTGCAATATTTGCAATTGTATGTTTATTAAGTAAGAATAGGTTTGGTTATCCACAATTTGGAGAAAAGACTTTATTTGTGGTTGAAGACGATAACACAGCTTTAAATTACCGTAAAGGGGATTTAGTTGTATTAAGAAAACCAAAGAATGAAGATATTCATGAAAAAGATGCAATATTCTTCTATGATACAGATTTCAATAAGAACGTTATTATTATAGGTAAGGTTACAAAGGCTGAAGTAATCAATGAAAATGAAACAACTTTTTATGTAACTGGTAAAAGTTTCTCATCTGAATATGTTGTAGGAAAAGTAGATGGTAGTAAAACTTATCATACCGTAGGTTCTATTTTGAATATTATATTATCAAAATGGGGATTTTTCCTAATAATAATCGTACCATTCTTTATTTCATTTATGGTTGTCTTATTTGAAATATATGCAGAAGTGAAATACGGTAATAGAAAGAAAAATAATTAATTATGAAAAGATGGTTAATTATTCTTTTTATTATAACGTTATCATTTACATTCTACGAAATAGCTGTTAGTTATAGTTTATTTGAGACTGAAAACGATATTGTTATAAATAGTGATATTGGCCGTTGGCAAATACTTGTTAATGATGAATCAATTAATGAAACAACAACATTTGAAGTATCTAATGTTCAAGTATCAGGAGAACCAAATGTACGTGAAGATTATTTTGCTCCAGGTACTAGTGGTTATTTTGATATTGTAATTGATCCAAATGAAACAGAAGTAAGTATTTACTATGAAATTGTTTGTCGAACTGATATGATTCAAAACGATCAGATTCACTTAACAAGAATTGAGAATATTGATAAACCAGACTTAGAATATGTTGCACCATACACTTATGGAGGAATTATTCCTTTAAGTGATATTGCTAATGGTGATATTACAACAATAAGATTTTATGTAGAATGGATTAATAATGAAAATAATAATGAGACAGATTCATTATATGGAAGTAGTAGTGCTAACTTTAGTATTCCTATGGAAATAACTTTTAGACAATATACAGGGGATTAATAATGGTTGAATAATCACAAGGAGACGCTTTATGAGAATATTTCAAAAGATAATTGGAAAAGTTGTCAGCTTGTTAATGATTGTTGTGATTATAGCAATCATTTTTTGCGTTTATTGTGCTTTTTCAATTAAAGTTCTTCATCATCGTTATGTTAATCTTTTTGGATATTCAATATTTGAAGTTGCAACAGGAAGTATGGAGAAATCCATTAATGTTGGTGATGCCGTACTTGTAAAAATAGATAGTGATTATAAAGTAGGGGATGTTGTTACATATCAAAATGGAAATGATTTTATAACGCATAGAGTTGTTTCCATTGATGATGATTTTGTTGTTACAAAAGGTGATAACAATAATGTTAATGATAATCCTGTAGATAAAAAATTAGTTTTGGGTAAAGTAATTAAGATTTTACCTAGAGTAGGTGTTTGGAAAAAAGTTTTATTAACACCAAAAATTATTGTCTTAATTATTGCAACCTTATTTATATTTAGTATTTTATTCGCATATGATGGAAAAGTAATTAAGATTGTCTCTTCGAAGAAAGAAGAAGAGGAAATTGAAAATAAAGTTAATAAAGAAGTAAATAAAAAGATAGCTTCAATAACAAGAAGAAAGAGAAGATCTAAAAAAGTCTTAGAGGCTACACAAATTATTGATGTATCTAAGGTTAAAGTAGCAAAAGATATTAATAAGAATGAAGCTAAAAAGAAAAAAAATCTTGATGCAACACAGATAATTGATATTTCTAAGATTAAAGAAAAAGAAAAGAAAAAGAAAAAACTTGAAGCTACGCAAATAATCAATGTTACGGAAATAAAGAAAAAGGTAGGCTAATATGAAAAGGTTTAATAAGAAACGTCTAATTCTTTCTGGATTATTAGTATTATTGGTTATTGTCTTGTTGATTCTATTAAGTTCCGATATCTTTACGTATTCTAAATATGAAAAGAATGTTACTTCTCAAAACAGTTTAGTAACAGCGGTATACTTATTAGATGATGAGTATCAAGTATTAACAGTTAAATTACCAGATGTTATTCCTGATAATAACCAATATGCTTATACATTCTCTGTTAGTAACTTTAATGATGATGCGCATTGTGATACCAATTTGAAGTATAAGATTCATGTTAGAACAACGACTAACTTGGAAATAGAATATGAAATCTATAATACTTTAGATATTACTAATGCTAGTTCAGCTATTATAAGTAATACAATTACAGCTGATCGTAATGGTACTTTCTTTAGACATATTTATACTGATGAAAAGACCATGTTATTTACAGAAGATAAAACGGAATATTATACTATTTTGTTTACTTTCCCTGATGATTATAAGGCTGCAAAATATAGTGGAATTCCAGAATTAATTGAAATAAATGTTGAATCAAGACAGATTATGCAAACTGATAGTTAAAATGTAAAAAAAAACTTGTATTAATAAATTATTTATGCTAGAATTAAATTGATATGATAGAGGTGAAATATGGAAGATATGAATAAAACCGAAAGAGAAGAAGAAAAGAAAAAGAAGAGAGGATTTTTAGCTTTTATTGGTGTTAAAAATACTAGATTATTTGGACTAATCCTTGCGTTCTTAATTACTGTAATTGGATTATCTACAAGTACATATGCATGGTTCACATCAAACTACACAGTAAGTGTACAACAAATTGATGTACATGTATCAAGTGGATCAGGTATCCAAATTTCAACAGATGCAGAACACTGGAAATCAATGATTACGCAAGATGATATCTTAAATCATAAATATACAGGTGCCGTAAACCAAATTCCGTCATCAACTGATCAAATTAACCCAGTATCTACTGTAAAAGCTGCATATGCTGATGCTACTGCTAAGACAGAAGGATTACATATGTATAAAGGAACAATCGTTAATGACGTTAATGATGGTACTCCATATCTAGATACTACATCTGAAACAGATGGTTCTAATACTAACTATGTTGCATTTGACTTATTCTTAAAACTAGATTTCAAATCAACTGAAGGACCAAAACAAGTTTATTTCACATCTGGAACAGGAATTGTAGCAGGAAACCCTAACACACATATTGAATATGCTGGTCGTATGGGATTCGTTATTAATGGTAATGCAGCATCAAGTTCTGATCTTGATACATTAAGAAATCTAAAAGGACATACTGCAGTTAAGATTTTCGAACCTAACTATGATGTACATACAGAAAATGGTCTTGCTAATGGTCGTGATAACTATGGTGTTACTGGTCGTTCATCATCTGGAAACTCTACACCAGCTCAATATTATGGTGTAAAAGCAGAATTTGCTTATAATCCTAATGATTCAACTAACTATCCAGGTACAATATTAGGAAGTCATGATAGTAATAAATTCGCAGAAGTTGTTCCTGACTATTATACAACTGCTGCAAACAGTAATACATTCAACTTTATGGAATTACCAGTTGGTGTAACTAAGATGCGTGTATATATGTGGATTGAAGGTCAAGATATCGACTGTGAAAATACTGCATCAGGTGGTCAAGTTTCATTCAACTTAGGATTCACATTAGAGTCTGATTAGAATTAATTTAATATGAAATAGAGAAGGATGATATCCTTCTTTTATTTTTTATTAATTTTTTATAAATAATTGTTGTCAAACAATACTTAATTTGATATAATTTACTTGATTTTAATGCGAAGGGAGGGGAAAACGAATGACGCATGTTACTGTTAAGAATGGAAATCTAGATGGCGCTTTAAGAAAATTCAAACAAAAAGTAGCTAGAGATGGCATCCCTTCAGAAATCAAAAAAAGAGAAGCTTATGATAAACCAGGAATTAGACGTAGAGAAGCTAAAAAAGCTGGTATCAAGAATTCTCGTAAACGTGAGAAAAACAATAGAGACTAATAATTAGTCTCTTTTCTTTTTATCTTAATTAGTTTATAATATCTTTAAAGAAGGTGAGATTATGTACGATAAAATTAAAAGCGATATTGTATCCGCTATGAAAGAAAAAGATACTTTAAAATTACAAACTTTAAGAGGGGTTAAAGGTGAAGTTGACCTAGCTCATATTGATAAAAAAGTAGAAATTAATGATGAATTAGTAACTGATGTTCTATCTCATCAAATTAAAACTAGAAAAGAATCTATTGTTGAATTTGAAAAAGGTAATAGAGAAGATTTAGTTAATAAAACAAATGATGAAATTAATTTATTACTTTCTTATTTACCAGAACAATTAACGGAAGATGAATTAGTTAAACTAATTGACGAAGTAATTGCCAAAGTAAACCCTACTAGTCCAAAAGATATGGGTTTAGTTATGAAAGAAGTTAATCCTTTAGTTAAAGGTAAAGCTGATATGAAAGTAGTATCAACAATGATTAAGGATAAACTAAGTAATTTATAATGGAAGATTTATATATTTACGAAAAAGAATTAATAAGTAAAGGTATTAAACTTATTGGTGGTATTGATGAAGTAGGAAGAGGCCCACTAGTTGGACCGGTAGTAGCTGCTTGTGTTATCTTACCACTTAATTATAAATTAGAAGGTTTGACAGACTCTAAGAAGTTAACAGAAAAGAAAAGAGAAAAGTTTTATGATATTTTAGTTAAAGACGCTATTTCAATAGGTGTTGGTATCATTGATGAAAAGAAAATTGACGAAGTTAACATCTATGAAGCTACTAAGTTAGCAATGGCTGACGCCTTTAATAAAATGAAAATCAAACCAGAGCATGTTCTAATTGATGCCATGCCACTTGATCTACCAGTTCCTACAACATCAATAATTAAAGGTGATGCAAAGAGTTTAACAATTGCAGCAGCTAGTGTTATTGCTAAAGTAACAAGAGATCACATGATGGATGAGTTACATGAAAAGTATCCATATTATAATTTTAAAAAGAATAAAGGATATCCCACAAAAGAACATGTAGAGGCCATCAATAAATATGGCATAATAAAAGAGCATAGGAAAACCTATGGTCCTGTTAAAGATTATATAGAAAAAAACATATCAAATCATTGATATGTTTTTATATACCTAAAACATGTGTTGCTACTTGGAAATATACAAGTAATCCTAATGCATCAACTATTGTCGTAATAAATGGACTAGCCATAACTGTTGGGTCAAATCCTAATTTTTTAGTAAGAATAGGAAGTGTACATCCAATAAATTTAGCAACGACAACAATCATAAAGATTGTTAAACATATAACTGCTGCAACAACATAAGTAATAGCATTATTATGAAGTAACATTTTATCCACAAGGATTAGCTTTGCAAAGTTAGCAACTGCAAGAGTTACACCAACCATGATTGATACACGTAACTCTTTCCATACAACTTTGCCAATATCTCTAAAGTCTACTTGGTTTAGTGATAAGCTACGAATGATTGTTACACTAGCTTGAGATCCAGCATTACCGCCAGTATCCATTAACATAGGAATATAAGCGGTAAGTACTGGGAATACCGCAAGACTTGCTTCAAAGTTACTAATAATTTGACCAGTAAAGGTTGCTGATATCATCAATAACAATAACCATGGAATTCTCGCTTTCCAAGTTTGCCATGGACTAATATCTAAATATGGTTTATCAGAAGGAGAGATAGCGGCCATCTTTTCGATATCCTCCGTTGCTTCTTCTTCCATGATATCCATAACATCATCGATAGTGATGATACCAACAAGTCTGTCTTCAGAATCAACGACAGGCATTACGGTTAAATCGTATTTCTTGAATAACTTTCCAACTTCTTCTTGGTCAGTAGTTGTTTTAACACAAATAGTATCTTTACTCGCTACATCTTCTAACTTATCGTCATAATCAGCTAGTAAGATATCTTTAAGACTAATATGACCAACTAATTTTCTTCTATTATCAACAACATAACAGATGTTAATAGTTTCATATTCATCAATTTCTTTACGTAGTGTACTAATAGCTTGTTTAATAGTTAAATCGCTTTTAAGTTCAGCATATTCAACAGTCATAACACTACCAGCAGAATCATCAGGGTAGTTTAGTAGTCTATTAATATCGCTTCTTGTTTCTTTATCACATTGTTTTAATAATCTTGTTACGATATTTGCTGGCATTTCATCTAATACATCGGCAGCATCATCTGCAAACATTTCATTGATGATGAATACAGCTTCTTTATCAGTTAATTTAGATAATAATTCAGTTTCAATAGATAATGGTAGTTCTGCGAATAGATCAGCAGCCATATCTTTATTCATTAAACGAATTATTTTAGCGATTTCATCAATCTCTAAATCTTTAATACTTTCAGCAATATCAGCAACTTGTTCTTCATTTAATAATGCTTTTAAATCACGAAATCTTTTTGCATCAATTAATTCTTTAATATTTTCTTTCATATTTACCTCCAGACAATGATATTATTAATAAATTATAATTATATTCCGACGGTAACCCTTCCATAATATCACTCCTTTCAGTAACCGCAATAATTATAACAAAAAAGATTAAAAAATAAAACACAAAATTAAAAATTATTGTATAATAATTTCTATTCAGGGGTAATTATGGATGAAGATATAATTAAAGCTCAAAAAATTGTATCAGGGAACTTAATAAATCTTAATGATAAACCCTTTCATAATGATTCATTTATATATAAGACATCTAATGAAAGAATTAGTGAGTTAATTAAGTATATTAAAGGAAGAAAAACAATATTAACACCAACATCATCAGGAGATTTAGTATTAAATGGTGCATTATTAGGTATTAATAATATTGATTCTTTTGATATAAGTACTTTTCCTAAATACTTTCTAAATCTTAAAATAGCTGCTGTTAAAGCACTAAGTAAAGAAGAATATGTAGAATTCTTTTTTGAAGCTATTACAACTAGCGAAAAGTATGATGAATATTACTATCGTATTAGAAAACACTTAGATGATAAAGATTTATTATTTTGGGATGGTTTATTTGATTTCTTTGATTGGATTGATATTTATAATAGTTTATTATTCTCACATGAAACATTTTATACAAATAACGTTATTCATGAGAATATGTACTTGCAAGGTAATAACTATAATGAATTAAGAAAAGTAATTGATAAAGTAAATATTAATAATTATCAAGGTGATATCATTTCTTTATCCATAGAACTTGAAAGAGAATACGATTTAATATATTTATCAAATATTCTTTATTATGTTGATATTAATAAATATTTAGAGATGTTAAAAAGATTAAAATTAACTAATCAAGGAATTATTCTTTCATATTTATATAATGGTACAACTGATAAGAGAATAGGTGAATTTCAACAGTTTAATAATAGTGAAGCAGGAGTAGCGATATATCATAAATAAAGGACGCATGTCCTTTTTTGTTTACTTAATTGATAATCATTTTATATTGATATATAATTAACTTAGAAAGGAAATGACGAGATGAAAGATTTAAAGAAATATCTAGCAGAATTCTTAGGTACTTGTGTTTTAGTACTATTTGGATGCGGTGTTGCAACAACTACAGGTGATTATTATGCAACAGCTGTAGCATTTGGTTTATCAATTGTTATCGTTGCTTATACTTTTGGTAAGTTCTCAGGTGCTCATCTAAATCCAGCAGTATCATTCGCTATGCTACTTCAAAAGAAAATGTCACTTAAAGAATTTGCTCTTTATGTGGTTGCTCAAGTAGCTGGTGCATTTGCTGGTGTAGGCTTAATGGCTGCATTCTTCAATGGTCCAAGTAACTATGGTGCTAATCTTTACTCAGGATGCGGATGGGCTGCAGGATTATTTGCTGAAATATTCTTAACATTCTTATTTGTTTATGTTATTTTAGCAGTAACTAATGATGAAAAGAAATCTAATGTTGCACCAATTTTCATTGGTTTAGCATTATTATTCGTTCATCTATTAGGTATGAGAATTACTGGTACTTCTGTTAACCCAGCTAGAAGTTTAGCTCCAGCAATCCTACAAGGTGGAAAAGCACTAGAAGAAGTTTGGATGTTTATTGTAGCTCCACTTGTTGGATCTGCTCTTGCAGTATGCACATACAAATTTTTCGAAAAGAAATAAAAGAATGAATTAATTTTCATTCTTTTATTTTTATGCTATAATGATTAAGAGGTTAAAATGAAGAAAATAATATTATTAATCATTAGTTTATTATTAGTAGTGGGTTGTGGAAAAGATAGTACAAAAGAACTTGTTTGTAATAAACCGCACAATGAGACGGATACAATTGTTAAACAACAAGTAATAGCTACTTATAATGAAGATAAATTAGAAAACATTGAAATGACAGTATCAACTAGAATTCCTAGTGAGAGTTTAGCAACAACATATATGAATACTTTAAAAGAAAGTGAAATGGCTAACTATAAAGGAACTGATAGCGTATCTGTTGATACTAAAGCTGAAGGTGATATCGTAAGCGTTATAACGAATATCAATTATCGTACTTTTACAGAGAAAGATGCATCAATTATTGCTATTGGTAAAGATGCTAAATACGAAGACTTAAAAACGCGTTTTGAGAAAATAGGATATGTATGTGAATAAAACTTGTATAATTACAAGTTTTTTTATTTATTTTTTAATGATTTTGTGTTTTAATAAAGTCCTGTGAGGTATTTATGGAAAATTGCAAAGTAGAAATTATTAGTGATAATTATTGTCAAAGTGTTTATTTAACAATTGATGGTGTTAAGAAAGCTATTTATGAAACTGATAGCGTAAGTAGTGAACAATATTGTAACTATTTTATTGATAACAATTATATCGTTATCTATACTACTAGAGTAGTAGATGAAGATGATCCTTATTTTATGACGGAATTTAGAAACATTAAAGCAGTATATGATTTAAGAACTAATGAATTATTAAACCTAGAAAATGAAACTAAATCACGTATTGCGGATATGTATCTTACAAGTAGACCATTTACTTTTGATGTCGTTTTATCTTTATTAACAGGTAAGATGTTTACGTATGATAAAAATATGGTAAATTACTTCCGTAATTATTTGACTTCATATAATGAAGATGTTTCGTTAGAAGAAATAAAAAAATATATTCTTAAATGTTATCCACGTTTAAATGAATTTATGAATATTAAATCTTATCTATTAAATGAAAGAAAAATAATAGATGTTTTTGGACAAGGTTATTTATCATTCTATGCAATGAGACAAGATATTAAATTGGTTGATAATATTGAAAGAAATAAGACTGGTAATTTTGATAAAAAATATAATTTAAAATAGTATTGAATAGTATTAATTTGTGTTATAATTTAATTGGAATTTAGGAGGATTTATGTACATAAATAATAAGATTCTTGTCGGTAAAAAAGATGATGTAGAAACGTGTATTTTACCACAAATGGCTAACCGCCATGGTTTAATTACTGGTGCATCTGGTACTGGTAAAACAACAACAGTTAAAGTTTTAGCAGAAAGTTTTAGTGCTGCAGGTGTTCCTGTATTTGTAGCAGATGTAAAAGGAGATTTAGGAGGAATTGGTGTTAAAGGTGAATCTAGTGAAAAAATAGTAAGTAGACTAGAATCACTTAAAGTAGAAGGATTTGATTATCAAGCATTCCCTGTTCATTTTTGGGATATTTATCAAAGAGATGGACATCCAATTCGTACATCAATCAAAAATGTAGGTCCACAAATTTTATCAATGATGTTAGGTTTATCTGAAGCTCAAGAAGGAGTACTTTCTATTATTTTCCGTGTAGCTGAAGATGAAAAATTTAAATTAATCGATTTAAAAGATTTAAGATTATTACTACAACATGTTGGTGATAATCGTAATGATTATGTTACTAAATATGGTAATGTAACAACACAATCAGTTGGTGTTATTCAAAGAAGTTTATTAACTCTTGAAGATCAAGGAGCAAATCTATTCTTTGGTGAACCTGAGTTAGATATTCAAGACTTTATGAAAACTGATATGAATGGTCTTGGATACGTTAATATTTTACATGCAGTTGAATTATTTAAAAATCCAGATTTATATGCATCATTCTTGTTATGGTTATTAACAGATTTATTTAATAAAATGCCAGAAGTTGGAGATCTTGATAAACCAAAGATTGTCTTCTTCTTTGATGAGGCACATTTATTATTCAACAATATGCCAAATTATCGTTTAAAACAAATTGTTCAAGTTGTTAAATTAATTAGATCACGCGGTATTGGTTTATACTTCATTTCACAAGCTCCAACAGATATTCCAGATGAAGTAATTGCGCAATTAGGTAACCGTGTACAACATGCACTACGTGCTTATACACCAGCAGAACAAAAGACTGTTAAAGCAGCCGCTTCTGCATTCCGTGTTAATCCAAAAATTGATACAGAAAAAGCTATTCTTGAACTTGGTACAGGAGAAGCTCTTGTCAGTTTCCAAAATGAAAAAGGAGAACCAGGTATTGTTGAAAGAGTACTTATTCTTCCTCCACAAAGTTATATGGGAACAATTGATGATTTCACAAGAAATCGTATGATTAATCAAGATGATGCCCTAATTCAAAAATATGGTGAATCAATTGATAACGAATCAGCTTATGAAGTATTATCAGCTCAAATGGAAGAAAAGAGAAAAGCTCAAGAAGAAGAAAAAGCAAGAATTGAAGAAGAAAAACAAAAAGCTCTTGAAGCAAAAGAAGAAGAGAAGAGATTAAAACAAGAAGAAAAGGAAAGAAAAGAAGAAGAACGTCTTGCTGAAAAAGCTCGTAAAGAAGAAGAAAAACAAAAGAGAGAAGAAGAGCGTGCAAGAAAGAATTCTGTAGGATATAAGGTTGCTAAAAAAGCCGGAAATAAAGTAATTGATAAAGCTTTAAATAAAGGTATTGGAGCACTTTGGAAGAAACTATTTAAATAGTAAAAAAAGAGGTCAAGTGAGCTTGACCTTTTCTTTTTGTCTAAAATGTGGTATAATGTGATAGTTGTGAGGGGTATATGGACCTAGAATGTTTAAAAAAAGCTTATGATGTTTATAAGAAAGAAAGTAAAGTAAAGAATGAATTAATTAAAGCTATTATTACTAATAATCAGGAAGAAATCATTCGTAATCAAAGAAGATATGAAAAGTTATATAAATTAACTAATGATGAATTATATCCTTTATTAGGTAAATTAAGTATGCTTGAGATTACTGGCGGTGTTATGCAAGCCAAGTCTAATCCAGAATATAGTGAATTAGGAGAATTCTTATTACTATTGCTTTCATATAGTGTATTATCTAATGAAAAATTAGGTTATAATGATAAATTAATTTGTGAGTATAGAGATAAAGAATACTTTGAATTAGTTAAATGGTATATACAAAATCATGCAGTTAGTGAAGAACAAAAGAAACAATTAGCCAGTGATCTAGCTGGTACTACTGGTGGTAGTGTTTCTATAAGAAATATTTTAGCTAATAATAATGATTTAAATAGTATGTTCGATAATGCTAATTTAGATAATCCCATTGATAAAAATTCTTATTTAAAGGATTATGTTAAGGAATTAGATATCTATATTAATCTATTAGTACCAATGGCTATGGCTGAAAGTATACCATATGGATTTAGATTTGAAATGCCTAAGCCAGTAATTTTAAGATTAGTTATATTAAATATGCTTACTAAGAAATTTGAGTTAGGTTTTAGTATTGAAGAGTATATCACAAGATATCTTGAAAAACATAATGTAATATGTGAAATGTTAGGTATGAGTGATGATGAACGACTTAAAGAATTTACTAATGGTCTAGTTGATACTTATATTATGGAAATTAATGATATAACTAATGAATTTATGAATCAAAAAAAGCGTTAATAATTAACGCTTTTTATTTTGTTTATTTTTCAGTTTTTTTGATCCAATCTTTTCCTTCAACAATTCTTGTTACTAACATACTTGATGAAGTATCTCCACATACATTTAACATTGTTGCAGGTGGGTCAATTATTGTTGCGATAATTGTTAAGATTGGAAGAGCTGTTAATGGGAATCCCATCATTGTAAGAATTAGTGTTTCACTAATAGTTCCACCACCAACTGGTACGGCGGTAACAAGTAGTGTTGCAAGTAATGCTACACCAACTACAGTCCACACACTTGGGTTTGCTCCAAATAAGTATACTAAGAACATAATCTTAAATACACTACCAATAACAGATCCATCTTTGTGGAAACTAGTTCCAAGTGGAATCATTGTTTCAGCTATATCATTAGATACACCCATCTTTTTAGCACAATCCATATTTACTGGAATAGATGCTGCACTTGAACAAGTAGATAGTGATGTAGCAGTTGCTGGTAAAATATGTCTCCAGAATCTCTTGAATCCTTCTTTACCTCCAGCAATGAATGCATATAGTGAGTAAATTATGAAGTAGAATAGAACTGATACAACTGTATAAATGATAAATGTTTTACCAAAGCCTACAGCTATTTCTTTTCCAAATGTTCCTACTAATGCTGCAAAATAGCATCCTAAACCTATTGGTGCATATAAGAAGATAATATCAATAAACTTGATTACTACCTTATTAGCGGCCTCCAATACTTTCAAGAATGGTTCTGCGCCTTCACCAACAGCGTGGATTGATAATCCAACTAATATTGAGAAGACAATAATAGCAACGATACTACTTCTTGTTAGTATGCCACTAAAATCGCTAACTGTTAAAGTATCAACAGTTTTGTTAGCATATAGTAAGAATCCTGTTTCAGTAGGTTCTTCTGCTGCTTCATCTTCACTCATTACTTCTTTAATTGCTTCAGTGTTTTCTGGATCAACTAACTTAGTTGAATAAGTAGTTGCAAGACCAACAGCAACAGCAATCAAACTAGTTACAATGAATGAGATAAAGATTGTAACTAGAACTTTACCTAATCTCTTAGGTTGTTTAATTTTTGCAATTGAAGTTGTTATTGTTAAGAAGATTAATGGAACAATAATTACTAATAATAAATTAATAAAAATATCTCCAAATGGTGCTAAATATTTAGCTTTTTCTCCAAATACAATACCAACTATTGCTCCTATTATTAATCCAAGGACTAGAATAATAGTTTTCTTGTAATTTTTCCAAATGTTTTTCAAAATTTCACTCCTTTAATTTCAATATATACCTTAATATTGTCATTGTCATTTACACAACTCCACACTAAAATGTAAAACGATTGTTAAAATCCACAAATGGTGTTACAATATATTTGTTGGTGGGGTATGAAAAAAACTTATATTAAATTAAATTGTGATGATGAACACTTGTCACTAGGTAATTTATTTAGAATAATTAAAGATTTATCAAAGAATAAAACCAAAGCGTTACAAACAGATTTATTCTGTTTATTGTTTGATATATATGATATCAATGATACTACCGTTAATAACTATTGTGTAGGTATTAGAAGTATTGGTGATAAATATAAACAAATCTTTATTGATAAAAGAAAAAAGTATGAAAAAGATCATCGTGTCTTTATGGAAATGCTTTTAAATGTTTTATCAATTATTGATGGTAAAAATTATATAGTTAAGAATCAATTAGAATTTATTAATACTAATGATAAATTAAATACATTAGCAAGAAAACTATATAATATATCTAAAAACGATAAACAAGTAACAAATGATTTTAGTGAACAGTTAAGTATATATTTAAATAATGGTGATATTTATGAATGTTTAGTAGAAGAGATTAGTTTCATCATTATTGAAAAGAAACAACCTTTAATTGAAAGTGAATTAAAAAGAGGGGTTTTAGAGAATATTTTAAATGATACTAGTATTAGTGCTAGTGATTTAGAGTCTTATCTATCACTTAAATTAAGGGAAGGTATTAACTATGATTATTCCATGAAAGAATTAGCAAGTACAGGTAATGCTTATGCTAACTTTGAACTTGGTAGTAATGAATATTATGGTTATGTTAAAGGATATCCAAGATATGATGAAGCATATAAGTATTTATTAATTGCAGCTAATCAAAATCATCCCACAGCAAACTATATTTTAGCAATTATGTACTTAAATGGTCTTATTAATAATAAAACAAAAGAAGACTTAAAAGATGGATATCGTTATTTAGAAAAAGCATATAACTTAGGTAATATCGCATCTATTAATTATATGGGTATTATGTATTTAAAAGGAATGTATCCATTAAAGAAAGATATAAATAAAGCTAAAGAATTATTTATTAAAGCTAGTGCAAGTAATTATGCCTATGCCTTTAATAACTTAGGTATGATGCTAGAAATAGATACTAATTTATTTGATGCCTTAAGTTACTATTTAAAAGCTGCTACATTAGGTGAGAGTTGGGCATGTAATAAAGTTGCTGAATATTATCGTAAAACAGGTAATAAAGTAAAAGCCTTTGATTTCTATCAAAAAGCTATTGAAAGTAATTATCAAAATACTTGTTATTATGCATATTATAATCTAGCTAAATATTATTATCAGAATGGTTATAATAATATTAAAAAAGATAAAGAAAAGTATCTTAGTTATTTAAATATTGCAAGTGATAATAATATTATTGAAGCATCTATTGAGTTATTCCTTTATTATTATGAATCATTTTTAAGAAAAGGTACTCATAAAGATGATGTTTATAAATATAAAAAAGATATTGAAAACAATCCAAAATATAGTAAAGATATCAAAGAATTAGTAACTAATAGCTTAAATAGAATTAAAGAAAAAGAAAGTAATGAAATTGAATTATTATTATAATTTTGATATATTAATGTAGAGGTTAATATGGAAAATAAAAGGTATTATATTTTTAAAATGAGCTTGGGTATTTTAAATATCTTTAGTATCTTATTATTAATAGTAATGGTTGGTATAGGATTGTTATTCTATAAGGACTTTTATAAGGACTTTATTGATGGATCGATGAATTTAGGTATATTTCTAATTCTATTTATTCTATATATGGTATTACATGAGATATTACATAGTATCAGTTATGTTTTAAATGGAGCTAAGTTTAAGAATATTACGTATGGTGTTCATTTAGAGAAGAATATTCTTTGTTGTTTATGCAAACAAGATATTACTAAAAGAAATATCTTAATATCATTATTCACCCCATTGGTATTAATTGGTATAGTAACATTTATTGTTGGAGCTATTTTTAAATTACCAACACTATATATTTTATCCATTATTAATATTTCGGGTTGTATAGGAGATATCATTATGTTTATCTTTATATCAAGATTAGATAAAGATATTAAATATGCAGAGTTTGATGATCCTACAGCCTTTGCGATTTTATCGCGTAAAGATTTAAGTAAAAGAAAACCATTTGGTTTAATATATGTTGAAAAGAAAGAAAAACTAGAACAAAAAGATTATAAGAAAGTTACGGTAAGTGGAGCAAGCATTTTATATATTATATTCTTAATGTTAATGTCTGGTATAATGTATTTTTTGAGGTAGTAGTATGAGAGTTGGAGTATTTGTTGGAAGTTTTAATCCTGTTCATAATGGACATATTGAAACAATTAAATATTTAGTAGATAAAGATTATGTAGATAAAGTTTTAGTTATCCCTACATTAGCGTATTGGGATAAGAATAATCTAGCACCACTGGAAGATCGTATTAACATGTTAAAGTTTTATGAAACTGATAAGATTGTTGTTGATACTGAACATAATGGTCTTCCTTATACATATATGATTATCAATGCCCTAAAAAAAGAACACCCTAATGATTCTTTCCATTTAATAATTGGTGCTGATAATGTTGTTGATTTTCATAAATGGAGAGAATATCAAGATATTCTAAGTAATAAAGTAATTGTTCTTAATAGAGAAGGCGTTGATATAAGCGAATATGTAAATAAATATCCTAATAAGGATGATTTTATTGTAGCTAGTGGTTCTCCTTATATTAATGTATCATCTACAGAGATTAGAGAAGGACTTAGTGAAGCTTATATGCATCCACAAGTTATTCAATATATTAAAGATCATAATTTGTATAGAAAAAAGAGTATGTAATTACTCTTTTTGTTTTTTCATAGATTTTATATTGAAGATAATACCACCAACAATTGTTGGTAAATAATATGTTAATGTTCGCCATAATAATAGTGTTGCATTTAATCGGTAATCCGTAATAAATGTTCCCACAAAACCTAAGAAGACATATTCCATACCACCTGTAGAACCAGGGATAGGAATATAACAACCTGTTAAATAAATATATGCAGAACATATAATTGATTGATATATTGTAAAATTAGTAACACCAACACTTCTTGCTAAAGCAAATGGTAATAAGTGATAGAAAGCAAGAGTTATCATTTGAGATAAGATTCCCATAAAGAAGATTGATTTATTCTTCATTAATTCTTTAGAATTATTATAAAATTCTTCACAAGTATTATTCCATTTATCAATATGTTTTTCTTTTTCACGAACAAGTTTTATTTTACTTAAGAAAGTAATAATAACACGAACCATTGCTTTATTAAAACTTTTATTGAAACTAATAATAAATAAGAATACTAAAACGATTGTGTTCAACAAGAATCCTAAGACCGTAAAGATAACTAATCCTGTATTCATTTCAATAATACCAAAGATCTTATCAAAGATTAAGGCTATAAAAGCCCATAGAACTAGTGATATCTGAAAGACAATATAAAATTGGGTAACCGCATTCGTACTATTAGCCGTACTAGTACCTTTTTTTCTTAATTCATATATTTGCATTGGTTGACCACCAGTAGCTAGTGGAGTAATACCATTAAAGAACTTAGTAATAGCATTTAAATATAACATGAATTTAAAATTGATTTTGTTATTATAGTTTTTAACAAATATATAAAAAGGAATAGTATCAGTAACAAAATATACTAAATATATAAGGATAGCAAAAAGAATCCAAGGAATACTTACTTTTGTAAGAATACTAACAATCTCATTAAAATTATCTTTTAATAAGAAATATAGCATAATAATGGTTACTATTAGAATAATAATACTATTTCTTAACCTATGTTTCATTTAATACTCCTTATATAAGGATAACATATATTTAAATTTTTATAAATAACAAGTATAATATTTTTATGGAGGCGTAAATGTATATTGGTGTTTGTGGTTTACAAGGTAGTGGGAAAAGTAGTTTAGCAAAATATTTACAAGAAAAGTATCCTGATTATATCTTAATTGATATTGATAAAGTAGGGCATCTTGTTAATGAACTACCTGAAGTAAAAAAAGAGTTAGTAGAAACCTTCGGTGATATATTAACAGATAATAAAGTAGATCGTAAAAAACTAGGTAAAATAGTATTTAATGATAAAGAGAAAATGAATAAATTAATAGATATTACATGGAAACATATGGAAGAGTATATTGATAATCTAATTAAAGGACATAATAATGTTATCTTTGATTGGCAATTATTACCATTATCTAAATTCTTTAAGATATGTGATATAAAGATTTTACTAGATATTCCATATGATGTAAGGAAAGATCGAGTTATAAAAAGAGATCATGTAACAGAAGAGTATTTTGATAAACGTGATAAATCTGGTTATAACTATAATAGAGAAGACTTTGATATCGTATTAAAAGATAATAATTATCAAGATATTGATTTTGTCATATCGTCTAAAAAGGCTTGACAATATCTCAATTTTTGATATACTTAATCTTGTCATTTGCTTATTTAGCTGTTTCGTCTATTTATGCTGAATAAATAATGACAATATTAATGCGGGTGTAGTTTAATGGTAGAATTCCAGCCTTCCAAGCTGATCACGCCGGTCCGATTCCGGTCACCCGCTCCATGAGTATAAAACAGTCTTATGACTGTTTTTTTGTTTACATTAAGAGATTAAAAAATTAAATGAAATAAAAGTATTGTATGATACAATATAATAGAGAGGTGAAATATGAACAATCCAGCA
>JAEEGL013678306.1_pt1 | contig 33525 bp, 23 predicted proteins | sample 9134231 | NCBI WGS metagenome assembly JAEEGL01 (sample SAMN16246548, study PRJNA631951) | gut metagenome | biome: gut microbiome; feature: rumen; material: fiber-attached | host: Bos | place: Iran: Karaj | collected 2018-10 | reverse complement strand
TGGGACGCAGACGGTACATGTAGATGCGGCCGTACTTCTGCAGCTCCTCGGCAAACTCTTTGGCCAGCATCTTGTGGTGCTTGGCGGGGAAATAGCGGAGGGCATTACGGATGGCCAGCTTTTTCTCGGCAGGCGTCAGGATGTCCTTACGCTTGGGAGCATGGTTCACCGTAGGGTCGTAGGCGGGCATTTCGGGCAGCGGGTCGGGGATACCGAGGCGCAATTCATTCTGGAATTCTTCGAGTGTCATAATATGTTACTTTTTTGTTTATCAAACCATTATCCTCACAAAGCACTACCTATGCGCTTTGCGTACAATCTGCAAAGATACAAAAAATTTGGAATTACAAATTATAAAAAACGAATTTTATCCGTATCCCCTCCGTATCTTCTCCGTCTGTTTAACGGTTGTTCACCGGTTGTTTTACGATATAAATCGTAAAACAACCGGTGAACAGTGGTAGAACTGACGGAGCGGAGTCGAAGGGACTCCGCTGAGGTGTTAGAAGCAGAGCTGCAGACCGACCTCGAGACGAGGCAGGAGGGCCTTGTCGTCGGCGAGTTTGTCGCCGATGCCGGTGAGTCGGTAGCGGGCATAGAGTCCTACAAAGTCGTAGGTGAAGCGAGTGACGACACCGTAGTTGTACTTGTAGGAGTCAAGGGGTTTGAGGTCTTTAAGTATCTGTGTGACGTCATCATAGGGAGCGTGGTCGTTGGTCTTGCCTTTTACATTGTAGGCGGTAGTGCCGAACGAGCCGTAGACGCCGAGGTCCCAATGGATGCCTTTGCCAAAGAGGCCGCCGGCCACGAAGCGGACGCGCTGGAAGAGCTCGATGGAGAACTCGTCGAGCTCCACGCGGCGATAGTCGACCTTATCAAGCTGGTCTTCGACACCCGCCATACCGACGAGCTCGTCGACACGGTTGGACTTCATGCCCTTGAGGTTGTAGGTGGTGTGAGCCCACTCGAAGCCAAGGCCGACACTGTAGCTCTTGCCGAAGGCGCGCATCAGACGGAAGCCAAGGTGCGTGGCGGGCGACCAGCCATAGAAGGGCATTTCCTCGTCCATGAGCTTGACGGGCAGGCCGAGCATGAAGTATACGTCGCCGCGATATTTAGCGTTGCTGCCGAAGATGGATACGTCGAAGTCGCCATTGCGGCCGGTGAGATGCTCGGTGACGGCATCGTTGCTAATGAGGGGATGGAAGACATAGCCGCTCAGGCCCGCATATTTCTTGTATTCATCCTTGCTGAGCTTAATGCTGTCGGTGTAGCCGGCCAGATGGATGGTCATGGTGCGGTCGAATATGGCGTTCTTGCTGAAGGTGAAGCGGTCGCCTTGGTCGGTGTATTTCACCTCAACCTTGCCGTAATATGTGAGGCGATGGTCCTCGGAACGGCGGAAGGAATAGAAGAGGTGGCTGTGCTTGATGGGGCGGGTGGGCACCACGTGCACGCTATCCTCCTCAACGACAAAGCGGAAGGTGGGCTCGACGGCCTTGCGGTCGCCAGTGAAATAGGCGGCCTGAGGCACACCGTAGCCGAAGGAGTAGTCGCAGTATGGGTAGAGGTCTGAGCTCTGCTCAATGGCGCGGAACATCTCCATGGCGGTCTTGCCGGGGGATGCCTGCCAGGCACAGGCTGCGAAGCCGGCGACGAGGGGGCAAGAGAAGGAGGTGCCGTGTACATAGTGGGTGGCGTGGTTGTTGCCGGTGTTGGCGGTGCGGGCATAGCCGAAGGCGCAGACATTGGGCTTCTGGCGGCCGTCCGCGCTGGGGCCGTAAGAGGAGAACTCTATGTGGTTATAGGCGGTGAGGCTGTTCTCAATACCACCGATGCAGAGCACGCTGTCGGCGTCGGCAGGGGTGATGATGGTCTTCCACTGCTTGTCGTCGGCCTCGTTGCCGGCGGAGTTGACCACCAGCATACCCTTGCGGGCGGCGAGGTTGCCGGCTTTGGCAACGTAGGAGGTGCCGTCCATATCCTTGGTGTAGTGGTTCTCCTTGCCGTAGCCGAGGCTGGAGCTGATGACGTTGGCGCCGTTCTTGTCGGCCCACTCCACGGCCATGTGCCACCAGACCTCCTCTTTCTTGGGCTCGGTCTCGACCTCGGTGCGGGCGAGCAGGAACTCGGCGCCGGTAGCCAAGCCGAGGTCCTTGCCGTCGATACGGCCACAGATGCAGCTGAGGGTCATAAGGCCGTGACTGTTCCAGCCGTAGACATCCTCTTTGTTGTTGCAGAAGTTCCAGGTCTTGATGATGCGGCCTTCGTCGCGCACATGCTTGAAAGCATCGTGGGAGTTGACCAGCGGGAAGCCGCCATCGAACACGGCGATGCGGATACCGCGGCCGTCGATGCCTTTGTCGCGGAAAAGCTTGCCGCCCATGCGGACAAGCTGTGTCTCCAGCGGGCCGTCGACGGTGTCGTAATCCATGAGGCCGTCGTTGTCAACGGGCACAGAGGCCAACTGCATGTCGGCCATGATGGGCTGGACGCGGAGCACGTATGGCAGCTCGGCGATGCGGGCGGCCTGTTCGGGGGTAGCCACGACGCCCATAGCGTTCATCCAGCGGCTGCAGCCTATCTCCTCGGTGGCTATGGCGGCGACACCCTGCTCATAGGCGGTGCTGACGGGGTAGTTGCTGATATCGTAAAGGTCGGCGCCACAAGCGCGGTAACGCTCGATGGCTTTGGCGTCGAAGTAGGAATAAGGGTCGAAGGTGGTACCCGCCTTGTCGGTGAGGAACACCCAGTAGACCTGCTGTGCCGAGACTCCGCAGAGGGTCAGCACAAATGCCAATGATAGGAACAGCTTCTTCATAATGTGTATTATTTTAAAATTGTGTGTAATATTTCGTGACTGGTGAAGTTGTGGAAGCCGCTTAGGTGCAGCTGGTAATATGCAAGAAGTGAGTCTATGAGCGCCCGGCGCGACTGCAACGGCGCGCCGTGACACGACTCCTGCGAGGCAAGGTATTCGTGGAGCATCTCGGATTGTTTGGGCGAGAGGGTTGTTTCGGTGGCAGATGAGACATAGCGGCCTTCCTGCAGGTCGAAGAGGGCTTCGCGGGGACAGTAGTTGTCCAATGGCTCGATGCCGAGGTGTCGGGAGACGGTGAGGAGAAATACTATTGGCAGAGCAGCATCGTGGCACGGCTGTACAGACTCGACATAATCATACAGGGCAGGCATGGGCTCGGCTTCCTGGAGCGACTTGTAGAGGACCTCTGTCATGAAGAACCGCAGCGCACTCTCTACAGGCGTGGCTTCATAACCAGCATCGCGTGGGGAAAGCTCTTTGACATAGTTGAGTTCCGTCTTGGGATTATCATAGACGACCATGTCGAGGCATGAGAGAGGCTGCAGAAGGTTCTGCTTCACCTTGGCGTGGCGACCCCGGACACCTTTGATGATATAGGAGCGGACGCCGAGCGTACGCGTGAAGACCTTGACGATAACCGAAGAGTCGCCGTAGGGTGTGGTGTGCAGCACTATACCCGGGGTGGAAATCATCGTATAATCATTATCTTGGCCACAGAACGGTTGCCCCCTTCTGCATCGGAAGCGAAGACGTAGTAGACGCCCGACGCCACGGGCTCGCCGTCGGAAGTGCGGGTGTTCCAAATAGCCTGGCCACCGAACGCCTGTGTTGTGAAGACCACATGACCGGCGGCGTCGGTGACATGCACCAGGGCGTTGCGAGTGAAGCCCTTGATGGCCACATTGCCTTCATAGCCTGGCCGCACGGGGTTGGGGAAGGCATAGATGTGCTCGGCAGGCGTGGCCTCGGCATAGGTGGCCGTGGAGCGGTAGACTTGCACACCGCAGTCGGTGCCTATGAAGACCTCGCCGCTGCGGGGTTGCAGGGCGACAGATATTATCTTGTCGGATAACAGCGGACTGTTGGCAGCAGTGAAGTGCTGCAACTGCTCCATACCGTTGGGCGAAAGGAGGTAGAGGCCACCCGAAGAGGTGCCCACCCACTTGCGGTTGGCGCCATCGACGGCGATGCACATGACATCCTCATAGGCCATGAGGTACTCGTAGAAGTCGCCGTTGGTGATGGTGATATTGCTGCAGCTCACCGGCGAGGTCTGGCCATTGGAGCCTCCGGCAAAGGCGCGCGAAGCGTCGTAGATGACCTTGATGCCCTTGTTGGTTCCAATCCAGATGTTGCCATCATAGTCCTGGACGAGGCAGTTGACGACCTCGGTAGCCAGCTTACTGCCGTTGTTGGGGTTGACACGCGCCATACGGTTGTTGCCGTCGTGGACATATATCATGTTCTCACGGCCGGAGAACCAGAAGAAGTTGTTTACACTGTCGTATATCAGCTTGTCCACCTGCAGCTGCGACGAGAGCGCCTCGGTGGAGCGGTGCGACCATGTGCCGTTGGTGGCGCGCCGCACAAGGGCGTATGGGCTGTGGGAGTTGAGGACCCAGAGGTTGCCGTCACGGTCAAAGGTAGCGGCACCCGTGAGAAGCGTACGGTAATCTCCGGTGACATACTGCTGCATAGCGCCGCCGGTGGTGTTTTGGTCGTAGAACTCCACCACCTTGTTGCCACGTACCGAGGCCACACCGCCATTGTAGCCCCAACATACAACGAGTGTCTCGGCGGTATCCTTGGGGTTGACTACAGCATCCACAACGTCGTACTTGCCGTTTAGGGCACCGTTTGACCTGTCAAGCTGCCGCCACATCATCCCTTCGGCCACGAACAAGTCTGGCTGGAGGTAAGAGTTCTCGTAGGTAGGTTTATGACCGCCAGGGCATAGCAGCACCTTGTCCGGGCCTGCCACAAGCCTGTATACATTGTCCCCCGACTGGGGGCTGTTGAAGGTAAGGAAGTACGGCGCTGTGCTGTTCACGCATATCAGACCAATCCATGTATGTGCAGCCCAAAGAGTACCCTTGCTGTCGGTGACAGCGTCGAAGGCCGCCATATCGGCCCATCCGTCGTAATAGTAGAAAGTATCCACCGCGCTGAAGTCGGCCCGGTGCCGTGACACACGGTCCAGATAGGACACATTCATCATCCCCCCACCCTCATGCAACGCTTCAATGGTGCCTTTGTCTATAGCCGCAAAGCCAGTATCGGCAAGGACGTAGAGGGTATTGCTGTCGCTGTTGTCAGTGTAGCCCGAGAGCCACAGTCTGTCATCCAGCACGGCAAGCCGGGTAACAGTGACGCCATCCAAGCGTGCGTCGGTCTGCCATCGGTCGCTGATGGCAAGGTGCCTCTCCGTCACAGAGACATGCTTGAGTCCCTCGGCAGTGGCGGCATATATACTGTCCGACGTGAAGGCAAGGTCGTAGACATCAACGCTGGTGCCTCCGGAGCCAATGTAGTAGGTCTCGATAATCTCATGGCGCAGAAGGTCTACGACCACAACGCCGAAAGCCGTGGCAAGATAGGCGCGTGCATCCTTGAAACAGATACCATTTATGCTCCTGTCGTCGGCAATGCTGCTAAGTTTGATATCCGGAAGATTGTAGACAGTGCTGTCGCGAAGGATGTCGATATTGGAGTTGTTGTATGCAATCAGCAGGCTACGCGTATCGCTGTCGAAGCCAATATCCTTGACGCCGACATCGGAGAGACCCCATGACTTGCTGTAGACATCCACCTCGCGGGTGTCAGTGTTGAAACGGAAGACATCGCCGCGAGCAGCAGCGAAGATATAGTTGTCAACAGCCTGCAGCCTGTAGACGATGGAGTTGTCCAGACAGTCGCGCCACGAGCCGATGGCCATCTGCGCATAAGCCGTTGGCATGGTACATATGACCACCAACAACGCAATACCATACATCCACCGCTTCACTGCTCCTCCTTTCTTTTCAGGAACACCAGCTGGTAGAGCACTGCAAGGATGGTGGTGACGAGGGTGCTGCATATCGTCGCCAGCAGCACACCGCCGAAGCCGCGGAAGCCGAAGAGCTCCGCCGTGAAGAACACAAGATAGTAAGCCCCCAGCATAAGCATGAGGTAGCTTATGAAGTACTGCGGCGTGACGCTGTAGACACTGGGGGTGGTGATCGTCACCGGCTCGCCGCGCGTCAGTATGCGGTCGGCGAACCATATACGCAGCATAGCCACCACAGTGCAGGCAAGGGCATGGAAGCCCAGCGCATTGCACATGACATCCATGACGAGCCCCGTGCCAAAGGCTATCAGCAGCAGCGGTATGCGCTTCATGCCCGTGGGCAGCATGAGGATGAAGAGCACATAGAGCATCGGCATCACATAGCCGCCCAGGTACACGTAGTTGAGCACCAGCAGCTGTATCGCCATCAGGAGCGCGAAGCGTCCCACTATACGCCAGTTATGACTGTTCATTGTCCTTCCACTCCTTTCATCAGTTGTTGCTGTTCCTCGCGGAAGCGGTTGTCTATGATATACACATGGTCAAGCTTGTTGAAGTCTGTGGCCAGACGCAGCCTCACCTTGTAGAAGCCCGTGCCCTGGTTGGGCTCGGCGCTCTGCACATAGCCCACCGGTATGCCCTCCGGGAAATCGTTGGCCTGGCCCGAGGTGACGATGGTGTCGCCCTCGTTGATCTGGTAGGCCGTGGTGATGTCGACAATCTGTGCGTACTGGTAGTTGATGCCGTCCCACACCAGCGAGCCGCTGACGCCCGTGCGGCGCACCTTGACGCTGTTGCGGCTGTCGCTGTGGAGCACCGGCATGACGGTGGCGAAATTGCGCGACGTCGAGACGACGATGCCCACGATACCCTGTGGCGATATGACGGCCATGTCGGGCTCCACGCCGTGGTCCGAGCCCTTGTTAATCATGATATAGTTGTTCTGCTGTGTCCACGAGTTCTTCATAACCCTGGCCTCAGTGTAGGTGTAGCGCTGCTTGTAGACGGTGTCGTTTACAACAAAGACGCTGTCTGTGTAGCTGATGTAGCTCTCGGCGAGCTGTGCACGAAGGGCGGCATTCTCGGCTGCCAGCCGGTCGTTCTCAGACTTGAGGCCGAAGTAGCCACCCACACTGTTCACACCACGGTACCAGTCGCCGGCTATACCGTTGCCCAGCGCCACAAGGCGCGAGCTCTGGTAGTACGACGTGCGTGCCATCATAACCAGCGACAGCACCACCAGCACCACGAACACGACCACGTAGTCGTACTTCTTCAGTATCTGCAGCAGCCTATTCATTGAGGAACTTTTCTATCAAACGGCGGGCCTCGCCGACGGCGCGCCCGAGGTCGTCGTTCACTATAGTCACGTCAAACTGCGGAGCCCTCTTCAGCTCCTCGGCACTGCGGGCCAGACGCTTCATTATGGCCTCCTCGCTATCGGTGCCGCGGCTGCGCAGCCGCTGTTCGAGCACCTCGAGGCTCGGCGGCATCACAAAGACGGAGAGGGCGTCACTGCCGAAGTAGCGCTTGATGTTGCTGCCACCGTTGACGTCCACGTCGAACACTATCACGCGGCCTGCCGCCCAGATGCGCTCTATCTCGCTCTTCAGCGTGCCGTAGCATGTGCCCTGATACACCTCCTCCCACTCCAGGAAGTCGCCGGCGTCGACACGGCGCTTGAACTCCTCGTGCGTGAGGAAGTAGTAGTCCTTGCCGTCCTGCTCCGTGCCGCGCGGAGCGCGCGACGTGGCCGAGATGCTGAAGTCGAAGCAGTCGAAGTATTTCATCAGCTCGTTGATGATGGTAGTCTTGCCGCAGCCGGACGGTGCCGAGAACAATATCGCTTTACCCATTTTTTCGTAAAGTTTACAGGTTACAGGTTACGGGTTACAGGCTACGGGACTGACGGCTTTTTTGCAAGCATCGGTAAACCGTAACCTGTAACCATTAACCTTTATCAGAACTTCATGTCAAACACCTTGTAGAAAGCCTTTACAGCCAGCGAGTTTTCGTCCCACTTGTACTGCTCGGCCACCTGCTTCACATGTGCCATGGCCTCGTCGCGCGACTCAAGCGTGTTGAGGTACATGATGAAGTCGTTGTAGGCTCGCATATTGTTGCGGAAGAGCTCGGACATGAAGCTGAACTTGTCGTTGATGTTGATGACCGTGCGCAGGTCGTCGACCTTGCGGGCCATGGTGCGCTCGAAGCCCGACTCTGCCGAGGCACCTCCACCGAGGCTCTCGCCAAGCGTACGCATGGCGGGCTGCTCCTGCACGGGGTGGCGCAGGTAGTCGAGCAGCGACGACTGCTCGCCGGCAGGCTCCGGCTCCGGGACCGCTTCGGGCTCGGGTTCCACAGGTTCGGGCTCTGGTTCAGGCTCGGGCTCTTCGGGTTCCGGTTCGGGTTCGGGTTCCACGGGCTCCGGCTCCACAGGCTCAGGTTCAGGCTCGGGTTCAGGTTCCATGGGCGCCGGTTGCTCACTGGAATAATCTTCTTCCAAGGTGTTCGCGGGCTGCGCCGCGGGTTCAACGACAACCTCGTCGAACAGCAGACCGCCCTCGGTCTCAAACCCAGCCATACTCACAGGCTCGGTCTTGGGTTCGGGCTCTGACACCGGCTCGGCGGCGACACCCATGGCGGCCATGGTGGCCATGACCGTCGACGAGATTATTTCCGCATCGGGCATAGCCTCGTTCTCATCTTCGACCTCGGGCTCGGCGACCTTGGCGGGCGCCGCGTTGCCGCGCACCTCAAGCTGGAGGGCTATATCGTACAAGTGGCGCAGGGCGTCGAGCAACAGGTCACGCTCGATGGCCTCGACACGCCCCTCCGACGACACCACCTTGTTGGCTATGGCACACAGGCTCTGCATGCCCTCAGTCAGTTCTTTTACTTGCTTCTGTAACATATATAATTTGCTTTATTCTTCTGGTAACAAAATCATTACACCGCTATCGCGGCATAATTTCCAAGGTGTAAAATTACTATAAATACATTTACGCACGACATGTGCCCCTGAAAAGTTATCAAACATCGGCGTTGATAACCCACACCCCCACCCTATCCGCTCCGTACCCGCTCCGATTGTTCTACGGTTGTTTACCGGTTGTTCTACGGTTTATATCCGTTAAACAACCGTAGAACAGTCATAGAACAGACGGAGTGTAGACGGAGGGAATAGGGAGCGGATGCACATTTGGGGTACACAATTCTATAAAAAAATGTATATTTGCATCAGGTCAAAACAGGCCATCAGCAACAGAAAATATTAACAAACAACAAAATAAGTATATGAAAAAGGCATTAGGCATCATCTGCATGACCGTAGTCATGCTGCTCGCAGGCCCTGCGGGCGCCCAACAGTACCAGTACAAGACCTACGACAACGACCCGCTGAACGTGCGCGAGTACACGCTGAAGAACGGCCTCAAGGTGTTCATGAGCGTCTACAAGGACGCGCCGCGCATACAGACCTACATAGCCGTGCGCGCGGGCTCGAAGAACGACCCCAGCGAGACCACCGGTCTGGCCCACTACCTGGAGCACATGCTCTTCAAGGGCAGCCACCAGCTGGGCACCACCGACTGGGAGCGCGAGAAAGTGGAACTGCAGAAGATAGAGGACCTCTACGAGGTGTACCGCAAGACGACCAACGAGGCGGCCCGCGCAGCCATCTACCACCAGATTGACTCAATCAGCTATGTGGCCTCGACCATCGCCATCGCCAACGAGTATGACAAGAGCATGACGGCCATCGGCAGCGAGGGGACCAACGCCTTCACCAGCAACGACTACACCATGTATGTCGAGAACATCCCCGCCAACCAGCTGGAGGCTTGGGCCAAGGTCGAAGGCGACCGCTTCCCCAACCTGGTGCTTCGTTTGTTCCACACCGAGCTGGAGGCTGTCTACGAGGAGAAAAACATCAGCCTGGCACAGGACAACCGTCGTGTGAACGAGGAAATGATGCGCGCCCTGTTCCCGCATCATCCCTATGGCCAGCAGACCACCCTCGGCACCATTGAGCACCTGAAGAACCCGTCAATGGTCAACATCCGCCAATTCCACTCCGCCTACTATGTGCCCAACAACATGTGCATTGCCATGGCAGGTGACTTCAACCCCGACGAGGCTATAAAGATTATAGACAAGTACTTCGGCAGCTGGGTGCCCGGCAACGTGCCCGTCTTCCACAAGGTTACGGAGGAGCCCATCACAAGCCCCATCATACGCCTGGTGAACGGCCAGGACCCCGAGAGCCTCACCATAGCCTTCCGCATCGAAGAGGGCAATGGCAGCCGCGACGCCCTGCTGGCGCAGGCCATGGAGTATGTGCTCAACAATGGCAGCTGCGGCTTGATTGACCTCAACCTCAACCAGAAGCAACTCTGCCTGGGCGCCTATGCAGGCACCTACACCCTCAACGACTATGCAGCCTTCATGCTAGGCGGCCGCCCCACACAAGGCCAGACCCTCGGCCAGCTGCGCGACATGCTGCTTGAACAGGTCGAGCTGCTCAAGGCCGGAGAGTTTGACGAGGACCTCATCAAGGCAGGCATCAACCAGCTGAAGCTGCAGATTATGAAGCAGGCCGAGAGCAACAACAGCCGTGCCAGCCAGATGGCCTACGCTTTCGTGCAGCACCAGACCTGGGACCAGGTGTGCAAAGAAATCGACGAGCTCTCCAAGATTACCAAACAGGAAATCGTTGACTTCGCCAACCGCATCTGCAAGGACAACAATTACGTCATCGTCTACAAGCATCAGGACACCCCCGACCCCGTGGCCAAGGTCATTAAACCCGCCATCACCCCCATCTATGTGAGCCGCGACACCGAGAGTCCCTTCCTGGCCAGCATCAAGGATATGGCCGCCAAAGCAAAGCCCATACAGCCCGTCTTTGTGAACTTCAAGAAAGACCTGCAGAAGGGCAAGACCGCCAACGGCAGCGAGGTGCTCTATGTAAAGAACACAGAGAACGGCACCTTCAACCTGCAATACCGCTTCAATTTCGGCTACGCCGCCGACAAGGCCATAGACCTGGGCTCCGACCTGGTGGAATATCTCAATACCAACAAACACACTGCCGAACAGCTGCAGGAAGAATTCTATAAGCTGGCCTGCAGCTATAACATCCACGTAGGAGACGAGGACATCACTGTGGGCATCAGCGGCCTGGCTGAGAATATGGAGAAAGCCATGACCCTCGTGGAGGAAATCATGGCCACATGCCAGCCCGACGACGAGGCGCTGCAGATGCTTGTGGAGCGTCTCATCAAGAGCCGTACCGACAACAAGACCAACCAGCGTGCCGCTTTCCGCGCCCTGAACACCTACGGCGTATGGGGAGAGGAATACATCAAGGAGAACACCGAAAGCGATGCCCAACTCCGCGCCTACACCGCCAAGCAGCTCACCGATGCCCTGCACGGCCTCTTCCAGTACAAGCACCGCGTGCTCTACTACGGCCCGTTGAGCCTCAAGGAGGCCACCGCTGCCGTCAACAAGATTCATACCGTGAAGCCCACCAAGGATGTTCCCGCCAACAAGATCTTCCATCCCCAGGCTGTCAACGAGAACACGGTGTTCTTCGTCAACTACGACGCCAAAAACACCTACGTCACCGAATACTTCCGTGGCGAGCACTACAACACCGCCATCTCACCCAAGGTATATCTCTTCAACGAATACTTCGGAGGCTCGATGAATGCCATCGTCTTCCAGGAGATGCGTGAAAAGCGCAGCCTTGCCTACAGTGCTAGCAGCTACTATAGCAACAGTGGACACAAGGACGGCTACTTCTACAACAGCACCAACGTCATCACCCAGAACGACAAGCTCTTCGACGCTCTCGACGCCTACGAGGAACTCTTCAACGACATGCCCCAGGCCGAAGCCAACTTCAAGCTGGCCAAAGATGCCCTCATTGCCAGCAGCCGCACTAAACGCACCACCAAGATGGCCATCATCAGTGTCTACCTGCACTGCGAGCGCATGGGTCTCAAAGAACCTCTGAACAAGCAAAACTTCGCCGCCTACCAGAAGATGACCATGAACGACCTCACCAGCTTCCAGAAACAGTACATAAAAGGCCAGAAGAAGGCCTACCTCATCCTCGGCAAGGAGAGCGAGATAGACTTCAACAAGTTGGCCAAGTTCGGCAAGGTGAAGAAACTGACACTGGATGAAATCTTCGGATATTAAACATACCGCAATGCACAACAGGGGCGGCATCATAGCCGCCCTTGTCATTATTGGCTTAGGGCTTCTTCTGGGCATCCGGTCCATAGACCGTTTCCCATCACACCAACGCCCATGGGAGCAATATGACTGGTACTCCATCTCCATTGGCTTCATCAACAATGGGTATGATCTGTTTCATCCGGAGACTATGATTTACAATAAGGAGTTTCCGGACTACTGGTCAAAGGCCAGTGAAAGCACAATAACCTCGGCAGATTTCCCCATACACAGCTATATTGTAGCGCTACTCATGGGGCTGTTCGGCAGCACCGCTCCACAGGTATATCGTATATGGACAATGATATGCAGCCTTGTTGGCATGTGGTTTCTATACCTATTAGGCCGACGAGTAACGGGTTCAAAACCCAAGGCTATAGCCATAACTGCATTTGCCATAATGTCACCTCTCTATTCCCTGTATTTCGTCAGTTGTCTGCCCTCAATACCAGCCGTTACTTGTGTGATAGTTGGACTGTGGGCCTATGTGAAGCATTGCCAGGAAGAGCGGCAACTATACTGGGACCTTGCTATAGCCCTGCTTACCCTCGGCGCACTGATAAGAACCTCACAAGCCGTAGTGCTGGTTGCCGTATGCGGTTATGAACTGCTACGCATCATACAGCGTGAGACTCCCCTGCTGAATAAAATGCCAGCCGTCCTCCTTAGTGGAGCAGTAATTGTCGGATATCTGATGTGGAACACACATTTGAGAACAACTTACGGCAGCCTTTTTCTCCCTTGGCTGAAACCTCTACAGGGATGGAACGATATTGCTATCACATGGGAACGCTATCACTACGTATATTTCAGTCTGCCGCAGTTGATAATGATATGCGCACTAATAGTGGCCGCGGTAGTGATTGCCATAAGAGATAAAAACACTTCAAATAACAAGGATCATCGCCATTTGCCATTGTGCTTGCTGTGGGCAATATGGCTATTTGGCGAGGTGCTCTTTTTCTTGGCTATGGGCAACCAATTCGTTGACCACGAATACTATTTCCTCGACAGCTTCTATCTGCCGGTGGTCTTCGGTATCATGCTGTTGACAAGACCGATACACCTGCCCAAAAAGAAGGTCTGGAAGGTCGTCACACTGGCAGCGATACTGATGGCTGGAGGGGCAATGTACAGCTGTTCAGACCGGCTACTTGAGGAGAGATCCCAAGGCTACTCTTTGGCTTACATCAGCTACGTGAACTATCGTGGCAGCGGACAATGGCTCGACGAATTAGGGATAAGCCGCGACGCACGAATCCTGTCAGTGGCATCATACCCACAGAACATGCCATTCATACTCATGGAACGCAAGGGATATATTATCCAATGGATAAGTGACGACTACGACATGTCTGGTGTGCTCAGCATAGCCCTCACGTTTCCGTTTGACTACGTTGTCACCGAGGAATGGTACCTACAAAACCGCTTCGACCAGTACCGTGTGATGTTCGAACGGCTAATACCCGTGGCACAGCACGGCGCGCTATGGCTCTGCACGGTTGCAGACACAGTGGTGAACAGCGGCCCCGACGATTTCTTCACTCAATGACTATCTCATATACTCGGCCCTCAATGTCAGAGGCGTTGTAGGGGATAAACCCCTGCATATAGACCATTGGGGGCCACCACTCGGAGTAGTGGTATTCCTGCGTGATGATGCAGAGCATCTGGTTGTCGGGGATGGCGGTGTACTGGTCGTTCATATAGCCAACTACACGCATGTGCTCCGGATCCGGGCCCAAACGCCAGATTATCTCCTTGGGCTTCCACTCTATCTCATAGTAATAGTAATCCTCATCAAACACACTGTTCGGCATGGGTGTCTTGGTGGTGAGCGCCTTGTAGTTGTCGTACCAGCGCATGGCCTCAAACTCGGCACCTTGGTATGGTATCTGAGTAATTCCCGACTTGAACCTCTGGGGCTCGCGGCATGCAAGGTCCCAGTTGGTGCAGCAATACATGACATCGCTGTTCTTGCGGCCGTCCTCTACCTTGCCTGGCTGGGAATAGTAGCCTTCGGGCCAGTAGCGCGATGCCTTCACTATCTCGATGTCTATCTCAGAATAGTTGTCGTGCACATGCCTGTCGGGGTTCTCGCTTTCGTCGTTCTTGCTGATATAGCCGCCATGGTAGCTGGGCCTGCGCTGGTTCCACTGGCTGCCGTCCTGGTAGATGAGCCAGAAGGCGTAGGTCAGGCCGTTCCACACGTTGTCTTTGTTGAGCATCGGGGGGAACTTGATCTTGCCGCGGTACTTGCCGTAGGAGAAGCCCACACGGGTCTTAACGCCAGTGGACTCTTTCTGGGGATGTACGCGTCCCGCATTGCCGGGATTGACAACTGAGATATAATCGCCCTGCGGTGAGGGGAACACCGTGCTGCCGGGGTAGTCGGTAATCTGCGGATAGTCGTAGAGAAGCTGCGTGCTGTCGTAGCGCGTGTCGGCGGCATCGTAGTCGGCCTGCGAGTAGTTGGTGATATCCTGCACCAGAGGAATATTGCGCAGGGTGTATTGCTGGCTTATGGCCGGGAAGAACTGCTGATACAAAGCGTGGCGGTAGAGCGCAGTGTCGCTGCCGACACGCCCCGGTATCTCGTTCTTGCCGCGGTAGGCGGTGCGTATCTGCGTCTCGTCAATATAGACACCTCCCTGCGGTGTGATGACAGCACGTGTGCGCAACATCTTGCAGCCCTCTGCAAGCGTGATATGCTTGCTTCTGTTGGCGAAGAGCCAACTGTAAGGGTTCACATAGTGACTGTCGGCATCGGTGAGATTGATATGCTGAACATAGTCGGGTATCTGCTTTAACCCTTCCTCGTCACAGACTACCAAAAGGAACGAATAGAGGCCTGTGCGGGGGTTGCGCTTCCAGCGGTGGTTAACTTCGCCGCCTTGGTGACGCCTCTCATTGAGCACCCAGCGTGTATCAAGGAAGAGCTGTTCCTCTAACGTGCGGTTATTCTGCGGTGCCGCCACCTCACTGACGTAGCGAAACCAATGGGTGTCGGCCCTTATCTCACGCTCTATATCCCGGATTGCCTCCTTGCTGCAGTCGAAGTCCTGCAGGTCGACGCCATAGTATATCCGCTCATCGCGCGGGTTGCCCACAATACGGAAACTGTCGGTGATGTGGCCGTCGGCAGGAACCGACTTGAAGCCTACGGACACGTCCTCCCACGAGCCGTAGAAGTTCTCATAGGCGAGCGTATCGGCTTCATCAAACTTATAGCTTTCGTTCTGGTAGAATATCTTGTAATAGAGCTGTCGGTCGCTTACAGTGTCGAAGACGAAATGGAACTGCTCGCCTTTAGCAGGCAGCACAATACCCTCCAGCACAGCATTCTCAAGGTCCATGTCCATACATACCGTATCGTCATCATAGCCCACCATGGGGTCGAAGCTACGCATAGCATCATTAGTGCAGGCGGCCAAAAAGAACGCCACAACGAGCGACAGCCTGATAATGGTCTTCATCTATCTATTGGTTTAGTTTGTCAAAATACTCTTCCGGACGGGTAGCCATAAGGTAGTTGGCATCGTTGACAATAGCCTGGTCGAGCGAGATGCCTTCGTTGGCGGCTTTCTCCTCCAGATTGTGCAGCCAATTCTCATCGGAACGGATATGGGCGCTGATATTGTCGCGCACCGCCTGTATCTCCTCGTCGGAATACAAAAGAAGGACTAAGCTCTTACCGATGAACTCGTTGCCCAAATCGTACAGCTGGCCCGAACAATAGCTCAGCATAATATAGTCGGCATCGTCAAGCGTCTTGCGCATGTCGAGCTGTGAAGTATTGTCGTGCTCAGGGTCAAAGTATATGGTATTATTATAGAACCAGTAGTGCGTGTATCGGAAGAGCGAGTCGAGCGGATAATTGTAGGTAATATTCCAGAAAAATGAGTCACCCAGCACAATAAGGCCCGGCTTGCCCTGTGTGGTGTCCGCCACTCTGACATTGACATATTGGCACGGTGGCTGGCCAGGTGTTACCACAAGGTTAAGCAGTTCCGCCAGATCGTTGTCAGGCTCACGAGTATAGTCATAGTAAGGTTGCCCCAACTGCACCGGACGTATTGGTGCGCCGCCGATATGCTGCATATAACGCATAATGGAGTCAAAGGCATAGGTAGCTGCAATATTGCTCCAGTGGGTACCGTTCTGCGTCATGAGGTCGTACGTGACGCTGTCGCGGATAGTACGGAACCAGTCGAGGATGTCCACATACCGGACGCCATATTGGCCGAAAAGCCTTGTGTATTCGGTATAAGCCCGCGGCCCCGGTGTCCGAGTCAGTGTGTCGGGAGCCGGCAAATGTTCGGGATAGAGCATATCCTTGCCGGGGAGAATGGCAACAAACAGCGTGGTGCCGCGCTCCCGCAACAACTCCTGCAGCTTTGCCAGACGTATCGCCTCCATCTCGAACTTATGTTTAAGTTCCTCAGGATTCTCTGTGTATCTGTACATGCGGCTCTCGTAGTAGTCCTCCACGAAGTAGCGCTCATAGATGTAGCCGTCGCGCCCCACAATGACCCCTTTGTTCATCGACTTGCCGTAGCATGAATACACATACTGGTTATACAGTCTTATTGCCGGTTCACGGAACCCGAAACTGCCTTTGATATATCTCTCTGTCTGCGCCTGCCAACTGCCGTCCATTATCGTCTTCAGCGTCGGCCTCGGTATGGGGTCCATCACATAAGCGCCCGTAAGCGGCCGTATACGTTTAAAATGCCACTCCCCTTGAGCCGCCACAAGGAGCAGCAGCACCATGGTCATTATACCTAATATCTTGGGGACATTGCGCATCATAGTCAGAACCTGAAATAGATGAACGGGCTAAAGTCGGTGGCCGTGAGGGCTCCGAGGCAGAAGAAGAACATGATGCAAGCCACTGCCCACACGGCGGTATGCTGCGCCGGACGGTATTCGGTATAGAATGTCCACTGCTGCAGCTTGCGTCCAAAGGGGAAGAGCGTGATGAACGCGAACAGTAGTGCTACGGCAAGCGTGGTCAGGAACTGTGCATCACTGATGGGGAACTGCAGACTGGTAAAATCGAAGGCAAAGAGGCGCGTGATGAACGTCCTGCACTGGCCGAGGTCTTCGATGCGGAACAATGCCCAGCCCACCATGACCACCACGAAGGTCACAGGCACCCGCAGCCACTTCAGACGTTCTCCCTTGTTCAGACCCGTCATACGCTCAACAACAAGGAATATACCGTGATAGGCGCCCCACAACACAAAGTTCCATCCGGCCCCGTGCCACAGACCGCTGAGCAGGAACACCACCCACAGGTTGAAGTAGGTGCGCCACAGGCCACTCCTGTTGCCCCCAAGAGGGATGTATAGGTAGTTGCGCATGAAGGTGCCGAGGGTGATGTGCCAACGGCGCCAAAACTCAGTGACCGAGGTAGACACATACGGGTTGTTGAAGTTCTCGGGGAACTTGAAGCCCATGATACGCCCCAGACCTATGGCCATGTCGCTGTAGCCCGAGAAGTCGAAGTACAGCTGCATGGTATAGGCCGCTATGGTTATCCACGCGCTGCCGGTGTCCATCGCCGCCAGGTCGCCGCCGAGAGCCATGTCCACGCTGCGCCCTATCACGTCGGCTATGAGAACCTTCTTCGACAGGCCTATGACGAAGCGGTAGAAGCCATGCAAGCATTCGTCCCACCGCAGACGCCGCCGCGCCGATATCTGGTCGGCAATCTCGTTGTATCGCACTATAGGACCCGCTATCAGCTGCGGGAACATGATGATATACACAACATAGTCCACCAGACTCTTCATCGGGCGGTTCACACCACGGTAGGTATCCACAACGTAAGTCACCGACTGGAAGGTAAAGAAGCTGATACCAATGGGCAGCAGCACCTTTGTCCAATTCATCACGCCAAGTCCCAAAGAGGTCAGCAAGGCATTGACATTGTCGACAAAGAAGTTGGCATACTTGAAATAGGCAAGCAATCCGAGGCTCACAGTCAACGCAGCGGCGCACCACAGTCGCTTGGTCTTGAGGCTCCGCGCCTTGTCCATGGCTTTCACAATGTAGAAGTTGGCCACGGTTGAGGCCAGCAGCACAAGCACAAAGTCGGGAGCGCCCCAAGCATAGAATACTACAGATGCCAGCAGCAGCGCACCGTTACGCCACTTGGCAGGCACCAGAAAATAAAGCAACAGGAAAGCCGGCAGGAAATAGAGCAGGAATATGTGGCTGCTGAATACCATCGGCTAAAAGATGTCGCGTATTGTTTGCGTTTGACCGTTGAATACGATGCTGTCGCCCACCTTCTTGCCTTTCAAGGCGGCATAGATGGGCGTCTGGGCCGATATGGCGAAGAACACCTTGTTGCCAACCATGAACTTGCCGGCACCGATGCTCAGCAGGAAGGCCTGCCGGTCGGTGACCACGCATGCGCCATGCTCCACGGTGTCGAAGGGCGGCAGCTTGAGCAGGTCCTGCAGGTAGCGCACACCTGTCTGTGCATTGCTGTACTGGCGGGCATACATGTCACGACTACGCATCATCTTTGTGCGGTACGAGTCATAGCGGTCCACATTGGCGCCATAGTCGTTGCTCTGCTGCTGCGCCGAGTCCATCTCCTGCTTGGCAATAGAAGCGATATGCTCCTGCTGTTCGATGCAGGAGCATATCACTTGATGTCTTTGTTCTTCCCGGGTCATCTTATCGGGTGCGTCCGGGGTATTCCTTCAGGGCAACCTCGAGGCACTTGATGGCCTTCTTCAGGTCTTCAATGCAGATGCAGTAGGTGATACGGGCCTGATGGCGGCCGCGTTCGGGATCCACATAGAAGCCTGTGGCGGGAGCCAGCATCACCGTGGCACCGTTGTAGTTGAAGTCCGTCAGCAGCCACTGGCAGAACTTGTCGCTGTCGTCCACCGGCAGGTCGATGACGGTGTAGAAGGCGCCCTTGGGCATCGGGCAGAAGCATCCGGGTATCTTGTTCACACCCTCCACGATGACGTTGCGGCGGGCGATATACTCTTTCTGCACGGCGTCAAAGTACTCCTGCGGAGTGTTGACGGCGGCCTCGCCGAATATCTGGCCGAACGACGGAGGGGACAGGCGGGCCTGGGCCAAGCGCATGGCTATGGCATAGACCTCGCTGTTACGGGTCACCAGGCAGCCCACGCGGGCACCGCAGGCACTGTAGCGCTTCGACACGGAGTCGAACAGTATGGTGTTGCGCTCCAAACCCTCAAGCTGCATCACGCTGAAGTGCTTGTGGCCGTCGTAGCAGAACTCGCGGTACACCTCGTCGGCAAAGAGGTACAGGTCGTACTTCTTCACCAGACCGGCCACCTTCAGCAGCTCCTCGTGGGTATAGAGGTAACCTGTGGGGTTGTTGGGGTTGCATATCATGATGGCCTTGGTGCGCGGCGTGATGGCCTTCTCGAAGTCCTCGATGGGAGGCAGGGCAAAGCCATTCTTGATATCGCTCGGTATGGTGACAATCTTCGCGTCGCACAGCTTGGCGAAGGTGTTGTAGTTGGTGTAGTAAGGCTCGGGGATGATAATCTCGTCGCCAGGGTTCAGGCACACGGTGAAAGCCATCTGCAGGGCCTCGCTGCCACCTGTGGTGACAATGATCTGGTTGGGGGTCACGTCGATGCCATGCTTGTGATAGTAGTTGCAGAGGGCGCGACGGTAGGTCTGGATACCGGCCGAATGGCTGTATTCCAGCACGCCGTGGTTCTCAGCCATCTCGGCGGCCTTGTCAGCCAGTGCCTTCAGGGCACCGGCGGGAGTCTCTATATCGGGCTGGCCGATGTTCAGGTGGTACACGTGCACTCCGCGCTCCTTGGCAGCGTCGGCGAAAGGCACGAGTTTGCGTATTGCCGACTGCGGCAGTTCCAGTCCTTTAGTGGATATGCTAGGCATAATCTGTCAGTTGTTTTTGTAGTGATTATTTCTTTTCTTTGTTGTCAAGCTCCATCTCCTTGATTTTTTCCTTCTTGGCAGGAGTGGGTTCAATCTTCACACCATTGGCCTCCTTGATGGCAGGCTTCATGGCGGGCTTGATGGAAGGCTGTGCGGGAGCAGCTTGTTCGCCATCCTGTTTCACATTGCCCTTGATGCGCAGCACCACACGGGGGTTGTCGACAGCGTTGCTGGTGACGGTGACGGTCTTCGAGAAACCACCCACGTTGTTGGTGTTGTAGTGGACCTTGATGGTACCGCTCTCGCCGGGCATGACGGGCTTCTGGGTGTAGCTCGGAGTGGTGCAGCCGCAGCTGGCCTTGACGTTCTGGAGGATAAGGGGCTCGTTGCCGTCATTCCAGAAGGTGAACTCGCAGTCGCCGTTGCCACCCTTCTGGATGGTGCCATACTGGTGCTCCATCTGTTCGAAGCGAATCTTGGCGCCGTTGGCGGGCACCTCTTTTTTCTCTACATCCTGTGCGCTCACGCCGAAAACCAGCGCGGCAAACATGCAAATCAATGCAAACTTTTTCATGTTATTAGGTTTTTAATGTTTATATTTCAATTATTTATATCGTTACCTGTAATCTGTAACCTGTAACCTGTAACCTTTCTTTTGGCCTGCAAAATTACTAAATTTTTAGTACATGCAAACTTTTTTTTATTGCACCGGAAAAAATATTTTCTTCGGAGCCGCTCCACTGTAGCGTGGGTGGCGCTATGCCGCCGCTCCGTACCCGCTCCGTACCCGCTCCGACTGTTCACCGGTTGTTTAACGGTTTTTTGTCGGAGAGGGGTCGGAGGGGATACGGAGGGACTACGTACGGGCGAGGAACTGCACCTCTGACGGCGCTATCAGGCCGAGGGCGAAGGCTTTGGCCACGCGGGCGGCACTCTTGTTGACGATGTCTAGGCGGCGCGACAGGTCTTTCTGGCGCTCCTGGATGGCCTTGTCGGTCTCACCAAGACGGTCGGAAATTTCCGCCGCCGTGCAGCCAGCAGCCTCGAGGAGAAGCAGTTGGCGTTCCTTGTCGGTGAGCCCGAAGTCGGGGTCATGGTCGGCCACGAGGGTGAAGTAGCTCTCGGCAGCCTCCTTGAGGGTGAGCATGACGGGATAGTTGAAGTAGAAGCGCTCGCCGCGCTCCAGACACGCTATGGCCCTCAGTATGTTCTCTATCGAGAAGCCGCCGGCGGCGTTCTTGCTCACGAAGGCCGAGGCGCCGAGGGCGAGGGCTTCCATGACCACGCGCCCCACGTCGTGCAGGCGGCGCTCACGGTCGTCGGCACCCGGCTCGGGGGCGTCGAAGCGACCGGAGAAGATGATTATCTTGACTTCCGGGTAACGCTCATGCACACGGCGCACTATCATCAGTCCGCCTGTGGGCTCGCCGCTGAATTCCATGTCTACCAGCAGGTAGTCGGGCAGATTGGAGGCGTCGATGGCGGCCATCAACGACGGGCCGTCGGCGAAGGTCTCCACCATCTCCACGCGGCTGACGACGCTGGCGTCCAGGTCGCCGGTCTCCACGCTCGCGGCGCGGCTGTTCATCTCCATCTTGACGACCTTGCGAATCAGCGGCTCGTCGTCGACCATCATTACTCGTATCTTCTTCATGTTATGCGTTTTTATTTGGTAGCGAGCATCACATGCATGGCAGTGCCCTTGCTGGGAGTGCTCTCGGCCCAGATGCGGCAGCCGCGGCGCGTGAGGTCGTCGTGCTTCTTGATAATGTAGCGGCATAGGATGAGGCCGAAGCCGTGCTCGCTGCCTTCGGGCAGGGTGCGGTCGGCACGGAAGAGGCTCTCCACCTGCGCGGCGTCCATGCCGCTGCCGGTGTCGCGCACACAGATGTCGGCCATGCCGTCGGCCATGGTGGCGCCCACGGTGATGCTGCCTGCAGCGGTGTGTTTCAGTGCGTTGCCCACGAGGTTGCGCAGCAGTATGACCACCAGCATGCGGTCAGCATGAAGCTGTATGTTAGTGGGCTCGAAGCGCAGCTCTACGCCGGCATGGGGGCGCGGCACCTGGCAGCGCACCTCCTCGAAGGCCTCCTGCAGGGGGAAGACGGTGGCGTGGAAGGCCATGCCGCCGGGGATGGAGAGGCGCGTCCAGCCCTTGATGTTGTCGAAGGTGCGCAGCAGCTGGTCGAGCACTTCGGCGCGCAGCTCTGGCGTCAGGTCGGGATTGCGCAGGTAGCCCATGAAGGGGCTCACATCGTGGCGCAGCACGCTGAGGGTGGTCTCGACGTTGGCTATGCGCTCTACGTCGCGCCGTTTGGCGGCTTCGAGCTGCTGCTTCTCGCGCCGCAGGCGGCGGGCACTGAACCACAGCAACACCGTCAGGGCCACCAGCAGCACAAGCAACACCCCAAAGACCATGGCGGTCTTGGTCATCCACTGGCTGCGCCGTGTGGCGGCGGCGAGGGTCTGCTGGAGGGCAAAGTCTTCATGCTCATTGCGTGCTATGTAGTCATGCAAATCGGTGTGGCGCAGGTACCAACGCAGCGCCTCGTCGGGCGTGGCGGCCATGCGGCTGCGCAGTAGCACGTCGAAGAGACTCAGCTCCATCTTGGGGGCTTTGAGGGGGGTCCACTGCGGCGAGCCACCTTTGACTGCGGTGTTGCGCTGGCTGGCAGCAAATGCGAGCCACTGGCGCAACACTCTGTGAGCCTTGACGGTGTCGCCCAGAAGCAGGGCGTAGCGCGCCGTGGAGGTGGTGCCGCCGAGCATCTGGTAGGGGTCGCCGTAGTCGTAGAAGACGACACGCGCGGTGTCGTAGAGCGCCAGCACACTGTCGGGTGGCACACGGCCGGGGATGCTCTTCAGCGCCGAAGCGGTCATCTGCAAGGTGTTGGCGTAGTGGTAGGGGCAGAATGTCGCGGGGCGGTCGAGGATGTCGTAGTTGGCCTCGCAGTATTCGAGGGCCTTGATGCTCTCGCCGGCGCTCTGCCAGCCGTAGGCAAGGGCATAGTTGAGGGCCATGTCCTGCGCATAATCCACACGTATGGCGCCGCGCCGCGCCTCCACCTCACCAAGGAGGGTGCGCACGTCGCCCTCCTGGCCGTTGCGGTAGTGGTAGCTGAGCACCAGGCTGGTGATGTAGTATTCGCTGAGGGCGTAGCTGTAGAGCATATTGTCGCGGTTGCGGTCGAGGATGCCGCTGCGGCCGATGTCGTAGAGCAGCTGGTAGCTGTCGGCAATGCGGCAGTCGCGCTGCAGCAGACGGGCACGGATGAGTCGGGCAATGACCTGCTCGATGTCACCGTTGCGCATGGTGGGGTTGCCCTTGGCAATGGCTTTCTCGACGGCGGCGAGCATACGATTGGCGCTGTCAGAGTCAGACATCTGGTAGTAGGCGAAGGCCATGGTGTTGCGGGCGCGGAGCTCACCGTCGACATAGTCGGGCAGCGAGTCGGCAATGAAGCGCAGGGCCTGGCGCGAGAGCTCAAGGCAAAGCCCTGGATCGCGGTAGCGGTTGACGAAAGCCTCCTTGTTGAGACCGTCGGCACGTGACCGCAGCAGTGGGTCGGTTTTAGCCTCGCCGCCGCATCCCGTAAGGAGCAAAATCAGGCTCGCGAGGAGTAGTAATACTGTTTTTTTCACGGTGCAAAGATACGAATAAAAAATAAATTGGCAATTAAAAATCACCAACTTACAGATTTTGTTGCAAATTTATTTGGCCGTGTCGGAAAAAGTGTGTACTTTTGCACTCGCTTTAAAAGGCAAAAAGGTCGTTTGGCCGAGGGGCTAGGCACAGGTCTGCAAAACCTGCTACTCCGGTTCAAATCCGGAAGCGACCTCAAAAAGAAAGGTCTCCCATTCGGGAGACCTTATGTTTTATGTCCTGCCGGTCTTATCTGCCGTTGTCGACACGTGTGAAGACACGGGAATCACCGTCAACAGTGACCGTAGCCTGATTGCCGTTAACTACGAAAGTGCCGGGCTCGCCATCGATGACGATTGTTCCCTGACCGCTGGTGAGGGTGCCATTATAAGTATAGGTGCCAGTCATCTGCCCGCTGTGGCCTTCACTGTCGGCAAACACAATGTGGCAGCTGGTCGTGCCGAAGGAGATACTCGCCGTTATATACACAGAGTCTTCTTGGAAAGAGCCTTGCCAAGTGGTGCCGTTCAGCGGATAGTTGCCGCCGGGTTGGGGGCCTGGTTGCGGGTTGCTGCCGACAAGGGTCAGCGTGATGTTGCCCACAGGGGTGTCGGAGGCTACCATAGTCTCGCCGTTGACCACGAAGTGAATGGTATAATCCTGGCCCTCGACATTGATGCTGATGGTGCCGTTGAAGTTGTTGTAGGTGTAGGTGCCATAATACTCCATATCACTACCTCCATTCTTGGGAGAGACGACAACGCCCACCATGGCATTAGGGCCAAACTCTACGGCAACAATAACCTCATCATTCATATACATCCAGCCGGTGCCCTCCAGAGAGTTTCTGAGGTCGCCACCTGGGTTGGGACCGGGCTGTGGATTGCTGCCGACAAGAGTCAGCGTGACATTACCGGAAGGAGTGTTGTAGGCGGTCATGGTATTGCCACTGACGGTAAATGCAATGTTAAACTCTTGGCCTTCAATGGTGAGGTTCATGGTGCCACTGCCGTTGCTGTAGGTGTAGGTTCCCTGGTAGTGTTCTGGGCCATGGGGCGTTTGAACATTGACCGAGACATCAGAGGCGGTGGGGAAACTGACTGTGACATCAGCCTCTCCGTCGTTGAATGCCCACTGGGTGCCCACCAACGATGTTTGTGTGTTGGGGCCGCTGCCGCCGCCATTGCCACCGTTGCCGCTGCTGCTGTTGTTTTCTTCCTTGCTGCAGGATGCAAGACCGAAGACCATTGCTGCTATGAAGCAGACTTGAAGTAATCTTTTCATAATGTGTGTGTGTTATCGGTTTGACGATGCAAAGATACATATATTTCCAATATGTACAAAAAAAAAATAATCCCGCCACAATTGACGTGGTGGGATTATACTGATAATGAGTATTGTACGTGTGCTCGTTTTTTACGCCAGGGCGGCCTGGATGCAAAAGGTCTCCCAAGCGGGAGACCTTATTGTTTTATGCCTTGCAGGCTTTATCTGCCGTTGTCGGTACGGATGAAAACATGGCTTTCACCATGAGAAGTGACCGTAGCCTCATTACCATTGACAGTGAAATAGGCTGTTTCCGGACCTTCTTCGTCTTGGATGGTGATAGTGCCCTGACCGCTGGTGAGTGTGCCCGTATAGGTATAGGTGCCTTGCATATACTGAGTCGGAATACTATCGGCAAAAGTCATCTCCATGTTGCAATTCGTTGTGCCGAAGGTGACGGTTAGCGTAATATATATGCTATCCTCCATGAAAGAGCTCTGCCACGCGGTGCCGTTCAGCGGGTAGTTGCCGCCGGGTTGGGGGCCTGGTTGCGAATTGACAAGGGTCAGCGTGACATCACCAGAAGGAGTGTTGTAGGCGGTCATGGTGTTGCCGCTGACAGTGAATGCGATGTTAAACTCACGGCCTTCGATAGTGAGGTTTATGGTGCCACTGCCGTTGCTGTAGGTGTAGGTACCTTCATAATACTCAGGACCATGGGGCGTTTGAACACTGACTTTTACCATTGTCGTCTCAAAGAGGACAAGTACATCAGCCTCTCCGTCGTTGAATGCCCACTGGGTACCTACCAAAGATTTCAGTGTGTTGGTGTCTCCACCAGGCTGTGGACCAGGCTGCGGGTTGCCACCAACGAGGGTCATGACAACATCGCCGTCGGGAGTACCCGTGGCGGTCAAAGTGTTGCCGCTGACGGTGAAATGCACTTCCAGCATCCTACCGTCAATATACAGCCAGAGCGTGCCATTGCCGTTACTGTATGTGTAGGTGCCATAGAACACTCCACCTTTGGGGACGCTCCTATCAAGGGAATCACCATGATTGTGGTAATTGTTGACTGTAACAACTGCCATCGAGTCAGAGACGAACTGCAAAGAGCCACCACCATCCGTACTCCAAGACCATGTGGTGCCTACCAATGAGGTCGGAATTTCGCCGGTGCCAGTGCCAGTGCCGTTACCGGTGGGTTTAGTATCGTCCTTGCTGCAGGATGCAAGACCGAAGACCATTGCTGCTATGAAGCAGACTTGAAGTAATCTTTTCATAAGATTTTTTTTTATGGGTTTGTCGGTGCAAAAGTACACATTATTATTAATATACACAAAAAAAATAATCCCACAACATGTTAATGCAGTGGGATCACATTGACAATCTGCATTATACACTTTATGTGAGCGCAGCCTGGATGCTCATCTCATAGAGCTCGGCGGGCGAAATACCCATGGCTTTAGCCTGCTTTGGCACGATACTCTCGGCGCTCTGACCGGGGATGGTGTTTACCTCAAGGAAGTAGAGCTCGTCCTTGGCGGTGTCATGTATGTAGTCGAAGCGAACGATGCCCTTGCAGCCCAGCAGGTCGTAGAGCTGGCTGGAGACCTCCTGTATGTGCCTGGAGATGCTCTCGGGACATTCGGCAGGCGTCACCTCGTTACTGAAGCCCTGGTACTTGGCCTCATAGTCGAAGAACTCATGGCCGCCCTTGGGGATAATCTCAGTGATGGGGAAAACCTGCTTCTCGCCGTCAGCCTTGCGGAATACGCCGCAGTCAAACTCACGGCCGTTGATGCACTCCTCCACCAGCACTGCGTGGTCCTCGGTGAAGGCTTCGCGAATGGCCGGCAGCAACTGCTCGGCGCTCTTCACCTTGGTGGTGGCCACACTACTGCCACCAGCGGCAGGCTTCACAAAGACAGGATATTCGAGTGTAAAGAACGACTGGTCTTTAGGCTCCTGATAGAGAAGTATGGACTCAGCCACCTTGACGATGCCGAAACTCTTGACAACAGGGTTACAGTACCCCTTCTGGAAGGTCAGCGCCGAAGTGTAGAATCCGCAGGTGGTATACTTGATGCCCAGCATGTCAAAATAGCCCTGCAGCACGCCGTTCTCGCCGGGGTTGCCATGGATAATGATGAAAGCCAGGTCAAACCAAACCTTCTGGCCATTGTCAGTGACGGTGAAGTCACCACGGTCCACCGGCAGATGCTTGCCATCCTGCTCCCAGTACCACCCCTCTCGGTCGACAACTATCTTATATACATTATATTTAGTATGGTCCAACTGACCATACACCTGGTTACCACTGGCGATGCTGATGTCGTGCTCGCCGCTGAAACCACCCATGACAAGTGCTATATTCTTTTTCATTGATGCAATGGTATGTGTTTTTCGCGTTTATGTTGTTTCTCATTGTAATGTGCCTGCTCGCGTACGGCCGGCAGCATGGTGGCGCGCTGGAAGCGCTCCCAGACCACGTCGACGGCCACACTCGTAGGGTGCGTCATCTTCTCGTCGAAAAAGCGGTAATCGCGCAACTCGTCGAGGACAATCTCGTATGATGGGAAATAAAAGGTCCTGCGGTCATCGACGAGCTGGTCAATAGCCAGAAGCAGGGTGCTCTTACTTAGCTGGTTGCCATGGGCCCCATCGGCCATGTGGCGTATTGGCGACACTGTGAAGAGCACGTTCAACTCTGGATAATATGCCGCCAATTCCTGCAACAGAGGCTGCCACAGGGCCACTATCTCCTCCACGGTCATGCGCCGCCTCGTAAACACCTGCGGCGGTAATTTGTGACAGTTGGCAACAATATTACCATCTTTCTCAAACACCCACGCCGTGCCAAAGGTCACCATCAGCAGCGATGCCTCTTGCAAAGCCTTATGGGCTTGGTGTATGCGGTCATTGCATGTGGCAAGGGTTTCCTCGGGCGTAGTCTTCGAGAAACTGCCATGGTGATGCCACGAATGCCACAAGCCTTCATGCTCCACAAGGTCTTCCATACCGATGGGACGGCCTTCCATCAGGCGCCTCACCGCGGCAGCGATGGAAGCAGGGTTGTACAGCGCCCCAAAGGGGTTCTGCTCCACATGGAAGTCGCCTTCTCTCAGGCGCTCCCCGATCTCGTCGGCAAAGCAGGAGCCAAGGCTCACAATGCCGGTGGAGTAGTCCACCTTGAACGGCAGCTGCGGCACAATGACGGGGGTTGTGAGGTTGGGCATCATGACTTCAACTGCGGTTTTATCTCATACACACCTTTTATCTGTTCCAGCTCAGGTATGGCGTCGCGCACCTTAACGCGCAGGTCGGTAGCCCCCATGGTGAGCGTCAGCTTCTGCGCCGGATCGACGACCGTTGCCTGCAGCGGCACACAGCCTTTGTGCTTCTTGCCAAGCTTCTCGATGGCCTTGCAGAACTCTTCGTTAATGTCGTTTATGCCTATCTTGAAGCACAGCTTCGAGGTATATTTGTCAAGCACACCGGCGAGGTTCATCATAGACAGAACCTTCATTGATATGTAGTTGCGTTCATTGCCCGTCTTGTCGGTGTAGCGGCGCGACGTCACCTTGCAGCGACAGAATATGAAGGTGTTGTTGGTGAAGAAGCCCTTGAAGTCGGAATAATCATCGCCGTAGAGCTTCATCTCGTAGCTGCCGCTGTAGTCGTCTATCATCATGCTGCCGAAGGGCACGCCCTTGCCGCTCACCATCTCCTTGGCGCCCGACACCATGCCGGCAAACCTCACCTCACGCCCTATCAGGGCCTCAAGGTTACCAAGTTGCTCACAGGTGACGTTGGCCATCATCTGTATCTCGTACTTGTAGTCGTCCAATGGATGACCACTGAGATAGGTGCTTATCACTTCCCTCTCATACTTGCAGCGCTCTATATTGCTCCATGGCTCCACAGTCGGTATCGGCGGATGCTCATCTTCGGCCAGATCCTCGCTCATGCTGAAGATGCTCATCTGGTTGCTCGAAGCACCGTCCTGACGACGTATGGCCCACTTCACTATCATGTCCAGATAGGTCGGCGTGGTCTCCAGCTGGTTCTCCTTGTAGAAATACTGTGCACGGTGCATATCCCCCACCCCGTCGAAGGCACCTGCCTTTATAAGCACTTCCAGGTTCTTCTTGTTCACCGAGTGCATGTCCACGCGCTTCAGGAAGTCGAAGATATCTTTGTATGGGCCGTTCTTCTCGCGCTCGGCAATAATCACTGCCGAGGCCGCCTCACCCATGCCGCTGATGGCCTGCATGCCGAAGCGTATCTTGCCGTCTTTGTCGACACTGAAGTCCAAATCCGAGTCGTTTACACTCGGCGCAGCCACCTCGACGCCCTGCTTCTTGCAGTCGTCCATCAGCTCGCGCACGCGTCCTATGTCGGCCTGTGCGCTCGTCATCACGGCAGCCATATACTCAGCCGGATAGTGAGCCTTGAGGTAGGCCGTCTGGTAGGCCACCCACGAGTAGCAGGCAGCATGGCTCTTGTTGAAGGCGTAGCTGGCGAACTTCTTCCACTCCTCCCATATCTTGTTAAGCGTCTCCTTGGGGTGGCCGTTCTTCTCGCCGCCTTCGTAGAAGAGCACCTCCAGTTCGTTCATCTTGTCAATTTGCTTCTTACCCATGGCCTTGCGCAGCGTGTCGCTTTGGCCGCGTGTGAAGCCCGCCAGCAGGCGGCTCAAGAGCATGACCTGCTCCTGGTAGACGGTGATGCCGTAGGTGTCCTTCAGGTATTTCTCCATCACCGGCAGATCGTAGACGATGGGCTTGTGCCCCTGCTTGCGGTCGATGAACTCAGGTATGTTGTCCATGGGGCCCGGCCTATAGAGGGCGTTCATGGCTATCAGGTCGTCGATAACATGCGGCTGCAGCTCACGCAGGTATTTCTGCATACCGGCACTTTCAAACTGGAACACGCCCACGGTGTTGCCCTCGCAGAAGAGCTTGTAGGTGAGCTCGTCGTCAAGCGGCAGGTGGTCCACATCCACCTCCACGCCCAGGCGCTTCTTCACCATCGCCACACAGTTCTTGATGATGGTGAGGTTCTTCAGCCCCAGGAAGTCCATCTTGATGAGGCCCACATTCTCCACAACATGGCCATCGTACTGCGTCACCAGCACATCCTCGCCGGTCTCCTTGTCGTTGATGACGCACACCGGCGCCACATTGGTGAGGTCCTGCGAGCCAATGATGACACCGCAGGCATGGATGCCTATCTGGCGGTTGGTATCTTCGAGTTCCTCGGCATAGGTGAGCATCTGCCTCAAGTCGTCAGGGCCTTCCTGCATTATCTTCTTCAGCTCAGGCACATACTTGTAGCAGTTCTTCAGGTTCACCTTGGGAGCCTTGCCCTTATCGTCCTTGATGTTGTCCGGGAAGCCGCGGTCGGGTATGTAGGCCTTGAGCTGGTTGACGGTGCTCAGCGGCACCTTCTCCACGCGTCCCACGTCGGCGATACTACTCTTGGTAGCCATGGTGCCATAGGTGATGATGTGCGCCACACGCTCCTTGCCGTATTTCTGCGTCACCCACTCCAGCACCTTGCCGCGTCCGGCATCGTCGAAGTCCACGTCTATATCGGGCAGTGATATACGGTCAGGGTTCAGGAAGCGCTCGAACAGCAGGTCGTAGCGCAACGGGTCGAGGTCGGTAATCCACAGGCAGTAGGCCACCACGCTGCCGGCCGCACTTCCGCGTCCGGGGCCCACGCTGACGCCCAGCTCCTCACGGGCAGCGCGTATGTAGTCGCTCACTATGAGGAAGTAGCCCGGAAAGCCCATGGTCTTGATGGTGTGCAGCTCGAATATGATGCGCTCCTTCACCTCCTCGCTCAGCTCTTCGCCATATCGTTTGTGGGCGCCCTCCCACACGAGGTGCGACAGGTAGTCGGCCTCGAACTTTATACGGCGCAGCTTCTTGTATCCGCCCAGCTTCTTTATCTTCTTCTCGGCGGCCTCCTGACTCATCACCACCTCGCCTTTCTCGTTCCTTGTGAACTCGTTGAACAGGTCCTCGTCGGTGAACTTGGCCGCCCATTCCTCTTCGGTGCCGAAGCTCTCCGGTATGGGGAACACCGGCATCAGGGGGTCACTGTCGATGCTGTACACCTCCACCTTGTCGGCAATCTCCATGGTGTTGGCCAGCGCTTCGGGCAGGTCGCCGAAGATAGCCTCCATCTCCTCGGGACTCTTCAGCCATTCCTGCTTGGTGTAGTGCATGCGGTTGGGGTCGTCGTAGTCCTTCTGCGTGGCCAGGCATATCAGGTGGTCGTGTGCCTCGCCGTGCTCCTCCTCCACGAAGTGGGCGTCGTTGGTGGCTATTATCTTGATGTTGTGCTTGCGCGCCAGCTCTATGAGCACGGGGTTTATCTTCTCCTGCAGCTCATAGGTCTGGTAGTTGGCGTTGGGCTTGTCGGTCTTGTGGCGCATGAGCTCGATGTAGTAGTCGTCGCCGAAGACCTCCTTGAACCACAGCACCGCCTCCTCGGCCTCCTTCAGCTTGCCCGCCATGATGAGCTGCGGTATCTCGCCACCCAGACATGCCGAACTGCATATCAGCCCTTCGTGGTACTGCTTCAGCACGTTGTGGTCTATGCGCGGACGGTTGTAGAAGCCGTCGGTGTAGGCTATCGAAGCCAGCTTGCACAGCGAGTGGTAGCCCTGCAGGTTCTTGGCCAGCAGTATCAAGTGGTAGCCGCTGCTGTCCAATATGCGCTCCTTCCCGTTTTCCGGATTTATCTCCTTGAGGTTCTTGTCCTTGTCGTACAGCGTGCGGCGGGCGCAATAGGCCTCGGTGCCCACTATCGGCTTGAACATCTGCCCTTTCGTCTGCTCCAGCTCTTCGCGCAGTTGGCTGATGCTGGGTGTCCCCTCCGGCATCACGGTGTCGCCCTCCACAGCCTCCAATTCCTTAATCTTAGCCTCCAGCTCCTTGATGCGATCCTTCACCTTGCCGTTCTCCTTGGCCACAGTGTCCAGGAAGTCCTTGATGCCGAACATATTGCCATGGTCGGTGAGAGCCATAGCATACATACCGCAACGCTTGGCCTTCTTCACGAGGTCAGGTATCTTCGACATGCCGTCGAGCATCGAGTAGTGCGAGTGCACATGCAGGTGGGTAAACTGTGGCATACTGTATTGACTTCTTGGCTATTTTACTTATTATGACCTTCTGCGGACTTGTTGCAAAGATAGCACTTTTTTTCGCACCGTGTCCATATTTTTATTCACATTTTATAACAGCCTGTGTCACACACTCCCCCGGCTCCGCTCCGCACCCTCTACGTACCCGCTCCGACTGTTCTACGGTTGTTCTACGGTTTTTTGTCGGAGGGACTACGGAGCGGATACGGAGGAGAGGCGGGTCGGAAAAAGTCTTTTTTGCACTTTTTTAATTGCAATTTCAAAAAAAATACTAACTTCGTAGTTACGAAACGGGAGGCCGTTTCGGCACAAAACACTAAGAAACAAAAGACTACACCAATGAGATACAATCGCATATTACTCAAATTGAGCGGCGAGTCGCTCATGGGCAACCAAAGTTACGGCATCAGCCCTGCGATGCTGACCCAATATGTGGCCGACATCAAGGCCGTCGTGGAGCGCGGCGTGCAGGTGGGCATCGTCATCGGCGGCGGCAATATCTTCCGCGGCCTCAGCGGCGCCGCCGGCGGCATGGACCGCGTGCAGGGCGACTACATGGGCATGCTGGCCACGATGATTAACAGCCTGGCCCTGCAGGCCGAGCTGGAGAAGCAGGGCGTCAGCACCGAGCTGCTGGGCGGCATGGCCATAGAGCCCATCTGCAAGGCCATGAGCCGTCGCCGCGCCGTGGAGGCCATGGAGCAGGGCCGCGTGGTAATCATCGGCGGCGGCACCGGCAACCCCTACTTCACCACCGATACAGCATCTACGCTCCGCGCCATCGAAATCAAGGCCGACGCTATCCTCAAGGGCACACGCGTCGACGGCGTCTACACCGCCGACCCCGAGAAGGACCCCACGGCCACCAAGTACCAGCACCTCAGCTACAGCGAGGCCCTGGAGAAGAAATTGAAGATCATGGACCTCACAGCCTTCGCGCTGGCCGAGGACAACAACCTGCCTATCTATGTCTTCGACATGAACCGCCAGGGTAACCTGCTCCGCGTGGTGGAAGGCGAGGATGTAGGCACTATCGTTGGTAAATAATAGGAGATAAGGAGTTAAGGAGATAAGGAGATAAGACAATACAACCGGATGACAGCAACCGAGACAAAAGCATTTGCCTTATCTCCTGCCCGCAGGGCGAGCGAAGCGATATCTCCTTATCTACTTATCTCCTGAAATAAGAAATCAAACAATCAAGCAATAATAAAGATGAACGATTTATCGAAAGCCTGCCTCGACGAGGCAAAGAACAGTATGCAGAGCTCGCTCGGCTTCCTGGAGAAGGAGCTGGCAAAGATTCGCGCCGGCAAGGCCAACCCCGGCATGCTCGACGGCGTGAAGGTTGACTACTACGGCACCATGACCGAAATCAGCCAGGTGGCCAACATCAACACCCCCGACGCACGCTCCATCGTCATACAGCC
>JAEEGL012312091.1_pt1 | contig 33525 bp, 32 predicted proteins | sample 9134231 | NCBI WGS metagenome assembly JAEEGL01 (sample SAMN16246548, study PRJNA631951) | gut metagenome | biome: gut microbiome; feature: rumen; material: fiber-attached | host: Bos | place: Iran: Karaj | collected 2018-10 | reverse complement strand
GGTATATTGACATTTAATTCTCCGATTGAAATTTCTTTGCCATTGCTACCTTTTGCTTTGACTGATAATTTGTGTTCCCCAACGGACCAATTTGGACCGCACATAATAGCCATATCGAATTTAAATTCTGCCGGCATCGCAATAGTTGATAATTTATCATAAATATTAATACAACTAATTTTGTTGTTTTTAAATGTAATATTTTCCGCTAAAATTAAATATTCTGCCATAATTCACCTCTACTTTACTACTTTCTGGACATCTAGTGTGATGTCATCTCCACCATACAATACAATTCCTTTTGATATAACCATATTATAACCTTTAGCCCTTGCTGTTGTAGCAATAGTTTCTGTTATGCTTTTGTCAACAGCTTGCAATCTTGTTTGATAGTCTTTTGCAATGTCTTCTTTTTTCTTTGCAAAATCGGCGTTGTATTTTTTGAGTAACTTTTCTTTGTTCTCTTGTGTTTTTTGTTTTTCCACATCACCTTGTGCTGTTTTTAACCAATTTTCCAAATCTTGGATTTTTGCTTGTTGTTCTTTCTTTAAGGCTTGTACCTGAGCAGATTTAGCTACAACTGCTTGGATATCAACAACTGCAATCTTTTGTTCTGCAGATGTGGAAGCCAATGTGCCAAATGATAACCCCATAATTAAACAAATAGATAATATTGCCCTTTTCATAAACCATCCTTCCTATTTTTTATTAATTAATAATCCTACATATATAATATACAATGTGGAAATAGATTATTCCAGTACTGTAAGAAAAATTTTACATTTTTAGCACATTTAGTTTTACAAAAGTTCATATATTTTATAATAAAATAACATCTGGATTGAGAATAAGGAATGTAAACAGGCAACGATATTGAAAAAATAACAGGCTAATATCTGTACTAATCTTATTCTTGGGCTATGTAATATTCCTGCAATAGTTACACCACAAGTTCATTGCCTTCATTGTAAAAGCGGAAATGTTGAAATATTTTTCAGTGGTTTATGGGATTAGTTCTTTAAGCACAATATTTTAATAGTCTTTCAATTTCAAGGGCATTATCTGAATCAATTAAAAAAGTTCGAACTTTGTCCACAAAAGCCCAGATTTTAAAAGGACTTTTCAAAAAAGTCCTTTATTTGTTGCTAAATTTTTCCGACAGCAGCGGGTTTTTAGAAAAAGAGAGAATTTGATTTAGAGCATATTTTCAGAAAATCAGAGACTTTTAATCAAAAGTCTCTTTCTGGCATTTTGATGGTCCACCAAGCATGGAGATTGTAATTTAAATTTGCACATCATTACTTAATTCATTTTTCTGTGCATTAACATCTTTTTCAATATCTTTTTTTATCATTTTGTTTATTGCAGTTGGTACAGCATAACCCATAGATACCATTAATATCAACATATTAGTCCAAAATATTCCTGCAGCAACTTTTTTATTTGATTTTGATATTTTGCCCTGTTCAACTTCTTCCATTACTTGTTTTACTGACTTTACTTTTGGGAATATTTTACGAATAAATGAATTGTCATTATCATTTAATCGTAATTTCGTACCAAAAATCCTGTCACTAAAATTAGTAAAAATACTAGATAACAGCAAATCGCCACCAAAAAATATTGCAGACCCAACACCCTGTCTTATTGCAAGGTCTTTTCTTTCTGTACCATTTCTTGCAGCCAAAATATTAGCCAATGTAGTCAACATAAATCCAATAAAGAACGGAAATCTTGCAATATAAATGCCTTTGTTATAATCGAATAATTTTGCATTATTTTTAAGACTTTGAATAATTTTATTTGAACTCTTTGATTTTAATACAGAGAAAGCAGTTAAAGACATTATTAATGTTGTAAAACACATTGATGCCCAATAAGCAAGATATTTTTTCTTTTTATTTTTTTCGTGTTCCTGAGCTCTTTTTTCAACAATTTCTTTATCGGCCATGCTCATTTCTGCACTAAAACCACTTTGTCCAGAATCTTTTTTAGTAATTTCGTTATTTACAAACGGTACAGAACCAAGTATTCCAAATGTTGAAAGGCAATCTAAAATAAATACAGTATTTTTTGATGTTATAATTTTTCGTCTTAGTTTTTCTTTATTACCGTATGCTGATTGTAAAAGTTCATAAATATTTAATTTTTGAGCATATTTCTTTTTGGAATTAAATTTGTCATATAATGTCTCTATAATTGGGTTTTTATCGGTTTTGTTTGACATTCTTTCGAGTTCTTTCATCATAGAATTTGTATCTTTCAAGAACTCATTAGATATATGAATTGCCTTGTGGTTGTTCGACCAGAAACTTTTTGTAAGTTTTCCAATATATCTGCTTGAAAAACGATTTAATAGTGGTAAGGCTAGAAATGGTGACATATATGCAATTGCGTAATCAAACAAAAATCTTCGAGCTTTTTCTTTTCTCTCTGTTTTATTATTGGCCATTATAATCCATGGAATTGTGCACCCACAGCCATCAATAAGTGCACGACTAAGCATTACACTTGAATCAAGCTCACGTGTAACATTATAAAATCCACTTTTAAATGATGTGTCTTGTTTGAAGCTTGTTTGTGCAACTTGCATATTGTATTAAAAACTTGTAAAGAAAATTTTTGCTTTTTATAAGGGGAATCCTGTATTAAGCATCTGGCATCAGAGACTACACGCTCCACCATAAAATACACGATGACATTTGTTATCGGTCTATTTTTTTGTGTTTTGGTAATGAGAACCTCCCAAAATGCGTTTAGCATTTTTATAGGAGTTGCGCGAGTGAGCTGAGGGCGAAGGTTTTTTGTACTTTTTCAGGACAGTGTATCTGTACGGTTAAAAGTCCTATTTTGCCACAAATCGGCTATTGTTAAAGGGTTTGGCGGTTGGAAGTAACCAACGAATAGTAATATAGAACAGTCCTGAAAGTCTATATTTTGAACCAACGAGTCTGATTAGTGAGAAATTGTGTCCTAATTCTGTCCCTAAAAGGGTTTTAGTGTTTTTGCACCTTTCCGGCATTTTGTACGCTTGAAAGTATTATTCGTTGGTTTTGTTGAATTAAAAATTTATTGTTTTTATGTTCAAAATTTCTTAGTCGGAAAATTTTTGTTAAAGGTCGGAAGAACATCTTCACACGCAAAGGCAGGAATGTCATATAATGTGCCAAAATCATTCCATATAACCTCAGATGCTTTTATATAATCTTGTGGCAATTTTTTATGCAAATAATTATTATATGCATCTCTGACTCTTTTATCCGCGACACAACAATATGAAAGATTAATATCTTATAACGGTGAAGTGTATGAAATGTCAAATCCCGATGAAGAAAAAACAATTTTTCCTATCGGAACAAATGAAAATGATATAGAAAAAATAGAAGCTTATAGAGAACACCATCCTCATGATTTTGGAATTGAAATCGGTGAATATAATGCTGAAACTGATGAATATGAGCATAAAAAGAGGAAATAATAATTAAAATTTAATTGAAAAAAGTATTAATTGCTAATTAATATATATGCATATATAATATTAGTACTTTATGATTACATTATTGATACATGGTACGGGAACACTGGGGAAGCTTTTATATTCAGAACTTAAAAACGATTCTGATTATTGTATAAAAGCATTTATATGCGATGATAAATATTATTCTTCCAATATTTTTATGGGTGATAAACCAGTTTATAAAACTTCCGAGATAGAAAAATATTTTTCGCAGGATGATGTAGAAGTAATTTCAACTGGTGTTTATTCTTCGTTAAGAGAACGATATAATTCATATTTAAATATAAAAAGTAAAGGTTATAGTTTTATAAATTTTATCAGTAAAAATGCAATTGTTGCAGATGATATAGAAATTGGGGAAAATAACATAATATTTTCAGGTGTTTATCTTGATTATTTTGGTAAAATCGGTAATTGTAATGTGATTCGCCCGAATACATATATAGGTCATAATTTTAATATAAATAACGGAGTATATATTGCACCTGGTTGTAATATTGCAGGTTATTCTCAGATAGAAGATTTATCTTTTATCGGGATAGGTTCAACAATACTGGAAAGAAAGACAATTTCAAAAGAAACATTAATTGGTGCAGCTTCGCTTGTTACAAAAGATACAGAACCTTATTCTAAATATGTAGGCAGTCCTGCAAAAAAGATTAAAACGCACGAAGAAACAGGTGTTTTATTATGAATAATGAAATAATAGTTAATTTTACTCCGACAGGTCTTATTCCTTTAAAATCACAAACTCCGTTTGTGCCGGTATCTGTTAACGAAATTATAGATGATGTTCTCGCAGCTTGCGAAATAGGAATTACAACAGTGCATTTGCATGCAAGAAATGATGATGAGACCCCCGCATATGAAGCCGAAAAATATGCTTCTATAATAGAGGGCATTCGTAAATATCAAAAGAAACTTGTTGTTTGTGTCTCTTTAACGGGAAGAAATGTGACGGAATTTGAAAAGAGGACAAGTCCTTTACATTTAACAGGAGAATTAAAGCCGGATATGGGTTCTCTTACATTAAGTTCACTGAATTTTAATAAACAGGCAAGTATGAATTCCCCACAGACAATAATTGACATTGCTGCGTTAATGCAAAAATATTCAATAAAACCCGAATTGGAAGCCTTTGATACAGGTATGATTAATTATGCCAAATATCTTATTAAAAAAGGTTATATTAAACCGCCGTATTTCTTTAATTTAATATTGGGCAATATTGCATGCGCACAAGCGAATTTGCTTCATACGGGCATGATGATAAATGATTTACCTGAAAATTCATTTTTTGCAATAGGCGGAATAGGACAAAATCAATTGAAAATGAATTCTATAGCAATCTCAATAGGTTCAGGTATCAGAATAGGCTTGGAAGATAATATTTGGTTTGATAAAGCCAGAACAAAATTGGCAACGAATACCGCTCTGTTAAAACGAGCAAAAACCATAATAGAAGCTAATGAACGTATTATAATGACATCGGAAAAATTTAGAAAAAATTTGAATTTAAAAGAAGGAAACGGAAATTATGGCGAAAATCAAATATAAAATACCGTTTCAAAAACCGTATTTTTCTGGAAATTCTTTAAAAAATATAAAATATTTAATTGATAAAAAATATTCATTAGAAGGCAACGGATATTTTACAAAAAAATGTCAAAAATTTCTTGAAGATAAATATAATATAAAAAAAGTATTATTAACTGGTTCATGTACATCTTCTTTAGAAATGGCAATGCTTCTTGCTGATATAAAGAATGGAGATGAAGTAATAATGCCTTCTTATACCTTTGTTTCTACGGCAAATGCCGTCGTTTTAAGAGGAGGTAAACCTGTTTTTATCGATATAAAATCTGATGATTTTAATATTAATTCTGAATTAATAAAAAAAGCTGTAACTAAAAAAACAAAAGCAATAGTTCCAGTACATTATGCGGGAAATGCTTGCAATATGGATGAAATTAACAAAATTGCAATAGAAAATAGTCTTTTTGTAATTGAAGATGCGGCACAGTGTATAAATTCATATTATAAAAATAAAGCACTTGGTGCAATTGGTGATATTGGTGTGATTAGTTTTCATTCATCTAAAAATATTCAAGCAGGTGAAGCCGGTGCAATATACATAAATAATGATAAATTGCTTGAAAGAGCAGATATCATAATAGAAAAAGGTACAAACAGAAAATCATATATTAACGGTCTGGTTGAGAAATACAGCTGGTTGGATGTCGGTTCATCATATTATCCGAGTGAATTAACAGCAGCATTTTTATATTCTCAATTTAAAGACATTGATAAAGTTACAAAAATAAGATTAAAAATACGGAAAAAATATCAAGACTTTTTCAAACAATATGAAAAGAAAGGAATATTAAAAACTTCTAAAATCATAAAAGGCTGCGAACCAAATGCACATATCTTTTTTGTATTAATGAATACTAAAAAAGAACGAGATGAATTTTTGTTCTATTTGAATAAAAACAAAATACAAGCACAAACCCATTTTGTCCCTTTGCATAATTCACCATTCGGTAAGAATAATGCAAAAACATACGGTTCAATGGAGGTTACTAATATGGTATATGATTGCAGTATCAGAATGCCATTGTATGATATGTGTTCAGAAGAAATTAATTATGTGTTGGATGTTATGTCTTGTTATTTGGAGAAATTATGATTTTACAAATAATAAATTTTTTTACTCGCAAAACAAAACATCAAAATGCTATTAGTTATAAATATGTTCATATAATGCTAAATGATAAGTTTATGCTTCCTTTTATAGAATTTATGAATGAAAATTTTGATAATAAAAAACAATGTTTTATTTATTTTATGACATCTGCTGATAACTTTGAAATTCCCTTAAAATATAAAAATGTATATGTAATAAACCGATTTGAAGATTTAAATATAAATACAAAAAAAGTACGAAAAATATTTTTGCACAGTCTTCCTGCTAATACAACCATTCCGTATTTGTTTCAAAATAAATATTTATTGAAGTATTGCTATTGGATAATATGGGGATATGATTTATATAATATAAATTCCGAATCAGAAGCTGCAAAATACGTAAAAAATAATGTAAAAGCAGTTATAACAAATTTTGATAAAGATACATATCATAAAAAATATAATCCGAATAAGAAAGTATTACCTCTGCCGTTTTATTCCAGCGTAGTAAAAAAAGAATTTTTAGATAATGCAAAGAAAGAGAATAACGATTATATAACAGTTCAAATAAATAATTCTGCGGACTTTTCGACACTGGAAATGCTTGACATATTGGCAAAATTTGCTTCTAAAAATATACATGTAACAACAATATTATCTTATGCAAAAAAAGAATATTCAGAAGAAATAATAAAAAGAGGAAAAGAACTGTTTGGAGATAAATTCAATGCAATAACTGAATATTTATGCCCAAAAGAATATGCGAAACATATAAAAAACATCGATATATTAATTCTAAACCAAAACAGACAGCAAGGAGTCGGTAATATTCGCTGTAATCTATATTTAGGGCATAAAGTATTTATCAGAAAAGAAATAACAACATATAATGGATTTATATCAAAAGACTTTAAAATCTTTGATACAAATGAAATAAAAACAATGAATTTTCAACAGTTTATAACTATGGCGGAAGATGACAGAGAAAAAAATAAAAGACTGATTAAGGGATATTTTGATAATACGGAAATAATTAAATCGTGGGAAATATTTTATAAAGATAAATAAGTGTTTTCTACATTAATAGACTTTTTTTTTCATTTATTTTATAATTATTCAGTTAGTTACTGACAAACAAGGAAAAAAATGACATCAGACAGTGTGGCGGAAACGCAAAATGAACTTATTACCCCTGCGGGAACGCAAAAAGATAATGTAAATTTAAAATTCGGAGCGGTTGTTCGTGCTTTTCTTGCAAATGTATTTATAACATTAATTAAATTCGCTTCTTGGTATCTTACAAAAAGTTCTGCAATGTTTGCAGAGGCTGTACATTCAGGTGTTGATTCCTTCAACAGTATATGTCTAATGGTTGGGTTAAAACGAGGTTCCAGACCTGCTGATGGAGTTCATCCGTTCGGACACGGTTTGGAAACAAATATATGGACAATAATTGCTTGCATATTGATGTTTTTTGGTTCCTTGGTATCTTTATTAAGTTCATATAATAAACTTGTAAATCCTACAGCGGAAGATTTTTATTTTATTAATCATTATCATATGCTTGCAGTTATACTTATATTAAGTATTTGTTCAGAAAGCTGGGCTGTTACAAGTGCTGTTCGTGCCGTGATAGATGAAGCCGGAAAAAATCATGTTAATCCTGTTGTAGATTTTATTAAATCAATAAAATATGTTCATCAGATAAATACTCCTACAACTAAGTACGTTTGGTATGAAGATGTAGTTGCTTTATTAGGTGTAATAATAGCATTTATAGCAGTAACACTTTCTAAATTTGTATTACCTGTAAGACTTGCACATATACCGGATGGTATTGCTTCAGGTATAATTGCATTATTACTGTTATTTCTGGCCGTTTATATGCTTAAAAATAATGTAAATTTATTGACAGGATTATCTGCTCAGCCTCAAGTAGAAGAAGTAATTAAACAAATAGCCGAAAATTTGCATGGCATAACTAATGTAAAAGAATTAAAAACGATGGATATGGGAACTTCAGGACTGTTAGTAAATATTAAAATTGACGTTGACCCTGAAATTCAAGTTAAAGAAGCTGATGATATATCGGAAATGCTTGATAGAAAAATAAGAGAAAATATAAAAAATATTTCTCATGTGTCTGTTGAAATAGATACAAATGATGCCGAAGAGAATTGGGAAAATAAATTTGATAAAATTATTGAAGAAGGCGAAAAGATAGATGTGCTGGATGATAATGAAGCGAATATGCTTTCTAATTTCTATTCATTTGCACAGACTGTAGTAAAAGAAATTATGGTGCCGAGACCAAAAGTCGTTTTTGTTGATGCCGAAGATAATCTTGATACTTTAATAGATTTGATTATAGAATCAGGACATACACGTATTCCGGTATATGAAGATACGGTTGATAACCTGATAGGTGTTATAAATGCAAAAGATGCACTTCGTGCGTTAAGAGATAAAACATATGAACAAGAAGGTTTTGAAATAAAATCGCTTGCTCGTGAAATACTTATTATTCCGGAAAACAAATTTATAAGTGATTTATTAAATGATTTTACGGCAACGAAAAATCAAATTGCGGCAGTTGTGGATGAACATGGCGGTATAGCAGGAATAGTCACTGTTGAAGATATCATAGAAGAAATAGTAGGTGAAATTTATGATGAATTTGATGAAGCACCTACACCTGAACTTATTAAAATAGATGATAATACTTTAAATGTATCGTCACAAATAAATATTGAAGATATTAACGAAAAGTTTGATTTGGATATACCTAATGAAGATTTCCAAACTTTAGGCGGATATGTATTCGGTTTGCTCGGCAGAGAGCCTGAAATTGGTGATAAAGTTGAGGATAGAAATTTAACGTTTGAAGTTATTGAATTGGATGGTATAAGAATTTCAAGATTAATTATGAAAAAAGATACTCCGTTTATTGATAAAACAGAGCAGACTGAAGAAGAAAAGAGCGAAGATGAAGCACTTTAAATTCGGATATGTTGCAATAATCGGCAGACCTAATGTAGGTAAGTCCACAATATTAAACAGATTTATAGGTCAAAAAATTGCAATTGCGACAAATAAAGCTCAAACAACGAGAAGAAGAATAAACGGAATTCTTACAACAGAAGAAGCTCAGATAGTTTTTGTTGATACACCCGGAATTCATAAACCCGTTGATAAACTTGGTGAATGTCTGGTTGATGAGGCAAAAAGTGCCATTCCTGATGTGGATTTGGTCTTGTTTGTTGTAGACGGTTCTACAACGGCAGGCAGAGGCGACAAATGGATAGTTGAAAATGTTTTAAAAGATTATAAAGGCGATATGCTTATTGTTGTAAATAAATATGATCTTATAAAAGATATAAAAAAACGCGAAGAAAATCTTTTAACATATAAAACACTTTTTGAAACAAACTATCCTTGTATAAAAATATCTGCAAAAACAGGCAGAAATTTTGATACTTTAATAAAAAATATAGTAAGAAAACTTCCCGCCGGAGAAAAAGTCTACGAGGATGACGAAATAACAGATGAAACAATGAGAAATATTGCAAGAGAATTGATAAGAGAAAAAATTCTTTTATATACTCACGATGAAGTACCTCATAGTGTTGCCGTTGTTATAGAAAATTATGAAGAAAAAAATAATTTGGACAGAATAGAAGCCCAAATTATAGTTGAACACGATACGCAAAAAGGCATAATAATAGGCAAAAATGCTTCAATGTTGAAAAAAATCGGCACCGAAGCCCGTAAAGAAATAGAAGAAACAGCCGGTAAAAAGGTATTTTTGGACTTGCAAGTAAAAGTAATAAAAGACTGGCGCAAAAAATCCAAAGATATGGATAAAATGTACTAGAATTTTACTATTTCATTATACACTTGCTAATTTTTTGCTTTTTGCTTCTATATTTTTATTTGCAGCATCAATTAAACCTGCAAATAATGGGTGTGGTCTTTCAGGTCTTGATTTGAATTCAGGATGGAACTGGCATGCCACAAACCAATCATTTTTTGGTAATTCAATCATTTCACATAACATTCCGTCAGGAGAAAGACCTGAGAATACAAGACCTTTATCAGCAATTAATTGTCTGTATTCATTGTTAACTTCATATCTGTGACGGTGACGTTCATATATTACATCTGTACCGTATGCCTTTTCAGCTTTTGTACCATGTTTTATACGGCATTCGTATTGACCTAATCTCATTGTTCCGCCATATCCTTCAACATTCTTTTGTTCTGTCATTAAATCTATGACAGGATATGGTGTATTTTCATTGAATTCCATAGAATTTGCATCTTTTAACCCTACAACATTACGGGCATATTCGATAACTGCACATTGCATACCTAAACATAATCCTAAGAACGGGAGGTTATTTTCTCTCGCATATCTGATTACGTTTAACTTTCCTTCTATACCTCTTATGCCAAATCCTCCCGGAACAACTAACCCGTCTACATCTGCTAACGCTTCTTTTGCTTTTTCATATTCAACGCAGTCTTCTGAATTAATCCATTTAATATCTATTTGGGCTTTGTTAGCATAGCCTGCGTGTTTTAAAGATTCAACAACTGAAATATATGCATCAGATAATTTTGTATATTTGCCGGCAATAGCTATTTTTATAGTCTTTTCAGGACTTTTGATTGTTTGTACGAGTCTTTTCCAATCTTCTAAATCGGGTTTTACATCGTTCATAAATAGTCTTTGAAGTACAACACCTGCCATATTTTGTTCTTCAAGTGCCAATGGAACCTCATAAATGCTTTTCATATCACGGCATTCAATAACTGCATCTTTGGGTACAGAGCAGAATAATGCCAGCTTTTCTTTTTCCTTTTTCGGAATCGGTTTTGCTGTTCTGCAAACTAATATTTCAGGCTGAATACCGTAGCTTCTCAAATTTGTAACGCTATGCTGTGACGGTTTCGTTTTTAATTCGCCCGAAGTCGGTAAATAGGGCAGTAAAGTTACGTGAATTGAAATACTGTTGCCAAATCCTGTTTCTGAACGGAATTGTCTTATTGCTTCAATAAACGGTAAACTTTCAATATCACCTATAGTACCGCCGATTTCTGCAATAATAAAATCAGGTTTAAATTGCTGTGTGGCTTTTTTAATTCTTGATTTAATTTCATTTGTTATGTGAGGAATTGTTTGTACGGTAGCACCTAAATAATCACCGTGTCTTTCTTTGTTAATAACGGTTTGATATATGCTTCCCGAAGTTACATTGTTGATTTTACCGAGATTTGTATCAGTAAATCTTTCATAATGTCCTAAATCTAAGTCTGTTTCAGCACCATCATCCGTTACAAATACTTCTCCGTGTTGGAATGGACTCATTGTTCCGGGGTCTACGTTTATATAAGGGTCAAATTTTTGTATAACAACACTGAATCCTCTTGCTTTTAATAATCGACCGAGAGATGCTGCTACAATCCCTTTCCCTAATGAAGATACAACACCGCCTGTAACGAAAATATATTTTGTGCTCATTAAATCCCTCTATTCTTATTAATTAATTTTAGGTACTCTGAAAAATCCGTCTTCTTCATACGGAGCATTTGCCATTAATTCTTCTTTTGTTTGTTCGTATTTTACAACATCTTCACGCATAACATTATAAACGGGAATTGCATGAGGCATTGGTTCAATGCCTGTTGTATCAACTTCATTCATCTGTTCGACATATTTTAGAATATCGCCTAACTGTTTTGAATATTTATTAATTTCTTCATCCGTAAGTTCTAATCTTGCAAGTTTTGCAACATGTTTTACATCATCGGTACTTATCATGGTCTTCCTCCAATTAATAAAATTTTATCATAATCAGAGTATTTTTTATATTGATTTTAATTTTTTTATCGGATAATAAAACTATAGATATTTATAAAGGGAGAAAAAATGAAAAGAGTTTTACTTTGTATAATGGACGGTTGGGGAATAAGCAATGACAGTCCTAAAGATGCAACAAAGGTTGCAAAAACTCCTAATATGGACAAATTTTACAAAGAAGAAAAAAATATACAAATATACGCAGATGGGGAACACGTTGGTTTACCTGACGGACAAATGGGCAATTCCGAGGTCGGACATTTAAATATAGGTGCCGGAAGAATTGTTTATCAAGACTTAACAAGAATTAATAAATCAATAAAAGATGGCGATTTTTATAAAAATGAGAAATTTTTAAATGCCGTTGAACATGTTAAGAAAAATAATTCGGCGCTGCATATGTTCGGTTTGGTATCAACCGGCGGTGTCCACAGTTCTTTAGACCACATACTTGCATTAATAGAATTTGCGAAACAGCAAAAACTCACAAAAGTTTATCTTCATGCTTTTTTAGACGGCAGAGATACACCGCCTAAGAGTGCTGTGGGATTTTTAGAAACGGTTGAAGCGAAGCTGAAAGAAGCAGGACTTCCTCCTGTGGCTTCAGTTTCAGGCAGATATTATGCTATGGACAGAGATAACCGTTGGGATAGAGTTGAAAAAGCATACAATATGTTATTGCTTGGTGAAGGCAATCATGCTGATTCTGCCGTTGAAGCGGTTAAAGCTTCTTATGAACAAGATGTAACGGATGAATTTGTTGTACCTACTGCAATTAATGTTCCAAACTCAAGAATTCAGGATAACGATGCTATTATTTTCTTTAATTTCAGACCTGATAGAGCAAGGGAAATATCAAAAGCAATTAATTTTACAGATTTTGACGGATTTAAAAGAAAAGCAGTAAGAAAAAATATATACTACGTAACTTTTAAACAATATGATGTTACATTCCCGTTCCCTGTTGCTTTTGAACCGCAGCCGTTAACAAATATATTGGGTGAATGGCTTGATAAAAACGGTGTAAAACAATTCAGAACCGCTGAAACAGAGAAATATGCTCACGTTACGTTTTTCTTTAACGGAGGTATTGATGAACCTAATAAGCTGGAAACACGAGTTTTGATAAATTCACCAAAGGTTGCAACGTATGATTTACAGCCTGAGATGAGTGCTCCTGCCGTATGTAATGAGGTTCTAAAGGCATTAGATAATGATGAATACGGGTTTGTTCTTGTGAATTTTGCAAATCCCGACATGGTAGGTCATACCGGTGTTATGGAAGCTGCAGTTAAAGCATGTGAAACGGTAGATACATGTGTAGGTAAAATCGTAGCGAAGGCAAAAGAAAAAGGTGTAGCTGTAATATTAACAGCTGACCACGGTAATGCGGAATATATGGAGGATAAAACAACACATGCACCGTATACCGCTCATACTACAAATCCTGTTCCGTTATTTGTTATGAATGCCGGAAATGTTACTTTAAAACAAACAGGTGCATTATGTGATATTGCACCTACCGTGCTGGATATTATGGGAATTAAAAAACCCGAAGAAATGACAGGTGAGACATTAATTAAACATTAATATATATATTATTAATACTAAAAAAAATACCAATATTCTTCATTGGTATTTTTTTTGAAATTAAAAAGTGTACAAATTGAATTTGTAAAACTTTATTTAAATTACAAAATATTTTAGGATTTTAATTGAAATTTGTGATAAATTAAAAACAGTAGAGAACAGAGATTAATAAAAACCACTTTGGCGGTTAGATTATATATCAAATTCAAATAAGTTTTTAATAATCCCTAAACAGTTTAACGATTCAGAGTCAAGGAGATTTACAGGTATGAGCGAATATTTGAGCAAAGAAGAAATCCGTAAGTGGAGAAGCTCATTAGAACGCATTACGCTTGAAGAATATGCGGCAAGATTAGGTAAAGTTATTCAGGAAGAAAAACATGATGATAGTTTAGTTGACAGTGTTATGTTAAGATCATTAAATTCAATGTCAACAGAAAAATATACACCGAAAACAGAAAAAATACAGACTTTAGCAATTAAGTCTTTTAATAAAGAAAAAGAAATTAAAGAGAAAAAAGAAGTAAAACCTGCAGAAAAAATTCAGGATATTGCAAAAAAAGTATTAAATGCTCCATCTGCAGCACCAAAGAAGAAAGAAACTCCAAAAGCTAAAGAAATAAAGAAGCAAGAGCTTATTCAAGATAACTTCAATTATTCTTTCAAAAAAGCATTAACAGCACGTGAACAGTTGGTTTTTGACTATTTCTTATCAAATAAAAATTCAATTGTTTATGCAAAAGATTTGGCAAAAATATTAGAATTGCCGAGAGATTATGTATATAAATATATTAAAAATCTCAGAAGCAAACTTAATGAGGACATATTGCAAAATGCTGATAACGGCGGTTATCTTTTAAAGGTGTAGTTTGCCGTGAAAAATGCCAGACCAATAAAAGTTGCATTTCCTCATATGGGAAATGTATATATAGCGTGGGCATCAGCACTCAGAAAACTCGGAATAGAACCTGTAGTTCCCCCAAGAACCAGTAAAAAGACATTGGAAATGGCTTCTGTTCACAGTCCTGATTCTATTTGCCTGCCATATAAACTTGTATTGGGTAATTTTTTGCAAGCACTTGAAAACGGAGCTGACTATGTTGCGATGATTTCTTCTCCCGGAATATGCAGACTCGGAGAATATGGTCAAAGTATTAAAAACATAATGAAGGATATGGGCTGCGAAGATAAGTATATTGAATTGCAGCTTTATGACGGCTTTAAGGGAATGTACAATTTCTTGGTGGAACTGTCGGGTTCTAAAAGTCCTGTTCCTATCATAAAAGCTATAAATATAGCTGTCAGAAAAATGTTTATATTAGACAGAATAGAAAATCTGTTTTCATACTACAGGGCAAGAGAAGTTGTAGTTGGTACTGCTGAGAAACATTATAATAAAGCATTATCCATAATAATGAATGCAAATAGAACCTCGGAGCTTAAAGGCGCAGAACAAGAGGCTTCAGCTGAAATTAAGAAAACAGAAATAGATGAAAACAGAGATGTTTTACATGTTGATATAACAGGCGAAATATTTCTTGTTCAAGACCCGTTTTCTAATCAGAATATAGAAAAAGAGCTCGGAAGAATGGGAGTTCAAACAAGAAGAAGCCTTACCGTATCAGGATTTTTGAGAGATGCAATTATCCCGAAAGCGTTTAAAAAAGGTGAAACTCACTTAGAACGTGCTACCAGAATGGCAAAACCATACTTGATGCGTGATATCGGCGGTGATGCACTTGAATCAGTCAGCGATGTTGCTTTCGCTAATGAAAAAGGTACGGATGGTATAATACATGTAAGTCCGTTTACCTGTATGCCTGAAATTATGTCTCAAAATATATTCCCGACGATGAGAGAAAATTGTGAAATCCCGATATTAACATTAATATTGGATGAGCAAACAGGCAGGGCAGGTTATATTACCAGATTAGAAGCGTTTGTAGATTTAATGCGCCGCAGAAAACTTTATAAAAGAAAAAAAGAACAGCAAGCAACTTCTGTCTAAACGTTAAAAAATGGAAGGTAATTAAATGAACGAATCACAGGAAAATTCAAATAGGATATTTCTTGAAGCATTTTATCAGGCGAATTCTTTTAATTATGTTTGTTCAAGACCTTGGGAAACAATTGAAGTAGATGAGGGCGGCGGTATTCTTGTCTGTTGTCCTGGATATACGGACAGATATCATATCGGAAATATATATGAAACCGAATTTGATGATATTTGGAACGGAGAAAAAGCAAAACAATTCAGAAGAGAGCTTTTGCAATGCAATTATGAACATTGCAAATTAGGATTATGCTGTAATAATAATTGGTTAAAAGCTCCTGCTAATCATTGCTTTACAAAAGAAGAAATTGAAAAATTAAATGAAACTGCCCAATATCCTAAGAAAATCTGTGTTCAGGTTGATAAATTTTGTAATGCAAAATGTATAACCTGCCGAGATGCCATATATAAAATGGAGAAAAAAGATAAAGATTTTTATTTTAATACATTTATCCCGAAGATATTATCTTTGCTAAAAGGGCTTGAATGGATTGGGCGATGTTTTTTGTTCTCCTGTGTGTAAAAAACTTATTATTGAAGCAGGAAAAATGTATCCTAAATTAAAGTTTGATATATGGACAAACGGAATAAATTTAACTCCTTTAACTTATCATTTATATCATTTATCAAACAGAGTCCAAAATATTGCTATATCTTTGCATTCTGCAACGGAAGAAACGCATGATAAGATATTCAGAACAGGTCATAAGGATTTTAAAAAAGTAATAAAAAATCTTGAATGGCTGGTAAAGAAACGTGATAACAAAGAAATAGAAACAATAGCCGTAAATTTTGTTGTTCATAAAATAAATTATCAGGAAATGATTGCATTTCAAAAGCTGGCAAATAAATACAATGTTACTGCCAATTATTCCGAATACCGTCCTTGGTACAACGCAAAAATGGCATATGATTATGATAATATGGCTGTATTTTTGCCTTCGCATCCTGAATATAGCAAGTATGCGGAAATAGTGAAAAATGATATATTTAATTCACCAAATTGTATATTACCAGGCAATTTAAGACCAAAAGATTAATTTATTTCCATATATTAAAAATTGGAAAAAGTAAGAATATAATTTATAATTAAGGAATGAGAATATTAGGTATAGACCCGGGGCTTGCGATTGTAGGCTATTCGATTTTAGATATAGAAAAAGATGAGCATGTCCTTGAAACTTCAGGGTCAATTCAAACTGATAAAAATAAGACGGATTCACAGCGGTTACTTGAAATAGAATCAGATATGCAGACAATAATAGATATGTATAAACCTGATATTGCAAGTATAGAAAAATTATTCTATTTCAGAAATCAAAAGACTATAATTCCAGTTGCGGAAGCGCGAGGAGTAATTCTTTCAATTCTTGAAAAAAATTCCGTTCCGATATATGAATACACTCCAATGGAAGTAAAACAAGTAATAACAGGGTACGGAAGAGCAACAAAAGAAGAAGTTGCAAAAATAGTTGAATTATCGGTAAAATATAAAAGGCTGCCTAAATTAGATGATACATTAGATTCTATTGCTATAGCACTTTGTTATTCACGTAATAATATATTTACAGGGAGAAATTGATGATTAATAAATCATTATTGAAAATATTATGTGTATGTTCTTTAATTATAGGATTAATAATAGGTTTAATCCCTTTAATTCCCGCGCTTGCTTGGATTGCAATTATATTGATTATGTTCGGAGTTGCTCCGTTTATGATTATTTATTTAAAAAGATTGAAACTTTTGGATGAAATTGATACACAGAAAAGTCTGATAATAGGTATGGTATCAGGAACATCCGCATTTATCGGATTTTCCGTTGTATATTTTCCTTTGGCATTTATTTTAAATCTGATTTTTAACATACAGTCTTTTATATGGGTAAAAGCGGTATTTTCAAACTTCGGATTTTTATTAATGATGGTAATAATTACAGCTTTGTTGTGCGGCTTAATGAATATGTTTTCGAGCTTTTTGACCGCATTTTTGTATGAATATATTAATCAAAAGAATAGAGGATAAAATGGTATTTGAATCAAAAATTAAAACAATAGAATGGGTAAATGATGTATCAAGGATGATAGATCAAAGAATTCTGCCAAAAGAATTTAAACTGGTGGATGTAAAAACAGCAGATGAGATGTATGTTGCTATAAAGGATATGATAGTCAGAGGAGCGCCCGCAATAGGTATAGCCGGAGTTCATGGTGTTGCTCTTGCAGCAATTGAACTGTCAAAAACCATTTCTGATAAAACAGAATTTTTAAACAAGTTGAAAACAAAAGCCGAATATTTGAAATCATCAAGACCTACGGCTGTAAATTTGATGTGGGGTGTTGATAAACAGATAGAATTGGCTTGTCATACAGATGGTTCGCCTGATGAAATAACCAAAGTTTTGATAGAAAACGGCATTAAACTTGAAAATGAAGATATAGAAATAAATAAAAAAATGGGTGATTACGGAGCTGAAGTTGTTCCGAAAGGTGCAACTATATTAACTCACTGTAATGCAGGTGCGCTTGCAACGGTTGGATATGGTACGGCACTCGGTGTAATCAGAAGCGCATATGCAAAAGACCCGACGATAAAAGTTTTTGCTGATGAAACAAGACCGAGACAGCAAGGTGCAAGACTTACAACATGGGAACTAACTCAGGATGGTATTCCTACGACATTAATTACAGACGGCATGTGTTCATATTTTATGTCAAAAGGCATGATAGATATGGTTGTTGTAGGTGCGGACAGAATTGCTGCGAATGGTGATACGGCAAATAAAATAGGAACTTATACTGTTGCAATTGCTGCAAAATATCATAATGTTCCTTTCTATATAGCAGCACCGTTATCTACAATTGATATTTCTATAAAATCAGGGAAAGAAATACCGATAGAAGAACGTTCACATGAAGAAGTAACACACATAAACGGAGATTGGATATGTGCAAAAGATGTTAATATAATTAATCCGGGATTTGACGTAACTCCTAATGAATTAATATCAGGGATAATAACGGAAAAAGGTATTTTAAGACCTGACTATAAATCTTCTATTATGAATGCTTTTGAAAATATTTCCATGGTAAGAAATTGATTAAACAAAAAATAAATGTTAGAATACTACATAGCAAAAAACATATTTGTGAAAAAGGAGAAATATATGAAAACAAGTATTAAATTAGCAGCAATTGCATTAGCAGCATTTGTTATAGGAGTTACAACATCTAATTATGCAGTATCTGATGTACCTGCTAACTTCAAAGTAGCTGTAGTTGATGTTCAAAAAGTTGTAGCTTCATCTTCACAAGTAAAAGCATTAAAAGATGAACAAAAGAAAAAAGGTGAAGAACTGGCTAAATTTATAGAAACAGCAAAAACTAATATTGATAAAGAAAAAGATGCTAAAAAGAAAAAAGCATTAGAAGCAAAATATGAAAAAGAATTTAAAGTAAAAAGAGATGCAATGGCAAAAAATTATGAAACAAAGTTAATAGATATTGATAAAAACATTTCATCAGTAATCGGTGCAAGTGCAGCTCAAAACGGATATAACCTTGTTCTTGCTAAAGGTGTTGTATTATCAGGCGGAACAGATATTACAGATGAAATTGCACAACAAATAAAATAATTTTAAAAAATAATTAAAAAAGGAAGAATTATTTAATTCTTCCTTTTTTTCGAAATAATAAGTTAATTGCCAAAAAATATTGAAGTGCTACTCTTATAATAGAAAAGAGGCATAAATGGCTAAAAATATTCTTTTTATCATAGATGAAACAGAACTTAAATACTTTGAATTTAATGATTTAGTAACGAATTTTTGGTTTATAAAAGAATTTTTAAAAAGAGATTATAAAGTAGATATTGCAGTAAAAGGCGATTTATATATAGAAAAAGCACAAGCATTTGTTCTCGCAAGAAAATCATACATAGATAAGGAGAATATATTTTACGCAAAAGAACAAAACAGGTATCTTGTAAATGACTATGATATAGTCTTTTTTAGACCTGACCCTCCTGTGGATATTAATTATATTAATGCTTGTTATGTTTTTGATTTTGTAGATAAACAAAAAACTCTATTGTTTAATAATCCTTCGGAAATAAAAAATTTTAATGAAAAATTTCATATCAATTATTTCCCGCAATATGCTCCCGAAAATCTTATAACAAATAATTCGGAATTGATATTGAATTTTGTAAATGAAAAAGAAGAAGCTATTTTAAAACCGTTAAACAGATGTTTTGGAAGCGGTGTTTATTATATGAAGAAAGGGGATAAAAATCTTTTAACTATAATAAATAATATGACAGAAGACGGAAAAACATCTGTTATGCTCCAAAAATACATTCCTGAAGCCAAATTTGGAGATAAAAGAATTCTTATAATAGGTGAGAATGTTATGGAAGAATGTATTCAAAAACTTCCGGGTGAAAATAATTTTAAGTTTTCAATTCATTCCGATAAATATTTTGAAAATGCAAAATTATCGGATTATGAAAAAAATATGGCACAATCAATTGCAAAAATATTATCCGCAAGGGGATTATATTTGGTTGGATTAGATGTTATAAATGAAAAAGTTATAGAAACAAATGTTACAAGCCCATGTTATTTTATAAGGGAAATAAACCAGCATTACGGTATACATTTTGAAGATAAAATAATGAAAAATATTGAACAAATAATAGATAAGCATTTTGCACCGGAAAGAAGTTATGCTTTTAACAAATAATTCGTCAGACATAATATCAGATAAGAAACAACTGTTAGAAATATTTTTTTCCGGATGTAAAACAACTCAATCCGTAGGTGTGGAATCTGAAAAAATACTGGTCTCTAAAGATGATTATAAGGCTATAGGATATAAAGATGCCGTAAAAATATTATGTTGTTTTGATGAAAACGAATGGCAGAGAATATATGAAGACGGAAACTTAATGGGTTTAAAAGGACGAACCGGAACAATTACACTTGAACCCGGAAGCCAAATTGAAATAAGTCTAAAACCCTATGAAACGCTGAAAGAAATAACAAATTATCTAAATGATTTTTATTCTAAACTTTCTTTGTATGCAGGGAATATAGGGGTAAAGGTATTAGATATCGGAATTCAGCCTGTTTCTACATATGAAAATATCAATATTATTCCTAAAAAACGATATGAATATATGACAAAATATCTGCCGTCAAAAGGTTTAACTCCGTTTGTAATGATGAGAGAAACAGCGGGAATTCAAGTTAATTTTGATTATGCAACGGAAGAAGATGCCGTTGCAAAACTGTCTTTGGCATTAAAAATGAGTCCTGTTATAAGTGCAATATATGCCAATTCTTCCGTAAGGAAAGGAAAAAATACAGGTTATAAGTCTTATAGAGCTAATTCTTGGCTTAATGTTGATGAGGACAGATGCGGATATATCAGTAAAAAGCTCTTTGATAATCCTAAAGATTTTTCTTTTGCTGATTATGTTGAAATTTTACTTGATGTTCCTATGATTTTTATTCAAAGAGGAAATACATATTTTTATGCGCCGCAAACATTTAGGGAATTTTTGAAAAACGGTTTTAATGGTATACCTGCATCTATATCTGATTGGGAAACCCATATAAGTTTGTATTTCCCCGATGTAAGATTGAAAAGTTATGTCGAAATAAGGAACCATGATGCGCAGAATGAACGAATGACATACAGCGTGCCTGCTTTTTGGAAGGGTATATTATATAATAACGAAGCAATGGATGAGGTAAATAAAATCCTTTCAAAATATGAATATGAGGATTTTATTAATCTAAGAAAGAATTCTCCCATCTTCGGAATAAATGCAAAACTCGGTAATATAAACATAATAGATTATATAAAAGAGTTCTATGATATAGCATATGAAAGTTTAAAAAACAACGCTCAAGCCGAAGAAAAGTATCTTGAACCTGTATATGAATATATTTCATTAAAAAAAGTGCCTGCTGATAATATTATGACTACAAATTAAGCTCTTTTGAAAGCGCAGGAACAATTGTTTCCCATGCTTTTGCATTAGGATGTGTGTCATTTGGCGCAATAAAATAAGGAGTTGTATATATATTTTCTCCTGCTATTTCAGATGCATTTAATACTATAATTCCGTAGTCTTTTAATAAATTCCAATTGTGGTGAGTATCAGGAACGTTATCTTCATATATTAAAATGACAAATTTGGTATTCGGATAATGTTTTTTAATCTCCTCGTTAATTTGTTTCATATAAATGCAAAATAAACCAAAAGCTTCATCGTCCGTGATATTTTTATATTTTAATTCCAAAATTTTTCTGTAGATTTGAGAATTAATAATTAAACTGTTTTTATGGTAATACTCAAGCTTGCTGTTTTTAAGTTTGTAATACGGACAAGGCTTGTAAAATCTTATATCGGTATACAATCGTGCCAGATGGTGAGAAATATAAGGATATATTATATATTCAGGTGCTTCTTTGATTAATTTATTGCGTATATTATCGTTTTCCATCATGTATAATATTTCACGCGGGGATGCTCCCACTATCCCTAAATTATAAACCGTACGCCCCGTATATTTTGAAAGTTGAGCGGATATTGTTTCATTTTCATTAAGTTTATATCCGTATACAAAAGAACAGCCTATAACAGCAAGAGGTGGTTTATTTGACGGAGTATCCGGATATGAGGAAGGACGAAAATCCTTTTGGGTATCAAAATATTGAAAAGTTACATAAGATTTAATTTGTCTGTAAAGATGATACCTGAAAAGAGTATTTCCCCAATTCTGCGCTTTATATGTTGAATAAATGAAAATAAATTCAACCGAAATCACAATAAAAAGAATGATTATTATATTAATAAGTAATATTTTTAAATATTTTTTTGACATAGTCCTTTATGTTTTATATTTATATCGGATAATGTTATTATAAATACGAAGATATTAAAGGGCAATAAAATGACAATGACAAAAATTGAAGATTTACCTACCGTATATAGTGCTAAAGAGACAGAAGAAAAGATTTATAAATTTTGGGAAGATAATGAATGTTTTAAAGCCAATGCAAAATCTGAAAAAGAGCCGTATTCGATTGTAATACCTCCGCCGAATGTAACAGGTGTGCTGCATATGGGGCATGCATTAGATGAAACTCTTCAAGATATTCTTGTCAGATACCATAGAATGTCAGGATATGAAACATTATGGATGCCCGGAACAGACCATGCAGGTATTGCCACACAAAATGTAGTTGAGAAAAAATTAAGACAAGAAGGCAAAACCCGTTTTGATTTAGGCAGAGAAAAATTCCTTGAAGTAACTTGGGATTGGGCAAATGAACATAAAAATGCCATTTTACATCAATGTAAAAGATTAGGTGCTTCTTTTGATATGTCAAGAGCTCGTTTTACACTTGATAAAGGATGTTCTGATGCCGTTAAGGAAGTTTTTGTAAAACTGTATGAAAAGGATTTAATTTATAAAGGTGCATATATCGTTAACTGGTGTCCTCGCTGCCAGAGTGCAATTTCTGACATAGAAACCGAATATGAAACCGAAAAAAGTAATTTATGGGAAATAAGTTATGCCTTGAAAGGTGAACCGGGTGCAATAGTAGTTGCAACATCAAGACCTGAAACAATCTTTGGTGATACAGCGATAGCAGTTCATCCCGATGACTATAAATATAAAGATTTAATCGGTAAGACAGTATTAATTCCGTTAACTGGAAGAGAAATTCCTATTATTGCTGATGAATATGTTGATAAACATTTCGGAACGGGTGCTGTAAAAATTACTCCGGCACATGACCCGAATGACTACGAAGTAGGTAAACGCCACGGTTTAAAACCTATATGGGTAATTGATGAGCAGGGTAAAATGAAGCATTGTGCGGAAGTTCATCCTGATATACAAGGTTTAACAAGGGAAGAAGCTCGCCAAAGAACGGTTGAATTGCTTCAATACAATAACAGCCTTGTCAGAATTAAGCCTATTGAACATAATGTCGGTAAATGCCAGAGATGTAATACAACAATTGAACCTTTATTATCGGAACAATGGTTTGTAAGAATGGCTCCTCTTGCAAAAGCAGCTATAGCTGCAGTAGAAAACGGAGATATAAAATTTGTACCCGAAAGATGGACAAAAAATTATTTAGGCTGGATGACAAATATCAGAGATTGGTGTATTTCACGTCAATTATGGTGGGGACACCAAATACCGGCATACTATCATAATGAAACGGGAGAAATGGTAGTTGCAAAAGAAAATCCTGATCCTGATAAATATACACAAGATTCGGATGTATTGGATACTTGGTTCTCATCAGGATTGTGGCCGTTTTCGACAATGGGATGGCCTAATACAGAATCTGAAGATTTTAAAAAATTCTATCCCACGTCAACTCTTGTAACAGGTTTTGATATTATATTCTTCTGGGTTGCAAGAATGATAACAATGGGTGAAGAATTTACAAAGAAAGCACCATTTTCAACCGTATATATTCACGGATTAATAAGAGATGAACTGGGACAAAAGATGTCTAAATCCAAAGGAAATACTATTGACCCTGTAGGAATTATAGATAAATACGGCTGTGATGCCTTGAGATTTACATTAACCTCTTTATGTACATACGGCGGTCAAGATATTAAAATCAGTGATGAAAAATTTGAATACGGCAGAAATTTTGCCAATAAAATATGGAATGCTTCAAGATTTGTTCTTATGAACCTTGAAGGGGTTGATAATAAAGAAATTGATTATAATGCTTTAACTCTTGCCGATAAGTGGATTTTAAATAAATTAAACGAAACGGCAAAAGAAACAAACGAAAATATTAAAAATTACAGAATAGGTGAAATGGCGCATACATTGTATGATTTCTTCTGGAATTCATACTGCGATTGGTATGTGGAAATAGCAAAAATTCAACTTCAGGATGAGAATATAAAACTAAATACTCAAAGAGTCTTAAGATATGTTCTTGATATGACCTTGAGATTATTACATCCGGTTATGCCGCATATTACTGAATATATATGGCAATTATTACCTAAAAACAGTGAAGCAAAAGCAATTATGCTTGAGAAATTCCCTGTTTATGAAGAAAAACATTCATTTACTGAAGAAAATACTCAAATGGAATTGGTATTTGAAACAATTAAATCTTTAAGGAACGTAAGACAAAGCTTTAATATACCGGTTTCAACAAAGGTTAATATAGAAATTATTGCAGGAAATAATGAAGATGTTATCTTCAAAAAGGTTGAACCATATATTCACCGTCTTGCAAGAGTCGAAAATATTAAATATGTTGATGAAAATCACAAAACAGAAAAACAGTCGGCATCAACAGTTGTAAGTAATTCTAAAATTATAATTCCTCTTGCAGGCTTGATTGATTTAGAAGAAGAACTTAAACGACAAAATAAAAAACTTGAAAAATTGCTGGGAGAAAAAACAGGACTGCTTGCAAGAACAAATAATGTAAAATTTATGACAAATGCAAAACCTGAATTAATAGAACAAACAAAAGCAAGAATAGCAGAAATTGAAGTTCAGGAAGCAGCTATAAACGAATTGATAGTTTCGTTAAAAGGCTAAAGTCTAAAAAAATTAATATAATAAAAGAGGAAGGTTTTAATCTTCCTCTTTCTATTTATTGGAACTTTATATTATGCACGGCAAGCTAATTTATCTGCTTGTTCTTTTAAAATTTGAACTTTATCTGTATGTTCCCAAGGTACATCAAAATCAGTTCTGCCGAGATGTCCGTATGCTGCTAATCTTTGATAGAATTTACCGCCGTTTTTAGCAGGTAAGTTTCTTAAATCAAATTGATTAATAATAGCAATCGGTCTTAAATCAAAATTATCAGAAACCAGTTTCATAATTTCATCATCTGAAATTTTTCCTGTTCCGAATGTATCTACGAAAATAGAAACAGGCTCTGCAACACCTATTGCGTATGCAAGTTCAATTTCGCATTTTTCAGCTAATCCTGCAGCAACAATATTTTTTGCTACATATCTTGCCGCATAAGCTGCACTACGGTCTACCTTTGTTGGATCTTTTCCTGAGAACGCACCGCCGCCGTGTCTTGAATAACCGCCATAAGTATCAACAATTATCTTTCTTCCTGTTAAACCTGCGTCACCTTGAGGTCCGCCGATTACAAATCTTCCTGACGGGTTAATTAAATATTTAGTTGTTGCATCCGGTTTAAGTTCTTCTTTTGCAAAAACGTAATCAATAACGTGTTTAATTACATCTCTTTTAATTATTTCTTGAATTTTAGTATTATCTGTTATTCCGTCTATGACATCATCATGTTGAGTAGAAATAACAACGGTATCTATTCTAACCGGTTTATCATTTTCATATTCAACCGTAACTTGCGATTTACCATCAGGTCTTAAATATTTTATAACACCTTGTTTTCTTGCTTCTGCAAGTCTGTATGATAATTTATGCGCAAGGCTTATTGGTAACGGCATTAATTCAGGTGTTTCATTACAAGCAAAACCAAACATGATACCTTGGTCGCCTGCACCTAAATTGTTTGTTTCATCTTTTGAAACCGAAGCATTGTTGTCTCTTGTTTCAAATGCTTTATTAACTCCGCCTGCAATATCTGTTGATTGTTCATCAATGCTTGTTAAAACAGCACATGTTTTGCTGTCAAAACCGCCTGATGATTTACCTGTATAGCCGATATTTTCTATTGTTGTTCTTACAACTTGAGGAATATCAACATAGCAAGAAGAAGTTATTTCTCCTGAAACAAGCACCATGCCTGTTGTTACTGATGTTTCTGCTGCTACTCTTGATTTAGAATCTTTTGTAAGGAATTCATCCAAAATTGCATCCGAAATTTGATCGCAAACCTTATCAGGATGCCCTTCTGTTACTGATTCTGAAGTAAATAAGTATTTTTTTGAACTCATGTCACACTCTTTCTCGTTTTTTGCGTTATTAACATTTTATTTTATTTTACCTTCAACATATACCAACGTCAAATAAAAAAGACCGTTTTACGGTCTTTTTTTAAGCTATTTAACAATTAAACTATTTTGTTTCTCTTATATTTAATTGTTTTATTATTTTTCTGTAGTCTTCAAGGTTTCTGTCCTTTAAGTATGAAAGAAGTCTTTTTCTTCTTCCTACCATCATTAAAAGACCGCGTCTGCCTTGATAATCTTTTTGATTTGATTTTAAGTGCTCTGTTAATTCGGTAATTTTTTCAGATAATAAAGCGATTTGGGTTTCAACGCTTCCTGTATCTTTCGCATTTTTGCCGAATTTTTCAACAATTGCAGCTTTGTTTTTTAAGTTTATTGCCATTTTTACATCCTTTATTAATTGTGACTTGGTGGTGGGTAAGTCTTTTTTTTATATTAATACGATGATAATAACATTTCAAGACAAAATTGCAATTGGTATTTTCTATGTTATTAATTTTTATTAATATTTTGGCGATTTGCAAATCTTATTTTCCATATCATCGTCATAGCTTCTATAATAATTTTTATATTTATTTTTGATTCTCCGTTTTCTCTTTTACCAAAAACGAACGGATATTCTAAAATTTTCAAGTTATTTTTATAAGCATAGTATTTCATTTCAATTTGAAATAAATATCCTTTTGCCATAATTTTATTTAAATCAATTAATTCAAGAGCCTTTTTTGTCCAAATATTAAAACCGCCTGTCATATCATTTATTCTGCAATTTAGTACCCATTTTGCATAGTTATTACCAAGTTCTGATATCATGCTGCGTTGATGTTCGTTTTCTTCACCCCATTTCCCGCTGCCAACATATCTTGATGCAATAATTAAATCATATTCTTTTGTCTTTTCTATACAATCCGGCAAAATTTCCGGCGGATGCTGGAAATCACAGTCCATTTGTACTAATACATCATATCCTTTTTCTAAAGCCCATTTAAACCCGTCAATATATGCGGAGGCTAATCCTTTTTTTTCGGTTTGTTTTAATAGGTGTAAATTTGTATATTCTCTGCATAATTCTTCAACTGTTTGAGATGTCCCGTCAGGTGAATTTGAATCAACAATTAATACATTGATTAAATTATTTTTAAAAACTTCATTAAAAAGTTTTTTTATCATTTTTTCAACATTATTTTTTTCATTATATGTAGGGATTATTATTATAGGGTTCATTTATTTCCGTTTCATTTATTAAATTCTTTAAAAATTTCTTTTAAAAATTCATATCCTTTTAAATATGATTTATAATCCATTTGTTCATCTGCAGAGTGCATATTATATACATCAGCAAGTCCTATTAGTATAGGTTTGAGTTTCTTACCATACTTATTAGTATTATTTGCATATATATGTGTTTCAGCTCCTGCATGAAATGATGAAATATCCAAATTTAAATTGAGGTTAGCACCGGCTTTTTTTGAAACTTCAACTAATGTTTCATCATCACTCTTTTCAAAAGGAGGCATGTGCTCTGAATAATTCATTTCCGCAATTGCCAAGCCTTCATATTTTTTATTGAACAAATCCGTAATTTGTTTAATTTCATTGATGAGGTTTTTCTCATATTCTCTGTTTGAACTTCTGATTGAATATGCTGCACCTGCTTTAATGTTTATAACATTCGTTACGGCTTTATTAATTATGGTTTCTAAATATTGATTACTTTTTATATTATTGTCTTTTATGTTATTTATCGCCGTTTCTATTCCGCCGCCTGCTATAACACCTAAATTTATTGATGTTATAACACCAAATTCATCTTTTTTATATACCCCTTGCGGTATCTCATTTACAAGTTCTGCAATTAATTTTGCTGCATTTAATCTTGTTTTATCATCAATATCAATACCCGAATGGCCGCCTTTTAAGGCTGTAACATTAACGACTAACTTGGTATAACTTGCACCTGATATTTGTACTTGCCCCAGTTTATCCGCATCCATAACGAAAATATATTCTGATTCAATTTCATTCATATTTACGTGGTGAATACCTGTCATATTTTGTTCTTCATCACGAGTGAATGTAATTTCAAGTCCGCCATGTTTATAATCAGTACCTTTTGCAAGCTCAATAGCAAACATTATTCCTGCTGCTACACCTGCTTTATCATCAGCACCAAGGGTTCTTGTTTTATCAGTTTCTATAATATTCCCGTTTAATTTGATATTAACGGGTGAATCGTCTCCTACAACATCCATATGTGAACTTAGCATAAGAGGGCGTTTGTTTGCATCTGTTGCGTCTATTTTTGCATGAACATTCCCATAGTCGTCTTTCCAAGCATTTATATTATTTTCTTTGAATATTTCAAGAATTTTATTTATTACTTTTTCCTCTTTTAATGAGGGGGACGGTATTTGAGCTAAAGTACAAAATAAATCTATAAGTTTATATTGCTTCCTGATCTCATTAATTTCAGCCATAGTAATCTCCTCATTTTTAATTATAGACTATATTAAATAATTAGTATATAATTTAAATATGGTATGTAAAAGTAAGGAATATAAAAGTTATGGCGAAGGTGTTATTATCAATCCCTGACAAGTTTTTAAATCAAATAGACGAAGTAGCTGAAAATGAACAACGTACAAGAAGTGAATTGATTCGCGAAGCATTAAGAACATACATGAAAAGAAATATTATGTTTGATTCTAAAAAAACTAATTCCGATGCTGAACTTTTAGATAAGTTATTGGATTAATATAAAATCAATCGCTGCTTTTATTGTAATATTAGGGTATACACTAGGAAACTTGAATTTTTATTTTTATGTAATAGAATTTTAATGATGAAACTTTAAACCGTGATAAATAAGTTTGAGGATTTACATGGCTCGAAAAGTAATAATATTTATTTTGGCAGTTTGTTTTGCTATTATTAACATACCTCTGAAAGCTCAAGCAGAGGCGGTTTCAAGTCTGTCAGTAAAACAATTGATAGTAAAACATTCACTTGAAATGGGATTAGACCCTGCATTGGCTTTAAGTATAGCTAAAGCAGAATCGGGTTTTTGTCATGAAAAAAGAAGCAGATACGGTGCAATCGGTGTTTTTCAGTTAATGCCTTCAACCGCAAAAAGAATGGGATATAATCCTTATCATTTACAGGAAAATATAAAAGGCGGAATTGAATACTATAAAAAAATGTATAAAATGTTCGGAAGTACTGAGCTTGCACTTGCCGCATATAATGCAGGTCCCGGCAACGTAAAGAAATATAACGGAATTCCTCCTTTTATGGAAACTAAAAAATTTGTTTCTTCTATAATGAGTAATTATAATAATTTAAAATTGCATCCGGATCCGGCTATTGCGCAATATAAAAACGCATTAAAGGAAATTAGTAATGAAATATCGGAAGAAGATTTTAGAATGCAGCAGGAAGCCATACTAAAATCATTCTTATCCAGTCAGGGAATTTAAGAGTATGTTTCAGGAAATAAAAACACACGAAATTACGACCGACGTTGTTATTTTTACAATTAAAGATAATAAGCTTCAAGTACTTCTGGTAAAACGTGCTAATGAGCCTTTTAAAGGAAGATGGGCTATTCCCGGCGGTTTTATCAGATTATCTGAAAATCTTGATAATGCTGCTTTAAGAATATTAAAAGAGAAAACAAACGTAGATAATATTTATCTGGAACAGCTTTATACCTTTGGTGATCCGCTTCGTTATCCGAGTTCAAGGGTTATTACCTGTGCATATTTCGCATTAATCAGAAGTGATGATATTAAATTATCTTTTGATAATTCTCAAGGTATTACGGAAGTTCAATGGCATGAAGTTTATAATTTGCCGACATTGGCATTCGACCACAAAGAAATTATTGAATATTCTTTGAAGAGAATGAGAGAACGTCTTGAATTTTGCCCGATTGCTTTCCAGTTGCTCCCTGAAAAGTTTACTTTAACGGAATTACAAAAATCTTATGAATTAATATTAGATATGAAATTAGATAAACGTAATTTCCGTAAAAAAGTTTTAACAGGTTCTGTTTTAAAAGAATTAAATGAGTATACAAAAATAGGGTCAAAACGTCCTGCGAGACTTTATTCTTTTGATAATATAACGTTAAACTCTAAAAGAGGTCATTTCTTCTCTTAGTTTTTATGTATAAATATCGGGAAGAAAATCTATAAGGTCTTTTGTGAGTAGTTCACCATAAGACATTATTTCATCTTGATTCATACCTGAAACAATATTGTAAGTTCTGTCTATGTTTTTGTTTATTTCAAGCATTGCAGCTTGATTATTTTCCGCACAGTATATCATTAAGTCGCGATATAATGTGTAGATGTCACTATCTTTGAGTTCTTCATCTTGTTTATTTATTACATTATTTTCAAATATTTTTATCATTTCAGGTAAATCCGAATAGAATTTCCCTTTTGTTTTAATGTTTGCTGTTGAGAAATTTAAGAAAGCATTAATTATTCCGTATAATCTTGAATACATCACGTTTGTGCTTTCTTTCGGATTTTTATTAAAAAATTCATTTCCTATTTCTTTTGCTAAGAAAATATCTTTTGAATCCGGAGCTTCATTATCTGTTAACGGAATATCAATGTATTTATCTATATTCAAATGCTTATCATTAGCATACGCAATTATTTTACCTCTGACTTGTGTAGGTACATAGTTTACGGATTTTATATTTGTATCTTGTTTGTTACCGTTCTGTTCATACCATGATTTTCTTATACATACAGAAAGTATTGATTTCGCCCAGTCATTATCCAGCCAGAACAATTTAAATGCTTTATTTACAGGTGATAGCGGTTCTAAACTTTCTTCAAATGCTTCTTTATTTGATGTTGCTTTTAATAAAGTTTCTGACATACTTTGTCTTATTATCTGTGCTTCAGGATATTTCCAAGCTCTGAGCATAACAATAGACATAATATCTTTTTCTTTTGGATGTTCTTTGAAAAACTTTCTGTCTTCATTTGTCATTTCATGAAGTTTTTCAGGATTGCCCGTATAGTAATTCCTATGAGCTTCAATATGTTTTCTTTCAATATCTTTTATTCTTTCGGATATTGCCTGCGTATAACGGGCATTATAATTTTTATCGGAAAGTTTAAGATATAAACCGTATTGGTTGGTCGTTCTCGGGATATTTAATGTTCTAAAAGTACCTAAAAAATCTTTATCGGCATAATTCTTTCTTAAAGTATCAAGAGAAAAACCTTCTCCCCAGTATAATTGAAGAAGCTGCAACGAAACATCCTTATCTCTGTCAAAACCTCTTACACTGCCGTTTTTAACCTCTTTTATAAATTTAGTATCACATTCGTTTTCTGCTATAACATCTTTAAATTCCGGATATGCTTTTTTTGCTTCGTCTAAGGTATTACAATGTTTCAATTCTTTATAATATTCTCTGTGAATATCTATAAGGGTTTTGTTTTCAGGATTACCTTCAGCTAATGTTTTTTCTATTAATGCTTTTATTCCTCCCGAATTTTTCGGATAATCTTCATCTTTTAATGCAAGCATTGTTTGTTTTAAGTCCATGCTTTTTCCGCCGCAAAAGCTCAGAGAATATAATGACGGCACATAAAGATTTTGAGAAATATATTTATTGGTGGTTGTTTCTTTTTCCTGTGTTTTAATTTGTTTTGTATATGTGTTTATATTAATCGGAGATATCTTCATTCCTTTTGCCTTTATGGTTTTTTACATTCATATAATGTACGTAAAAATATTTTTTAATTGGGAAACGTGAAAAGATTAATAAAACTTAATAGATAATTTTTTAATAAAAAAGAAAGAAAAAATGTATTATGATGCTCAAAAAGATTATTTTTATAATGCTTTTTTCTGATTATATTTAAATTTTTTTTAGAAAATTATAAAAATTTAATTAAAAACGATAATAATTTAAGTGTTTATAAAACAATTGTTGTTTTTCAAAAAAACATGTTTAAGATACAATGTTATAGCTGAGACAAAGAGGGAATAAATCGTGGGTTTAACATTTCAAGAATTAATATTAAATCTGTCAAAATATTGGTCAGACTATGGTTGTATAATACAACAGCCCTATGATATAGAAAAAGGGGCAAGTACAATGAATCCTGCAACTTTCCTTCGTTCCTTGGGCCCTGAGCCATGGAATACTGCAATGGTAGAACCATGCAGACGTCCTACTGATGCAAGATACGGTGAAAATCCTAACAGATTAGGACATTATTTTCAATATCAGGTTATATTGAAGCCGTCTCCTAAAAATTCTCAGGAGCTGTATTTAAAGAGTCTGGAGGCAATGGGTATAGATTTAACAAAACACGATGTTCGTTTTGTTGAAGATAACTGGGAATCTCCAACATTAGGTGCGGCAGGTGTAGGTTGGGAAGTTTGGCTTGACGGCATGGAAATAACTCAATTTACATATTTCCAGCAGGTAGGCGGTTTGGAAATCAAACCGGTTGCTTTAGAAATTACATACGGTCTTGAACGTATTGCTATGTATTTACAAAATGTTGATTCCGTATTTGATGTTATGTGGAATAAAGAATTAAAATACGGAGAAATATATCTCCAGAATGAAATTGAACAATCAAAATATAATTTTGAATATTCAAGTGCTGAAAGATTATTCAAAATGTTTGATTTGTTTCAGGCGGAAGTCGAATCTTGCGTGGAAGCAAATATAGTACTTCCGGCATATGATTATGTTTTAAAATGCTCTCATACATTCAATTTATTGGATGCAAGAGGTGTTATAAGCAGGGATGAAAGAATAAATTATATAAACAGAGTGAGAAGAATGGCTGCAATGGT
>JAEEGL016813973.1_pt1 | contig 33528 bp, 30 predicted proteins | sample 9134231 | NCBI WGS metagenome assembly JAEEGL01 (sample SAMN16246548, study PRJNA631951) | gut metagenome | biome: gut microbiome; feature: rumen; material: fiber-attached | host: Bos | place: Iran: Karaj | collected 2018-10 | reverse complement strand
GGTAACCATCCCCCTGGGGGCAAAATGTCGGTAAACTTCAAAACTTAAAAAGTGCTCAATGTCAACAAAGGTATTTTGAGATGTATAATGCTAGGCGTGACGCGAACTCAGACAGAAAAAACTTCTGGGAAACTCGAGTAACTATGAACTAGGATATCATCTTGCATATCCGTCAGGTTTTGATATGAATATGGCTGTTTTTTATGAAAAGGTTAAGGATAAGCAGGCCTATACATATATGGACAACACCTTTGTAACGCCTATGAGAAACGTCGGTGATATGAGTTCAAAGGGTTTTGAATTTGATTTGGGCTTCAGATCCGACAGATTTACAGGGCTCGTTTCTGGCACATATGCACGGGCAAGGGAGCAGGCTGGCTATTCAAAAACACCGGCATATTCACCGAGCTTCACCATGTCCGGCTTCTTTGATGCCACTGTGTACAGAACCGGCAACTTGGAGGCTCATCTTGGAGCCAACGGCCGCTACATCTCACGGGTTTATTTCGGTGAGGGCTATAATCTGAAAAATCCTGGCGTTCAGGGAGGATTCAGCACGTTTGGCGTGTACACTAAATTTGTATACCGCAAGGATCTTGAAATCAAGGCTTATATCGAAAATGTTACTGACAAGAAATATCTGATTTACAGTGATACGCAGACATATAATCCGCATACTGTATACAGAGCCGGGACACCTATCAATGCCGGACTGTCATTTATCTACAATTTTTAGTAGCTGTCATTAAATATTATTTCCCTAACGGGACATTTGAGCCACAGTTTGGCTGTGGCTCTGAAGCCTTGTTGGACTTTGATTTGATGAAGTACATTGATAACGAAATGGGAGCAAATCTGACAAACTGAAGAGCTGTCTGGGCTCCATGTCTACGCATATTTTGTGATTATCTTAAGAGAAAATACTGTCCTTTCTTGTTTCATAGATTGTTGACATTAGGAGCTGTGTATGATTTGCAATTACGGTATTTCTTCATTGCTTCAGCATGCTCAAAAGGTACTTTATGTCCAGTCTGTAATTCAGTTTGCAGACAAGTAACTCTGCAAGGATGGGCAAACTGTGACGGATCTGGATTTTTTGTAAAATTGTTGGCATTCAGCTCACTAATTATGGAATGACCAAAATAGCCAAATTTCCTTTTTTTTGTTGTTTTGAGATTAAATAAAGTAGGTTAAATATTATTCTATTATTATGCTTTTGACTCTGTTCAGCAAAAGTGATGCAACAGATATTCATTGTATTTCGTAACGTATTTAATTTTTTTACTTAAAAAGTAAAATTTTTAGTTCTTATACGTTAATGACGTACTGTGTTGATTTCCTGAACCACATTTATTTCAGAACAGAACCTTGTTTTTTTATGCTTAACTCCATGATTTTTTTAAGAAAAATTCAAATTTTTTTATCTGCCCCCCCCCCACAAAATTCAGATTATCTGTTATTTCTCAGAAACTATTGCTGTTGCCTGATGTTTGTACGGAAAGCAGGTTTTCTTCCTGACATTCTTAAGAATGTAATCATTTTGAAAATGTACATCTGGCTATTTTGTGAACAATGTAACAGTTTTGGTTATAAAATATCAAATTAACTTAGCTTTTAAGCGTGATTATCGGATCATGTGGAATAGGCTTTTTTGCCTTTCTTTTTTTGTCAATTTGAATCCTTTCGGAGATAAAAATGCACTTTTACACACCGAGTAAGAAATTCAAAAGATCCGCTCTCAATGTTGCAGTAGGTATCGCACTTGCTTCGACTATGGGCGCAGTCGGAATTCCTGAAGCCAATGCCGTAATTGCGGCTACTCATATCTATCACAATCATATGCCTAACTTCTGGCCGTATTATGATGTGAGCAAATATGATTCAACACCGGTAGGCGGTCCGATTCGTTATACATACGACGGCGGTGCCCTTGAAATCAAAGAGAATCCACCTGCAGGATATACCTTCATTTTTCCATCCGGCATAGTAATGCCTCATGACAATCTTGAGCAGTACTACATGCGTGATGCCAAGCAGAATGCTTATACCGTGTGGCCGGCACAGACTGCAAATGAAAATCACGGCGACCATCCTCTGAGTCAGACCCATGTAACCATGTCTGCTGCGGTAATCAACAATATACAGGATTTTGCCGAAAGAGGTTCATTTAACGGTTTCTATCGGATTGGATGGTCCAAAGACTGGAAGTCCACAGTAGGCAGTCTGAAGACCACCAACGGCTTCAATGCCCTGGATCCGATTCATTTCACCGGTCACCATTCCATGGGACCTCTGGTAGGACCTAAGTATTTCCTTAAAGATCTGATTTACCAGAATGTAACACTGCAGCAGGACTACTTCCTCGGTTCTCAGTTCAAATCATCAAAGGGCTTTTTCCCTACCGAACTCGGTTTCTCTGAAAGACTTATTCCAACTCTCAAGAAACTGGGTATTGAATGGTCTGTAATGGGCAACAACCATTTCTCAAGAGCCCTGAAAGATTATCCGTTCAATTATAAAAATCCTGCTTTTGATACCATAGTTTCTCCTCCTAACCGTGCAGATCTCCAGAACACCTATGAGAAGGGCGGATGGGAGCATGTAGGCATGGCTCACGAGCAGCAGACCATCCTTAACAAATTCCCGTTCTGCGACATCCCTCACTGGGTCCAGTATGTAGATCCTGAGACAGCTGAGGTTTCAAAGATTGCAGGTATTCCTGTAGATCAGAACGGATCCTGGCTTGAGGGCTGGGAAGGTATTGCTACAGCATCCAATGAAATCAACCGCCCAAGCTATGAGGGTGATGCCAACGGCAGAACAATGTATTTTGTTATCGCCCATGACGGTGATAACGGTGAAGGTCGTGCAGGATCCATCGGAACATGGCTTGCATCAGGTGAGGAATACTCTTCACAGGGAGTAGTCGGCATGGGTGTTGAGGAATATCTGAAGGCATATCCGATTCCTTCAAACGATATTCAGCACGTACAGGACGGCTCCTGGGTTGATACCCGTGACTCATCATCAGATCCAACCTGGTACCACTGGCACATTCCGATGGGTATCTGGAAAGGTCAGATGGCTGATTTCAACAGGGTAAACGGAACTGATTTTGCAGTTCCGACAAATCATGCCGGAACACCGTTCGGACACGTGGTGTCAATGGAATACGGCTACCACTATCTGGAAAGAAACTTTGCTCTGCTGCAGGCTGCAATCAACTATGCCGAGACAGCCGAGCAGATCTGGCTTGATGCCCATCCAAACTACTGGTCTCCAAAGACTGATGCCGAGAAGCAGGTTACCTATGAAGGCAATCAGCTGAATCCGTACATGTTCTCATATCCGGTAAAGGGTGATGCCAATAATGATTACAAGGGCGGTGCAAACCCTGCAGAACTCGGCTGGTATTTCCTTATCGCCTCCATCGATTCAGGCTTCGGTTACTATGATGAGAATACAGATGACAACGTAAAGCCTACCCTGGGTTTCAATCAGTCACTGTACTTCACCGAGCCTTACGTAAAGAAGAACATATCAAAGGATCGCACCGGACCATCCATGTGGTGGGTACAGCGCTATCCGTACAATCCTGGAAGCGCCAACGCATCCAAGGCTGAAGGCTGGACAGTTGTTCATGCAGATAATGTCTTCGCAATCTACACCTATGCATATGACGTAAGCGGCATCGCCGATGTGAAGGTCAAGGTTCGTGCACATAAAGGCAAGAGCATGTCACCTACTGACATCGCGCCTCGTGTATATGATCCCGCAGCTCACGCCGGAAAGGCCAACTGCGATCCTAAGCAGGTGGGCGAGTGGAAAACATACGACACCAAGAAGCGAGATCTTACTCCTGAAATCAACGGCGTGCCATGGCAGGTGTCAAGCAATACCGAGGCTCTTGGAATAGTTAAGGCTCAGAAGATTGGTGATACCTACTATGCATACATCAGCGATTTCCGTGATCAGCTTGTTGACTACTATATGGAAGCAACTGATACAAAGGGTAATGTAACCCGAAGCGAAATCCAGTCAGTATACGTAGGTGCCGGCAAGTACAGAAGTACCGAAGACGGAATGATTGAGGATGTTGACGGAGATATCAACGGTACTCATATGTTCATTACAGATGGCAGTGTTGTGATGACAGATTCCGTAACCGTATATGCCAAACCTTCTGATCAGAAGGCCGACGGTGTTTCTCTTGAGTATCGTGATTCCGGTGCATCAGACTGGTCAACCAAGTACCTCAGCAAGGTAGAAGGCAAGAACAGTGTTTACTTCAAGGGTACCATTGAGTATAACCGCGACAACAGCTGTGCCGATGTGAAGCTTCTGAGCACCAGCGGCAGCGCATACTTCCCTAAGAAGACTCCATGTCTGTCCGCAGGTGTCTACACAGTTGACGAAGCTACCGGAACCTATACTGAGGGCAAGCCTTCAGACATAGTTCCTGCAGCAACTGTATACTTCAAGCCTGCTTCAGGCAGCAAGATCTGTGTTCACTACCGTCCGCTTCCTGCAACAGCTGACGGCGGCTGGACAACCCCACCTGGAGTTGCCATGACTGCCTACAAGAACGGCTGGTTCGTCAAGGAGATGGAGTTTGAAGGTGATGCCACCGGACTTGAATTCCTGTTCAATGACTGTGCCAATACCTGGTATAAGACATCCTCAGGCGGAAACTTTGTGGTTAATGATCTGGGTACCTACAAGGTTGACGGAACTTCTCTTTCATCAGGTGCACCTGATGGGGATGATCCTGTGGTGAATAAGTCTCCGGTTGCCAAGATCAGCAACGGTACTTCCATAACAATCAATGCCGGTGAATCAGTCAAGCTTGACGGTTCCCAGTCCTATGATCCTGACGGAACTATCAAGGCGTACAAGTGGAGCACAGGTGATACTACAGCTACCGTTACTGTAAAACCTGACGTGACGACCACATACACTCTCAAAGTGACTGATGACAAGGGCGCAACAAATAAAGCGCAGATCACCGTAAACGTCAAGGCAGTAACCAACCAGGCTCCGAAGGCTGTTATAGAGGCAAGTAAAACCACCATCAAACTTGGCAGCAAGGTTCTTCTTGATGGCTCCAAGTCCTCCGATCCTGACGGAACAATTGTGTCATACAAGTGGAATACCGGTGCAACTACACCGACTATCAAGGTTAAACCTAAGAAGACAACCAAGTATGTCCTGAAGGTAACTGATGACAAGGGTGCTTCTACCAAGATTTCACAGGTGATTACTGTAGTTGACAACCTTCCTCCAAAGGTCAAGGCATATGTGAAGCCTGCAAATGCCACCATCTATGAAGGATCAAAGATTCTTGTTTATGCCAAGACTTCTGATCCAGAAGGTGATGAGGTAACTCTGAAGTGGGACAACGGCAAGACCGGATCCAAGTTCAAGGTTAAGCCGAAAGCCGGAACTCATACCTATACTGTTACCGCTACCGATTCGAAGGGTGCATCCTCCACAGCTACTGTCACTGTAACTGTTGAGCCTGCAGGAGCTCACACAAAGGATCTTCCAAATCTCTTCTTTACCGGCACAACCAACAGCTGGGGCTACAAGCAGATGACCTACGATTCGGCAAAGGATGAATGGTCGGTTGATCTGACTCTTACCGGCAAGGGCGACAGCGACGGTGTACAGCGCTTTAAGGTAACCACCACCTCTGACGGAAAGGGAGTATTTTACGGTGACAGCGGCAGCAGCAAGCTCTGCAAGAGTTGTGATGCCATCAAGATCACTGAGAAGGGATCCTACAGACTGACTGTCAATGATTCCGCTCTTACATGGAGTCTGACAAAACTGGGTAATACTGCTCCGGTAGCTTCCTTCAAGTCATCTGTCGACGGTCGTACGGTCAAGTTCACCAATAAGTCTACTGATGCTGACGGTGATAATCTCACCTATAAGTGGGACTTCGGTGACAACAGCGGATCTACAGAAAAGAGTCCGTCTCACACTTACGCCAAGAACGGTAAGTATACTGTTACTCTGAGTGTAAACGACGGCACTGCCACAACCACCAAGACAGGAACTGTTGAGGTAAATGTCGGCACCTTCACTCCGGTTCTCAGTTCGCTGTACTACGCAGGAACAACCAATGGCTGGGCGTTTGATCCGATGACCTTCAATACCGAAACAGGTGCATGGGAAATCGTGCTCAATCTTACCGGTGCCGGTGACAGTAACGGTGTACAGCGCTTTAAGGTACTAACAAACGCCAACTGGGAGTCCGGCTCTGTTTACGGTACTGCCGGCGGTGACAAACTTTGTGACAACAAGGTATCCTGTGGCGATGTAGCAGTTCCTGGCATAGGCGAATACAGGTTGTCTGTGTTTGATGCCGACATGACCTGGAAGCTTGAAGAGATTGCCGGTGTAAATCATGCTCCTGTGGCTGAATTTACATCATCAGTAAACAAGAAGGTTGTGAAATTTACCAACAGATCTTCTGATGCGGATGGTGATAATGTGTCCTACAGCTGGGATTTCGGAGACGGTTCAACCTCCAAGGAAAAGGATCCGACACATACCTATGCAAAGAACGGAAACTACAGCGTCAAGCTGACCGTGTCTGATGCAGAGTACAGTGCAAATGTTCAGCATACCGTTTCAGTAACCGATGTCTACATTGCTCCTACACACAGTGCAATGTACTATGCCGGTACTACAAACTCCTGGTCTCATGATGCCATGACCTATGATTCGTCCACTGGTACATGGAGAATAAGTCTGGTACTGACGGGTCAGGGCGATGGTAAAGGGGCTCAGCGCTTCAAGGTTACTGATTCTCCTGACTGGAATGGTACCGTCTGGGGCGACGCCGGCAGCAATACGCTGTGCAGCAATCAGGGATCCTGTAATGATGTGTACATTACCGAAGTTGGAAAGTATACCCTCGTCGTTAATGATGCAAATCTGACCTGGAGCCTTGTGGCTGAATAATCGTCTGACTGAATAAGCAGTAAAAAAAATGGAGTCCGGTTTATCCGGGCTCTTTTTTTGCCTGTGGAATTGAAAAACGGCGTACTGAGCGGGAATTATGTGAGAGTCTGGCTGATTCTAATCAGTTGAAGATGCCGGCGGTTGTCTCGAACCTGCACTGCTGTATTTTGTAAAACTGACGGCATAAGGAATGCTGGTTTGTTTTATCCGCTGCTGCCGTTCAGTTATGCGGAGGCAATCTCGGGATTTCTGCAGATAAAAAAAACAATCTGGATCACAGATTTTTTGAACTACCGCGTAGTTGTTCTGTGAGTTAGTTATACTAATTACCTACTAAACCCAACTAAAAATTGAAGAGGTTAGCAACCTGAAATATAATCATTGAGATTTTTTCTGTTTAAGATTTACCTGATGAGTTTACGTTACGATATATCTGTTTTCGGTTCCGGATCCTATGGAACGGCACTTGCCGTTTCTCTGGCACGCAAGGGACTTAATGTCCTTCTCTGGGGTTTTGTTAAGGAGGAGATAGACAGTCTGGAGGAGCACCGCGAGAATGTGAAGTATCTGCCGGGCGTCAGGATGCCTGACTCTCTGCATGTCACAAACAGTATTGAAGATGCGGTTACGGCATCCGAGGTTCTGCTGGTGGTGGTACCAAGCATGTTTTTCGGATCAACTTTAAACAGCATTAAGCCGTATCTGACACCGAAGCACAGACTGGTGTGGGCTACAAAGGGACTTGAGCATGGAACAGGAAGACTGCTTGGGACTGTTGCAAGGGAGATTTTAGGTGAGGGAATACCGCTTGCCATTATTTCCGGTCCTACATTTGCGAAGGAACTGGCTTTCGGTCTGCCGACTGTAATAGCGGTAGCCTCGACAGATCCGGCTTTTGCCTCTGAACTGTCTGAACTGATGCGCTGCGGCAGCAGTTTCAGAATATATACGAACGATGATTTTATAGGACTGCAGATCGGCGGTGCTGTTAAGAATGTGATTGCCATAGGTGCAGGTGTATCCGACGGTCTTGGCTTTGGTGCCAATGCCAGGACAGCCCTCATTACGAGAGGACTGGTTGAACTGCAGAGACTCGGTCTGGCCATCGGGGCAAAAAAGGAAACTTTCATGGGCATGTCGGGAATGGGTGATCTTGTTCTTACATGTACGGACAATCAGTCACGAAACAGGCGTCTCGGCATAGCTCTGGGAAAGGGCAAAACGGCGGAAGAGGCCATGAAGGAGATAGGGCAGGTTGCAGAAGGTTATTACAATACCAGAGAAGTGCGGGAACTGGCCCGCAGATACAATGTCAGCATGCCGATCTGCGATGAAATTTATGCACTGCTGTTTGAAAACAAGTCTCCAAAAGATGCAGCGGTGGATCTGATGAGCAGGACTCAGAAGAGTGAGTAGGAAATGATTAATACAGCTGAATATCAGGAAAAATTTAAAAATTTTGCATCGAAATGGCTGAATAACGGTGCCTGCAGAATTTATGCGTGGATTGTTTTTGCCGTTCTTTTTCTTGTTCTGGCAAGTAATTCAGCCAGGCTGTTCTGGTCCTTTTTTTCTGACTACCGCGGAGGAGATACCGTATCCTCACAGTCTCAGTCCAAAGAGACGAAGGAGCACAGTTATCTCAGTGATATCCTTGAAACAAAGGTTTTTCCTGTTATTCCTGAAAAACTTTCCCAGCTTGGAAAAACTGCTGAGCAGGTTGCCGCAGGTCGCGGCGCTGGTTCCGGAACCGCTCCTGTCGAGACCAAGCCGGCTCAGCCTGCAGGACCGGTTAAGCTTCCTCTTGTAATTACCGGCATTCTGGCTAGTGATCACCGCAACAAATCCCAGGTAATCATTCAGTACCGTAACGAGGAGGTTCTTTACGGCGAGGGAGATGCCATTGAAGGCACCGCGGCCAGGGTGAGTCATATTATGGACAACCGTGTTGAAGTGTTTAACAACGGCAGAATTGACGTATATTTCCTGGATGACGACAACAAGGTTCCGTCACCTCCTCCTGTAGTTCGAAATCCCAATACGACAGGCAGCAACGCCCCGTCAAGACCGGGACCAAGAGGTCCGGCGCAGCAGCAGGGCGGCAGACCTTCCATCGACAGCGGGGATTTCATGGATTATGTAAGCATATCTCCGATTAAGGAAGGAGCGGCGCTCAAGGGCTACCGCCTGAATCCGGGCAGGAAACCGGAACTCTTCATAAAGGCGGGATTCAAGGAGAATGATCTGGCTACGGCGGTAAACGGCTACGATCTGACAGATCCTGATCAGGCCAAAAAGCTGTTTTCGGAATACAGAAATATTCAGAATTTTGAAATAACCGTTGATCGCGGCGGTGTTACAGAGAACATTTATATTAATTTGGGCGAAATGGGTGCCTCAAAATAGTCCAGAGTTTAAGGTGAAGCACTAATTATGAAAATTAGAAAAATTGCAGCAGCTGTTGCACTGATCTTCGGTTGTTACGGTGTTGCCGATGCGGCTCAGTATTCAGCCAGTTTCAAAAACACGGAAATAACAGAGTTTATAAATACGGTAGGAAAGAATCTGCATAAGAACATGGTTATTGATCCTACTGTGAAGGGCAAGATTAATATCCGCAGTTACGATGTGCTTAATGATGAGGAATATTATCAGTTTTTCCTCAGCGTTCTGGAACTGTACGGGCTTACGGCCATTCCGGTCGGTGATCAGACTATCAAGGTTGTGAAAGCTGCCAAGGCCAAAGCCGTGGGCATACCGCTTTACGATGATGCCCATCCCGGTGAAGGTGCGGAGATGGTTGCCCGCGTTGTACCGGTGGAGAATGTTTCGGTAAAGGAGCTTTCGCCTCTGCTCCGTCAGATGGTGGATCTGTCCGAAGGCGGAAACGTTGTTCATTATGAGCCGTCAAATGTCCTGATTATTACAGGACGCGCCAATGTGGTAAACCGCGTCATAGATGTGGTCAAGCGTGTCGACAAGGCCGGCAATCAGGATGTGGATATTGTAAAAGTGCGCTATGCATCAGCTGCAGAGCTCGTACGTCTTATCAACAATCTTCTTAATGATGATCGCAACAAGACAACTCCGACGCTGCTTAAGCCGAAGATTGAGGCTGACGAGAGATCCAATTCCATTGTTGTATCCGGCGAACCTAATGTAAGAAAGAGAGTCATCCAGCTTATACGCAGACTTGATCAGGATCAGGAATATGTCGGCAATACCAAGGTTGTATACCTGAAGTATGCCAAGGCAAAGAATGTTGTTGAGGTTCTGAACGGACTCGGCAATGATCTAGACAAGGATAAGTCCGGCGGCAACACAGGTGCCAATGCCACAAACAAGATAAAGTTCGGCATCTATGCGGATGAGGAGACGAACTCCATTATCATCAATGCCCAGCCGGATCTCATGCAGCAGATCGAAAATGTGATTGCAAAACTGGATATCAGAAGAGCTCAGGTTTATGTGGAGGCCATAATTGTTGAGGTTTCTAACGTGGATGCCGCTCAGCTCGGTGTTCAGTGGGCCAATGTAAAGGGCGGAGGAACAAATTTCCCTGCCACCTCGGCGCAGGCCAGTCTTTTCCCGTCTGCCGCAAACGGTGATATCATAAAAACAGTTGCCGGCAGTGTATACGGCGGAGTCATGGGATTCTATTCCGGCAACTGGCTGAGTCTTGTTACAGCTCTGAGGAATGACAATCGCAGCAATGTTCTGTCTACACCTTCCATTGTAACTCTTGATAATCAGCCAGCTGAATTCACAGTCGGTCAGGAGGTTCCTGTTGTGACCGGAAGTCAGAGTTCACTGTCTTCAGATGCCAGCAACATTTATAAAACAGTGGAGCGCAAGTCGGTTGGTACAAAACTCAAGTTCACTCCGCAGATTAATGAGGGAGATTCAGTACGTCTCGAAATGGAACAGGAGGTTTCCTCTGTGGACAACTCCACTGCCAATTCGGATTACGGTCCTACCTTCAACATGAGAAATATCAAGAATTCGGTTCTGGTAAAGAGCGGAGATACAGTTGTTCTCGGCGGTCTGATCAGCGAGGATGAGCAGGAGATTGTATCCAAGGTCCCTATCCTCGGAGATATTCCTTTTATCGGAGCACTTTTCAGGGCTACCCGTACAAGCAAGGAAAAACGCAACCTGATGGTGTTTATCCATCCGGTGATTCTGAGGGATCCTGATACCTATTCCTCAATTTCCCACAACAAGTACACCAAATTCAGAACGGAACAGCTTGATCGTTTTGAGCGCGGCATTCCGCTGCTTCCTGATGAGATAACCATCCCTGTAATGAAGGAATATGATCGGAACAATCTTGATCTCTACAGCTCTGACAACGGCGGTTTTAAACTTACTCCAGAGGATGTGTCCAAGTAATGGCTAATGAAGAAGTTAAAGAGGAAGTGGCGTCGGAGGAAAAATCCGAAAAACTGGATGTCCGTCTTGATTTCTCCTATGCCAGGGATCATGGTGTAGTTTTAGACAGGGATCCTCATGGACGAATGGTTGTTTATTCGTTCCATGAACTGGAGCCTGCAGAAATTCTGGAGGTTTCAAGAAAGGCTGGATCCAGCTTTAAAATCAAGGTAGTGGAGCAGGAATCCTTCAATGAGAAGCTGACGCAGGCATATCAGCTTGATTCCTCCGAGGCCAAGCAGCTGATGAATGATATCGGCAGTGAGGTGGATTTCTTCTCCATAGCTGAGGATCTGCCGTCAACAGAGGATCTTCTTGATGCCGAGGACGATGCTCCTATTATCCGTCTGATAAATGCCATGCTCAGCGAGGCGATCAAGGAGGGAGCTTCCGATATTCATATCGAGTCCTTCGAAAACTACCTCGTAATAAGATTCCGTGTGGACGGCATTCTGAAGGAGATCATCCGCAATCCGCGTCAGATGGGACCTCTGCTTATTTCCAGAATAAAGGTTATGGCAAAACTTGACATTGCTGAAAAGAGAGTGCCTCAGGACGGACGTATCTCGCTTAAGATCGGCGGCAGAGCGGTGGATGTGCGTGTGTCAACCATGCCGTCGTCACATGGCGAGCGCGTGGTTCTCCGTCTACTTGACAAGAATGCGGTTCATCTTGAGCTTGAGCAGCTTGGTATGACGGAAAACAACCGCAAACAGCTTGTCAGTCTGGTGCACAAGCCTCACGGCATTATTCTGGTTACAGGACCTACCGGCTCCGGCAAGTCTACGACGCTGTACGCAGCTCTTTCCAATATCAATTCAAAGAACCTCAACATTATGACCGTAGAGGATCCTATTGAGTATGATCTTGAGGGTATCGGTCAGACCCAGGTCAATCCGAAGGTGGACATGACATTTGCCCGGGGACTCCGGGCAATACTGCGTCAGGATCCTGATGTGGTGATGGTGGGAGAAATCCGTGACAAGGAAACTGCTGATATTGCAGTGCAGGCTTCCCTGACTGGTCATCTTGTACTGTCAACCCTTCATACGAATACAGCCATTGGTGCCATTACCAGACTGAGAGATATGGGTATCGAGTCATTCCTTCTGTCATCCACGCTTCTTGGAGTGCTGGCTCAGCGTCTTGTAAGAACTCTGTGTCCGAACTGCAAGGAAAAATATGCCGCATCTCCAAGTGAAAAGGAGCTTGTCGGTCTTGAACCCGAGGATGAACTTTTCCTTTACCGTCCGGTGGGCTGTGAGGAGTGCAACAATTCCGGCTATAAAGGTCGAATGGGCATTCACGAGCTTGTGGTTATAAATAATGAAGTTCGCGAGAGCATCAATGCGGAAAAGGGTGAACTGTTTATTGAAAACGAGGTTCGTCCGACTACGCCTAGTATCAAGGATGACGGCATGGCCAAGGCTCTGCAGGGTTTGACCACTGTGGAGGAGGTTCTGAGAGTGGCAAGGGACAACTAATATGGCGTCGTACTCGTACACTGCAATCGATAAAAACGGAAAGACGGATACCGGCATCATGGATGCCGATTCTTCAAAGCAGGTAAGAACCAGGCTCAGAGAGCAGGGACTTATACCGGTTGAGGTGGTGGAATCTGTAAAGAAGATGCAGTACAAAACTGAATCCAGCTCTTTTTTCGGACCGAAGATCAACGCATCCAATCTTGCTCTTATCACAAGACAACTGGCAACGCTGGTGTCTGCCGCAATTCCTATTGAAGAAGCTCTGAAGGCGGTATCGGATCAGTGTGAAACAGCCCAGCAACGTACAATCATTTCTGCCGTACGGAACAAGGTTCTCGAGGGTCATACCCTGGCTGATTCCATGGCTCAGTTTCCCCGGGTTTTTGACAACCTGTACCGGGCAATGGTGTCCGCCGGCGAAAAGTCAGGTCATCTGGATACCGTACTGCTCCGGCTGGCTGATTACAGTGAGAAGCGCCAGGCCATAAAGGGCAAGGTTCTTCAGGCCATGATTTATCCGATAATTCTGACTCTTGTTGCCATATCTGTTATCACCATACTGCTTACAAGTGTTGTACCGAAGGTTATTGCGCAGTTCGTCTACCTTAAGAAGGGACTCCCCGGCACGACTCAGCTGCTGATTGCCATCAGTGATTTTCTCAGGGATTACGGACTGTACCTTGCTGTTGTTCTTGCGGGCGGCTTTTTCCTGTTTAAGGTCTGGCAGCGAAGCAGAGAGAACCGGATCCTGTTTCATCATCTGATCCTCAGACTTCCGGTTATCGGAAGAGTAAGCCGCGGTATCAATACCGCCCGTTTTGCACGAACGCTGGCAATTCTTAATTCTTCCGCTGTTCCTCTTCTCGAGGCTCTCAAAATCAGCGGAGAGGTTCTGAGCAACGATTATGCTCAGGAGAAGATCAGGGAGGCCACAGATCTGGTCCGTGAGGGTTCTTCTCTTAAAATTGCACTGGATCGAACCGGGCTGTTTCCGCCAATGATGATACATATGATAGCTTCAGGTGAAAAATCCGGTGAACTGGACAGTATGCTTATCCGATCTGCAGACAACCAGGATAACGAATTTGAACGTCAGGTCAGCATGGCACTCAGTATTTTTGAGCCAATGCTTATCGTGACCATGGCCGGTGTAGTCCTTTTTATCGTGCTTGCCATTCTTGAGCCGATTCTCAAGATGAACAGCATGGCATAGAGGCGCATGGAAGAATTTTTTTTAGATGTTGTGTTTGGGAGATTTTTAAATGAAGAGGCAACAGGGCTTCACGCTGCTGGAAATTATGGTTGTGGTTGTTATCATGGGTATGCTTTCAGCCATAGTCGCCACCAATGTTATGGGATCAAAGGAGCAGGCATCCATTGAAAAGGCAAGTATGGACATCAAGGCTCTGGATAATGCTCTTGATATGTACAAGCTTGATAATAACAGATTTCCGACAACCGAGCAGGGACTTGATGCCCTGGTTAACAAGCCTACCTCGTCGCCTGAGCCGAAGAGTTACCGCAAGGACGGATATATAAAGGATCTTCCTCAGGATCCGTGGGGAAATGACTACATGTACATCAATCCCGGTACTCATAATTCCTCGAGATATGATCTCTATTCTCTGGGACCTGACGGTGAGGACGGCACAGATGATGACATCGGCAACTGGAAGAAAGATAAGTAATCGGTTTTAGAAACAGGATCCGGACTGTGAGGACTCACCACAGAGGTTTTACTCTTCTTGAAATACTGATTGTCATCGTCATTATGGGCATGGCGTCATCTGTTGTTATTATGACCAGTCCTGCGTCGTCTCCTGAATCCATGCTGCATGATCAGTGTTCCAAATACGCCCGTCTGTTCGCTTTTCTTAACGAGCAGTCGATGGTTGAGGGTGAACTGATAGGTCTTTTCGTAGATCAGGAGGGTTTTAAGATCCTGCGGCGTGAGCATTCAGACGAGGTAGAGCATCATCTGTCGGATACTGATTTCATAAGTCAGCTGATCACAAAGTTTGACAGCTATGAGAAGCACGGCTGGGTTGAGTACAGGCTTCCGCAGGTTGATTCCTCATATTCGTTTTCCGGCGAATACCAGGTGGAACTTGCGGTCGGCGGACTTTCCTATGAGACGCTGTCATCCTTCAGCGGCGAGAGTGCTCTTACAAAGGCTGATATAGAGCATAAGTTTGATACCAGAGTTCAGCCCCAGGTGTATTTTTATCCATCCATGGAGGTTACGCCCTTTGAACTCAAGATCAGTACAAAATCCAGCAGGGATTATGCTGAATATATTATAAAGATGTCTGAGAACGGCAAAATAGTGCTTAAGAATGGTGAGAATGACAAGGATCCGGAATATTTCTAGAAACAGGGGCATGACCATTCTCGAGGTTCTGGTGGCTCTGGCTGTTTTTGCCATGGTTGGCGTGGCTCTGCTGTCAGCAATGAACAACCAGTCTTTCGGACTTCAGCGGCTGGAGGACAAGACATTCGCCACTATTGTGGCGGATAACCAGCTTACCGAGCTTGAAATGCGTCAGCAGGTACCTTCTTTTTCCTGGAATGAAGGCAGCGAGACTATGGTGGATCGGGAATGGTTCTACCGCTACAAGGCTGAAGAAACCCAGGATGAAAAATTTGTAGCAGTTGTTATAGAGGTTCACGGAAGTAAGGATTACGATGATCCTATTGTATCAATTCTGACCCATATGTATCGAAAGTGATGAGAAATTCAGGTTTTACGCTGATTGAGGTAATGATCAGCATCCTTATTTTTTCCATTCTTGCCACCGGCGCCTATGAGATCCTGGGTGCTGCCGTAATGACCGAAGAAGTTTCGGGCAAGAAGATGCAGCGCCTCGGAGAGATACAGCGTGCCGTGAACCTTATGGATCACGATTTTGAACAGATGGCATACAGACGCAACCGTTATCCTGCCTATAATGCCACCAAATACATCTGGGCGGGAAAGAATATTTTCAATTCGGATGACTGGGGGATTGAATTTGTCAGAACCGGCTTTTTTAATCCGGGAGCCATGCTGGATCGCAATGAACTGCAGAGAGTTGTTTACCGGTTGAAGGAAAACAATCTGGAGCGGGGTACCTATGCGAGATCGGATCCTGCCAATACAAAGGAGCCCAACTGGGAGGTTGTAATCTCCCATGTTACAAATTTTGAACTGAGATTCAGAGTTTCCATGAACAGTCTGGCCTGGTATCAGTCCATCAACTCAAATAAACTTCCCTTCGGTGTGGAGGTCAGTCTGGTGCTTGATGATGTGGGCAAAATAAGAAGGGAGTACTATATTCCGCATTATGACTACTAGATATGAAAGTCAGAAGGGATCCGCTCTTCTTGTAGTACTTCTGATCCTGTCTGTTATGGTTATCGTGGCCACCAATATGACCATGCACTATAACAGTGAGTTTCTGCGTACTGCAAACTTTGTCAACGGAATTCAGGGCAAATGGTATAACAAAAGCTCGGATTCCCTGGTCAGGCGTGTTTTGCACCAGGACTTTGAGGATGATCCGAATTCTGTGAATCTGAGTCAGTACTGGGCTACCCAGGGACGTACCTTTGAAGTGGACGGAGGTCTTATCTCCACTCATGTTTTTGACGAGTATTCCTGTTTTAACCTCAATGCTCTGGCCAATCACGGTTATGACTACAGTGATGGGTCCGGAAACAAAACTAACATGGCGAAGGAAGTTCTGCTCCGGCTGATGCTTTATATGCAGATCCAGCAGGGTGATGCGGAGGTTGTTGTCGATTCCATTGCGGACATGGTTGATACAGATACCTCCATAAGCCGCAACGGGGCCGAGGATTCGTACTATATGTCTCTGGCCTATCCTTTTGTAGTGCCGAATACAAGACTCTACAATGTCAGTGAAATAAGAGCGGCAAAGGGAATGACCGCGTCAATATACAGAAGACTCAAACCTTTTGTCTGTACTCTGCAGAACAATGAGCTGCATATCAACGTCAATACCCTTACCGAAACAAAGGCTCCGCTTCTGGCCGCTCTGATGCTGAGCGATTACATGACCGTGGAATCGGCTCTGGACATTATCAAATCCAGAGATCGTGAGGGATGGACCTCCGTAAGCAACTTTCTGAATCAGGAGCTGGTTACAAATCTGTCCACAGATCGTACAAAGGGATTCATATCGTCGGTGGTAGCGATCAACTCATCTGTTTTTCATGCCGAGACTGTACTTGAATATAACGGTATGAAGAGAAGATTTTTTTCCTACTTTGTTAAAAACAACAAAGATGCGGTTTTATACAAAAGAGAATATGGAGGTGCTGAATGAGTCAGCATTTGGTTATAAGGCTTGGAACCGGCGATGACAGTCCGATTAATTACGCTGTGGTGGAGGATACCAGTGAGAGCGTGATTGAAAGCGGTGTTCTTCGCAATACGGATGAGCTTTCCCTGCTTTCAGCATACTTTAAGCTGGATTTGATAGTACTTCAGTCCTGCAATAATTTCTTCTTCAAGACGTTAACCTATCCGAAGAGATTCAATCCGAGCATGAAAAGCTCCATCCCGTTCATGATTGAGAATGAGATAGCATCAGACGTTGATGATGTCGAAGTTGTGGTGCTTAATATCCGTGGTAAGGAAGTTGACATAATGATATGCGACAAGTCCTACCAGGAGTGGGTTCGTTCTGTAATGACGAGATATGCTCTTATGCCGAGCAAAATGATGGTGGATGTTTTTACGCTGCCGTTCCGCGAGGGCAAGATCTCGGTCGTAAATCTGGCGGGAGAATTTGTGTTCCGCCGTACCCAGTTCAGTGGTATGTGCCTCAGTCAGCAGCTGGCGATCAAATATTTCAGGGGACTTGAAAATCCTCCGTCATTCTACTGTCTGTCCGAATTCCCTTTCGATGCGCCAAAGGAGGATGCATACGTGATAATGCCTATGGCCAGCATGGCATTCGGAGCTCTGAGCAGTCACATAACTCTTACAGATGCACAGCGGGCACAGCGTCAGAACTTCCTTCTCGGCACAGTATTTAAACCTTGGATCAAGGTTGCAGCTGTGCTTCTTGCCATATTTGTCGTTTACTATGCAACACTTGTCAGCAACTACTTCAATTACACCGGAGAAGGCAAGCAGCTGAAGAATCAGCTGATCAAGGTTTTTAAGACCAAGTTCCCGATGGTGAACAAGGTGGTGAATCCGATGGCGCAGTTCAAGCAGCTGACAAATCAGCCCGGCGAGTCGGAACTTGAACTCAGCTTCGTCAAGAGACTGGCTGAACTTCTCGGAAGTTTTACCAGCAAGGCTTCTCTTGTGGATTTTAACTATGATGACAAGCGCCGTCAGTACCGCTTCAGGCTGGCATACAGGGAATTTGATGACGTGGAGGGGATCAAGGACGCCCTTAACAACCGTGGGTACAGAGCCGATATAAGCGAGGTCAGATCCGAAAAGGATCGCAATACTGTGCTGCTGACTGTAGAGGAGGTAAATTCATGAGTGAATTTATCAGAAATATAAGGGATGCCTGGGATAATCTGGCTCCGAGAGATCAGAAGATTGCAATGGCCGTGGGCGTTCTTTTCCTGATTTTTATCGCCTGGATCACCCTGGTCAGACCTCTTCAGAACAAGGTCAGCACTCTCGAGACAACAAATGCCAGACTGGTGAAGGAATATCAGATTATAAGTTCATATGTACCGGCCGGTCAGGGCAAGAGCCAGCAGGAGAATGCTGATCGCACGGCATCTCTGGAAAAGGCGATAGATCGTGTTTCCAGAGATTTCGGACTCAAGGTTTCAAAAATAAACCGTTCAGGAGAATCGGCCAGTGTGGAAGTAGGAGTCACCGATACGGTTACGCTCTTTTATTTTCTCAATGATTTGGAAAAGAAGTACGCCATATATGTCCAGTCAATTGATCTGGAGCCAAATGACAGCAATAATCTAAAGGTCATGAAGCTTATGCTGGGGAGGGTTGAAAAGAAATGAATCTTTCACAAGTTAAGTCAGTCAAGCCCCTGAAGCTGCGTTACCAGCTTCTTATCATGGCTGTTATTTTTATAGTCGCTTTTCTGATTTGTATCGTCTATCAGGCTCCTGCTTCCAAAATTCTTGCTAAGATCGATCTGCCGAAGGGGGTATATCTGGAGGGTGTTTCAGGCAGGGCAGTGGACGGCTCTGCCAAGGTGCTTCATGTTGATAATTATGAGTACAAGAATATTCACTGGACAACCTCCCTGTTCGGACTCCTGGCAGGCACCTACACCCTTCAGATGTCAGATCCGAAGGGACTTACGGGAAAAACGGACATTTCCTACAAAAACGGAGATGTGGAGGTTTCCAATATGCATCTGAGCATATCCTTCGGTAATATGCTCAAGTACACCAGTTATCACCTTCCAGTCGATGTTACCGGTAACATTACTATTTCAGTAGGCAATGCTGTTTTTAATTCCAGCCGCTGCAAGAAAATGGTTTCCGGAAATATAGATATTACCGGTCTTGACGTGGGAACACCTCTCGGCAACTACAGTCTTGGCGACGGTGTGATGGGACTCAGCTGCCGCAACGGACTGTTTATAGTCAAGTTGAAACAGGAGAATCCGTATTTTTCCATTGATGGCAACATGGAATATGACATGAAGGAGCAGCTGTACCGCGTAAAGGCTTTTGCCAAGCCGAACCCGGCCAAGGGAAACGAGGTTCGCCCTCTGCTTCAGATGCTGGGTCAGCCCAACAGCACGGGAACCTTTGAAATCAACTATCAGGGCAAGTTTACCTACTGATCACTATGCATGAACTTCCGCAGATTCTTGATCGCGGTATCGTAGTTGATACCGAGCATTTCAGAATAGAAAGACTTCACCTGAAGTTTTCCAACGGCCAGATCAGATATTATGAAAGAATGGCCGGAGGCGGCAGCGGTGCTGTTATGATAGTTCCTGTCATGGGAGATGAGATTATCCTGGTGAGAGAGTACTGTGCAGGTACAAACTCCTATGAACTTGGTTTTCCAAAGGGAAAATCCGAGTCCGGGGAATCGTGGCAGCAGACTGCTGATCGGGAACTGAGGGAGGAGACAGGTTACTCTGCCATGAAATACACCTTTCTTCGCAGTGTGAATTCTGCTCCGTCCTTCTTTGAAGCAAGTATTGATCTTGTTCTGGCTGAGGATCTGGAAGAGAAGCCGCTTGATACAGGAGACGAACCTGAGCCAATCGAGATTGTCAGATGGCCCCTTTCCAATATCTCAGCACTCTTTTCGGATCCAGACTTCCGTGAAGCCAGGTGTCTCGCGGCTCTCTTCGCAGCCGCCAGTCTTCGGGGCTGGCTCAGACTGCCGGCTAGTATTCTTTGACGTCTTACTTTTTATCCGGCAGGAATCCCCTGCCTTTTAGGCAGCGGATGATGTCAGGTTTTAATCCTTCATGCAGTACTGCTTTATTATTTCCATGAGAAATCTGTTTATTTCCTCTGCATCCTTTTTCGGAAGCTTTTCATTTACCTGGTGTGCATCTGCTATGTTTCCGGCACCGAGAACCACCAGCGGCGCACCGAGAGCACTTAAGAATGAGGCTTCTGTACTGTAGTTTACGGCAGCCCGATTTTTCCCTGTAATTTTTTCGCAGTATCCGATAAGTTCTGATCCCGGATCTGTTTCAAATGGCGGAATCGCAGAATAGAGCTCTTTTATGCTTATCAGCTTCTGATCATATCCCGCAGCAGACGCGGCATTCATTACAGTTTCTCTCAGCAGTCTGTCCATCATCTCCGGACTTGTTGCCGGCGTAGGTCTTATATCCAGCTCAAGTACGCAGGATCCGCAAATCCTGTTAGGTGCATCGCCGCCGTGAACGGAGCCTATATTCAGGGTCGGGTGATTAACCGGAAATCCCTGATCCTGATATTTATTTTTCAGTATCGCGGTCATTTGTTCTATGCCTGAAATTATGCGGTTCATTATGGAAATGGCATTGATACCTTCAGCAGGGTTGGAACTGTGGCAGCTCCTGCCGGTTACTTCAATGCGGTAGGCCATATAGCCCTTGTGCTTGAAGATTGGAGTCAGTGATGTCGGCTCTCCAATAATAACTGCATCCGGTTTTACTGAAGCACAACGTGAAAATTCTATGGCTCCGGCCATGGTCGTTTCCTCGTTTACTGTTGCAAGCAGGTAAAGAGGCTTCAGCAGAGGTGCTGTTTCTCTGATTTCTCTGAAGGCGGCAAGGACATGGGCGAAAAATCCTTTCATGTCTATGACTCCGAGACCGTAGAAGAAGTCGTGATCTTCGGTCAGTGTGAACGGATCTGAGTTCCAGCCGTGCTCATCATAGGGTACCGTGTCTGTATGTCCCGAAAGAAGAAGACCTCCGGGAACATCGGGTCCGAAGCGGATCAGCATGTTGTCCTTGCGAGGAGAAGACAGGACATTCTGTCTTGTGCAGATGCCGTTCATGCTCTCAGCTTCATTCTCAAGGATGTTCAGAAGTTCAAGGTTGCTTCTGTCAGCGGTCTGATCCTCGCTGCTTACGGTACAGACTCCAATCAGTCTGGCCAGAAGATCTTTAAAATAATTCATGTCCTGCATTTTCTACTCCTGCCTTTTACTGTTTATTACCATATTCTACAGCAAGTACACGGTGAGCCTGTAAGATTTTTAAACAAATATTTATGCAGATACATTGCATAAATATTTTGTATGAGATATTATTCAGACTGAAGCAGAGCGTCTCCGGTCGGGTTTAGCCCGGTATTTGATCCTCCTGACTTTTCGGCAGGAATCTTTATGCGGCTGCGGGGACATTTTTTATACTAAAGATCATGGTTTGTGGCATAATAGACTTTTAATTTTGGAATATTTAACAGGTGACAAGTAGCATGAATAAACCTAAGGTTGCGATTATCGGTGCCAGTGGCTATGCCGGTGCTGAACTTTCCGCTTTAATTGCAAAGCATCCTGAGCTGGAACTGTACGGACTTTACGTTTCCGGCAGCTCAAAGGATGCCCACAGACTCTTTTCAGATCTTTATCCTATGTATAACGGAGTGGTCGGCAAGGAAATAATTCCGCTGTGCGATGATAACGTTGCTCTGGATGATATTAAGAAGAATGCGGATATAGTCTGTCTCTGCACAGCTCACGATGTGAGTATGCGTATCGCTCCGGATTTTATAACAGATGATTCCAAGAGAGTTTTTGATCTTTCCGGTGCCTACAGGGTGAATGATCCTGCGTTTTATGAAAAATATTACGGTTTTACCCACACCAGACTTGACTGGCTTGAAAGTGCGGTTTACGGTCTGGGTGAATGGAATGACAAGGCTATAAGAAATGCAAAACTTGTCGCTGTGGCCGGCTGTTATCCTACTGCATCACTTACGGCATTGAAGCCTCTGTTCAATGCCGGTCTCATTCGTGAAGATTCCATGCCGATTATCAATGCTGTTTCCGGAGTGTCAGGTTCCGGTCGCAAGGCGTCACTGACCTCCAGCTTCTGTGAGGTAAGTTTGAATCCTTACGGTGTTTTTACCCACCGTCACCGTCCTGAAATCAGTCACCATCTCGGGCAGAAGGTGCTTTTCCAGCCTCATTTGGGTAACTTCAAGCGCGGTATTCTGGCTACCATATATGTTCAGCTCAGAGACAATGTGACAGATGAACAGATAGCTGAAGCCTATCACAAGGTTTATGACGGAAGAAAACTGGTCAGAATACAGAACCAGTGGCCTTCAATCAGATCAGTAGCCTATACTCCGTATGTGGATCTTCACTGGCAGAGAGAGGATAATACTCTGATTGTAGGATCTGCCATTGACAATCTTATCAAGGGTGCTGCTGGACAGGCTCTGCAGTGTATCAACATTAACTGCGGCTATGATGAGACTCTTGGCTTAATCTGAGGTACCAATGGAAAACAATATTCTGGTTATAAAGCTCGGAGGCGCTCTTATTGAGAATGACGCCTCTCTCAATGCTCTGTTTGACGGACTTAACATGTATCTCAGGGAAAACCGGAGACCGATTGTTATGGTTCACGGCGGCGGATGTCTGGTTGATGATCTGCTTAAGGGACTCGGGATGAAGAGTGAGAAGAAAAAAGGTCTCAGAGTGACTCCGAAGGATCAGATTCCTTTCATTACCGGAGCTCTGGCAGGTACTGCCAACAAACTGATGATGGCAAAAGCCATTCAGTATGGTATGCCTGTAGTCGGTCTTTCTCTGGCTGACGGCGGAATGTGTCAGGTTCAGCAGATGGATCCGGAACTGGGAGCTGTAGGTACTGCAAAGCCCGGATCCCCGGAACTTCTTAAAGTTCTTCTGGAAAACGGATATATGCCGGTTGTCAGTTCAATCGGCATAACGGCTGACGGCGAGCTAATGAATGTGAATGCAGATCAGGCTGCCACGTCTATTGCCATGGCTCTAAATGCGGATTTGGCTCTTCTGTCTGATGTCGCCGGTATTCTGGATCAGAACGGAGCTCTTATTTCCGAAATGACAAACTCTTATGCTGATGAACTCATCGGCAGGGGGGTTATTACCGGAGGGATGGAGGTCAAGGTCAGAGCAGCTCTGGATGCATCCAAAACACTGGGACGTCCTATATCGGTGGCCGGATGGAGATATCCGGATAAATTAAGCAGACTGCTGAAGGGTGAAGCCATCGGCACAAAGGTTATTGCAGATTAAAGGAATATTATGCGTCATTTACTGAATACAACAGAATTCTCCAGGGATGAGGTACTGGAGATGATTAAGCTGGGTATGGATATGAAGGCCAACCCTGAAAGTTACAGACATACGCTGGAGGGAAAGAGTGTAGTGACTCTTTTTGAAAAGCAGTCACTCCGCACACGTGTTACTTTTGATGTTGGATTATACCGTCTCGGCGGTCATGCCGTCTATATGGATCAGCAGAACGGTGTAATGGGCAAGCGTGAGTCTATCAAGGATTATGCATGCAATATATCGCGCTGGTGCGATGGCATTGTGGCAAGAGTTTATGATCATAATACGCTGCTGGAATTAAGCAGATACGGGACAGTGCCTGTTATCAACGCACTGTGTAATCTGTATCATCCATGTCAGGTTCTTGCTGATTATATGACCATCATGGAGAATTATGATGATATCACCAGGGTTAAGCTTGCCTACTTCGGTGACGGCAACAATATGACCCATTCTCTTCTGATTACCGGTGCAATACTCGGCTCTACTGTTGCTGCCGTGTGTCCGAAGGGTGAAGGTCCGGATGCCGCCATTTTTAATATGGCTGCTGAAATTGCGAAGAAATCCGGTGCCCACCTGATGGTTACCGACAGAGTGGAGGATGTCAGAGGCTACGATGTTGCCTATACCGACACCTGGGTGTCCATGGGCGATAATACTCCTCTCGAAGTGGTGAAGGATCGCTTTATGCCTTATCAGGTTAATCAGAAACTGCTGGATGATACCGGCATACGTCACGTTTTACATTGTCAGCCTGCTCATCGCGGATATGAAATTACCGATGAAGTGATGGACGGTCCGTCCTCGATCATTTATGATGAGGCGGAAAACCGTCTTCATGCGCAGATGGCAGTAATGGCTACACTTTTCAATCAAGGAAATAAATAATTATGGCTGAAGAAATTAAGAAGGTTGTGCTTGCCTACTCAGGCGGTCTTGACACATCATCTATTGTGCCATGGCTTAAGGAAAACTATAACAACTGTGAGGTTATCTGCTTTGTAGCTGATGTCGGTCAGGATCGTGAAGATCTGGAAGGCATTGAGGAAAAGGCAAAGCAGTCAGGTGCAAGCAAGTGTGTAATTAAGGATCTGCGTGAGGAGTTTGTTAAGAACTACGTATATCCTACTCTGAAGACCGGAGCTGTTTACGAGGGATCTTATCTGCTCGGTACATCAATGGCCCGTCCTGTTATTGCAAAGGCTATGGTTGAAGTTGCCCTTGAGGAGGGTGCTCAGGCTGTTTCTCACGGATGCACCGGCAAGGGTAACGATCAGGTTCGTTTTGAAGGTGCTGTTGCAGCTCTGGCACCGCAGCTTCAGGTTATAGCTCCGTGGAGAATGTGGAAGATGCGTTCCCGCGAGGATCTGCTGAACTATCTAGCAGAGCGCAATATTCCATGTAAGGCTACTCTGAAGAAGATTTACAGCCGTGACGCCAATGCATGGCACATCTCTACTGAGGGCGGTGAACTTGAGGATACCTGGAACCGTGCCACCGAAAATGTGTGGACATGGACTGTAGATCCTGAGAAGGCACCGGATCAGCCTGAGTATGTTTCGATCAGGGTGGAAAACGGTGAGGTTGTTGCAGTTAACGACAAGTCAATGTCTGCCTACGAGTGTCTCAGTACACTGAATGAAATTGCAGCAAAACATGGTGTGGGAAGAGTTGATATTACTGAAAACCGTCTTGTAGGTATGAAGTCAAGAGGATGCTATGAAACCCCTGGCGGAACAGTGATGATGGCGGCCCTTCGCGCTGTAGAGGAACTTATTCTGGACAAGACTACCAGAAACTGGAGAGAAAGACTCGGTCTTGAGTTTGCCCAGCTGGTTTATGACGGACGCTGGTTTACTCCGCTCTGCAAGGCTATACTTGCTTCAGCCAACGCCATTGCCGAGGATCTCTGCGGCGATGTTGTGCTTAAACTGTACAAGGGTACTGTTACTGCAGTTCAGAAACGTTCTGAGAACAGTCTGTTCAACGTTGATTTCTGCACCTTCGGTGAAGACAATGTTTATGATCAGTCTCATGCTGACGGCTACATCCGTCTGTATTCTCTTCCAAGCCGTATCAGGGCTATCAATGATCAGAACAAGAAATCATAAGATTGTGTGATTTCAGATTTATGCGGGGCTCAATGGGTCCCGTTTTTTTTTTTTGCTGTTGTGCGTTAGACATGGGGGAGCGTCAATTGCTGAAGTGGATTTTAGGGTGAGAAATATGTATACTTTAATGTAGTTAGCGGTTGCTAACTATTATTGAAAATATCGGTATACTGTATGGATTTTACTCTTCTGTTCGGACTTCTGATACCGTTCATCGGTACATCTTTGGGTGCTTCCTTTGTTTTTTTCTCAAAGGGAAAGCTAAACGAAGTTTCTGAAAAAAGATTGCTGGGTTTTGCTGCAGGGATAATGATGGCGGCTTCAGTATGGAGTCTGATTGATCCCGCTCTTGCGCAGTCATCACATCTTGGACGTCTGTCTTTTGTTCCTGCTGCAGCCGGGTTCTGGATTGGCATTCTTTTTCTACTAATGCTGGATCTTCTGATACCTCATTTTCATCCAAACAGCAGACAGTCGGAGGGAATTAGAAGCAGTCTTTCAAGACCGATTCTGATATCTCTTGCCGTTACGCTTCACAATCTTCCGGAGGGTATGGCCGTTGGAACTGTATATGCCGCAGCTTCGGAACAGGACGGCATATCAGCTGTGTCCCTGATTTCTCTGGCTACAGGAATAGCAATTCAGAACATACCTGAAGGTGCAATTGTCTCCATGCCTCTTGCCTCCATGGGTCGCAGCAGGATGGTTTCATTTGCGGCGGGAGTTCTGTCAGGTCTGGCCGAACCTCTGGGAACCATCCTTATCGTATTTCTATCTTCTTTTCTCATTGACAGCCTTCCCTATATGCTGAGTTTTGCCGCCGGAGCCATGATATATGTGGTGGTTGAGGATCTGATCCCTGAAATGTCTCAGGGAATTCATTCAAATTACGGTGTCCTTTCCTTCTCGGCAGGATTTACTCTTATGCTGGCACTTGATGCAGGGCTGGGGTGACGGTTTTAACTAAACTCCCTGAACAAAGGAAAGTCAGGAAAACGTGAGAGTTCTGATTTTCTCAAACTGTTTACGCCAAACTGTGTTTCTGTGGTATCAACTACTTTTGTAGAAAGAGCAAATGAAAAATTAGAAATGCTTGTTTTTTTTATTCAATTTTGAGATCAATTAATTTGATGCTCTCTGGATCTAACAATGTGAGGAACAACATCGAAGGAACGATATCATGATGAAATGACTTACAATAATTGCACCGAGAGATTGAAAAGTTTAAACAAATGATTATAAAAAGGTAGTATTTTAATGAATGAGTTATTCACGAATCAAATATCAGATAACAGTTGAATTATTTGCTGACACGGGTTAAATTACTAACATATAAACAGCACGGATAATTGTTCACCGGAAGTTCAGTTCTGTATCACGGATAAAAAATAGGTGCTGTGGTAGAATGACTGCCGATGATATTGAGTTTGGGGAGACTAAAGTTATGGGAAGCATTCTGAATCCGACCATAGAAAACAGCTTTCTGAGTCTTGCCAATAGAAAAGACAAGTATTTGTTTGTTGATAAATCTGATTTTATTGAAATAACCAATAAAAGATTAAATGAAGACGACCGTTTTATGGCTGTAACCCGTCCCCGCAGATTCGGCAAAACCGTAACGGCTCATATGCTTTTAGCCTATTATTCCAAAGGATATGCTGACAGAAAAATATTTGACGGTCTGCATATTGCTGATAAAAGCAATTATGCCGAACATCTTAATAAATACGATGTCATTTACATTGATATGAATACCATTGACGGACTGTTTGATGGCTATTCCAGTCAGAAACAAAGAGTCGAAAGTGTTAATGATCTGGTTGATTATTTCGAGTATTCAGTAATTAAAGAGTTAAAATCGAGCAGTAAATTTTCCGAATGTCTCGAAAATCATCAGACTGGAAATACAGGGCTTCTGGAAACTTTACTTGCAATCACCCAGGATTTAAATACTAAATTCATTTTTATTATGGATGAGTGGGATCTTGTATATCGTGAATACCGAGATGACGAGATTTTGCAGAAGAAGTTTATCAAACTGTTAAAAAATCTGTTTAAATCTGATGGTGGTAAAGCTTGCTTTGCGTTAGCTTATCTCACCGGCATTCTGCCAATCAAAAAATACAATTCCCAATCAGCATTGAATGACTTTGATGAATATAACATGCTCTCTCCGGGGGATTGTGCTCCATACTTTGGTTTTACGGAAGATGAAGTCGCCGACATTGTAAAATCACCTAACTGTAAAGTTTCACATCAGAATTTAAAGGAATGGTACGAGGGTTACAAAATAAAGGGAGTTGATATTTACAATCCTAACTCAGTATGCAAAGCTGTCAGCCGGAACGAATGTATCAGCTACTGGAGTGGAACTTCGTCAAATGAAGAATTTGTACGCCTAATCAATACGGATTTTCAGGGCATAAAGGAAGACATTATCAATTTAATCGAAGGTGATGAAGTTACTTTCAGTTGTGCCAATTTCCAGAATGATATGGTAAACATAAAGGATAAAAATGATGTATTCAGTCTTCTGGTATGTCTCGGCTACCTGGGCTGTTCAGAAACCAAAAACAAATATCGTAAAGTTGCCTATGTCCCTAATGCAGAAATCAAAGCAGTGCTGATGGATATTGTCAGAGAGCAGAACTGGTACGAGCGAATGGAAACCATAAAGCGTTCAGAGAATCTGCTCAAAGCTATCAAAGAACCTGACGGAGCAACCGTAGCTGCAATTATTCAGGAAATCCACAATTCTTCAGCTGTGGCTCTTCTTGATTACAACGATGAAGAATCTCTCACATACTGCGTGATGACCGGACTTTTATGGGCAACTTTAGATGATTACAGCTATCACCGGGAAGATCAGGCAGGTAAGGGTCGTGTTGATTTAGTTTATGAGCCAATAACAAGGAGACAGCCGTTAATTCTGATTGAGTTTAAATATGACGGTTCTGCTGAAGAGGCTATAAGTCAGATTAAATCGCAGGAATACTTCAAACGTTATACCGGACAATACCGGAATATCATTATTGTCGGAATTAATTACAGCACCAGGACCAAGGATCATCAGTGCCTTATTGAAAAACTTGATTAAACGCTCCAACCAATACTAATACTTACTATTCATTTAAAGACTCTCCTAACCGAAATCCTTTTTATTTGCTCAGTTGTTGATTATTCTTGGCTTTCTTTCAGTCATACCCGTTATTGCTTCGACGGTATCAGCAGTGAACAGGCCTTTTGGAGTTTTGACATGAGCATTACCCTCAAGGAAATGAAGAACTACTTCAGAGTTGACGGCAGCGAGGGTGACACGTTGATTCGCGCCATTATCGGTTCTGCTGAAAGGCTCTGCATGGATGTGACTGACGTAAAAGGCACTTTAGGATTTGCAGTGGCTCACTGATTGGTGTGAACTATCGCAGGCTGAAAGTATAAGCGTGGGCTACAAAACGGAGTATGAAATGTATTTCATGGGTTTTGAGGAGTTTTTGTGGGCAGCCGGCTACGACGACTCCCTTAAGGATGAAATGCTTTCTCATATGCTTACGACAAGACCGTTTGATGAGACACAGGATAGCATTCTTAATTCACTTTTTCTTGATTATATAATTCTTGGAGGAATGCCGGAGGTTATCCTTATTTTTTAAAACGTGATATTTTTCGGGTACTAGAGCTCTGCAGTTTCAGATAATACAGGCTTACCGGCAGGATAAGAGAAAGTATGTCTCAGGTGCTGATCAGACAAGAATTTCCAGAGTTTTTGATGCTGTTCCTGCCCAGCAGGCAAAGGAAAATTAAAAATTCCAGATATTAAAGATTGCCTCCGGAGCCAGGTTCCATGAGTACGCGGGTGTATAGAGTGGCTAGAGGAAGCTGGAATAGTGAGAAAATGCTACTGCCTTAATTGTCCTGAGCTTCCGCTTAAGGGTAACTATTCTGATTCGAAGTTTAAAATTTACATGGCGGATACCGGTCTCCTCACTGTTATGCTTGACGATGAATCCCAGACAGATTTGAGGGCAAATCACAATCTTGGCGTTTACAAGGGAGATCTTTATGAAAATATTGTGGGGGAGGCTCTTTATAAGCAGGGGTATCAGCTGTATTACTACAAGCGCGATGATGGCACACTGGAGGAGGATTTTTTTGTAAGAGATCAGAATAATCTTATTCCGGTTGAGGTGAAAGTTAGAACGGGGAGAAGTCAGGCAATAAAATCTCTGATCAGCAATGAAAAATACTCTGATATAGCATGGGGAATCAAACTTTAACAGCCGGCAATATAGGATTTGCTGATTCTCTGTATACTTTTCCTTGTTACTGTTCGTTTCTGCTCAGAGAATGGATAGATTCAAGGGTACGTTACTGATTTTTCTTCAGAGAAGTCGGAAAGCACTAAGATGATTCTCTTCATGAACTTGTAATCCTGGAATGCATGGATCAGACGTGGAGCTTAATCAGCGGTGTATTATCATTGCTGCCGAGTGCTGAAAACTTCATGCGGGACATATTTTTATGATCTGAATTTTATCTGACCTTGCCGTAAAACCACGTCTCTTAGGACGTGGATATAAAGCATAAAATTAGGTACAATCTTTCCTGCCAACGAGATAGACTTCGACTTTCTCAATGACGGCAAATCAGGCTAGGGCATAGCCGTAGAGCTTGTGAAGTGAACCGCACTGTCGGTCAGCAGCAAGAACCCACCGAGAGTAACCCGCAGCATGCCGTGGGCGCTAGTAGGAATCCCCTGTCTTCAGACCGGGGAGGATGTCAATCATGTATAATATGCGTGTTTTAGTTTTTTGAGGATTTGATATGGCTCTTTGGGGTGGTCGCTTCACACAGGAAGCTGATGCAAGATTTAAGGATTTCAATGATTCACTGAGATTTGACTACAGAATGGCTCAGCAGGATATCGAGGGATCTGTAGGATGGGCTAGGGCGATTGCCTCTGTCGGTATCATTACACAGGAAGAGAAGGATAAGCTGATTGCCGCTCTGGAAAAGCTACTGGCAGAGGTTAACCGGGATCCGCACAGTATTGCCGATGCCGGTTTTGAGGATATCCACTCCTATGTTGAGAGCCGTCTGATTGAGGAAGTCGGTGATCTGGGGAAGAAACTTCATACGGGAAGGAGCAGAAATGATCAGGTGGCAACAGATATAAAACTTTGGTGCCGTGCTCAGATTGAGGTCCTGCTGAACTCCATCCGCAATTTACAGAAAAAACTGACTCTTACGGCAGAGACCTATCAGAGTGTAGTCATGCCGGGATATACACACCTTCAGCGTGCGCAACCGGTAGTTTTCGGGCACTGGGCCTTGGCTTATGTAGAAATGCTTGAGCGGGACTACCTTCGCCTGGAGAATGCACGCAGACTGATGAATGTGTGTCCTCTCGGTTCGGCGGCACTGGCCGGTACTGCATATCCTGTAGATCGTGAACAGCTTGCACGGGATCTGGGATTTGATGAAGCTACCAGAAACAGTCTTGATTCTGTCTCTGACAGAGATCATATAGCAGAAATTCTAAGCTGTGCATCCATATCCATGATGCATCTTTCCCGTTTTGCGGAGGATTTGATTATTTATAATTCCGGAGAATCCGCTTTTCTTGAACTGTCCGACAGGGTAACCTCCGGATCCTCCCTTATGCCGCAGAAAAAGAATCCGGATGCGCTTGAACTTATCCGCGGTAAAACCGGGCGCGTCTATGGAGCTCTTATGGGCATACTGACAACCCTCAAGGCTCTGCCGCTTGCCTATGACAAGGATATGCAGGAGGATAAGGAGGGTCTTTTTGATGCTCTTGATACATGGCATGACTGTCTTGATATGTCCGCTCTTGTGCTTGAGGATATCAGGATCAGAACGGATCGCACTCTGGCTGCGGCAAAGGGCGGATATTCCAATGCTACGGAGCTTGCCGATTATCTTGTCTCCAAAGGAATTCCGTTTCGCGAGGCCCATCATATAGTAGGCGAGCTTGTCGTATACGCCATCAGCGAGAACAGACCTCTTGAAGAACTGACAGTGCCTGAATTTCAGAAAATATGTTCTTCAATATCCGATGACGTTTATCCTTGTCTTGAAATATCTTCGGCACTGGAAAAACGATGTGCCAAGGGTGGTGTGGCACCTCAGCAGGTTGCGGCAGCTATCGGTTTTATGAAAAAGCATCTGGGTTTATAAGAAATGAGTAGTAGTAAGAATTTAGGCAGTTTCTGCGTCGCTCTGTCATCATCTGATCGTAAGTTGATTGATTCATCCGTTGATGAAATCATCCGTGCGGTTTCCTCATCGGGAGCAAAATGCAGCGGACCGATACTCCGCAAGAATTATTTCAAGGACAATGTTCTTTATCATACCCGTAAAATAAAGGTTACTCCCACTGTTGATACTGCCGCGGCCCTTGATGGACTTAATCTTTCCAAGGAGGTGTCTGTCAGACTGCTCAGGGAGTAGTTTCGGGGACTGTTCAGACAGATATTTTTTCTCCATGAAGGACGAAAATCAAATGATGTGACAAAGTGCAAATTTTTCTTGCATCTATTTCATATTCCTTTATAATGAGTCTGCATTATTTGAGTAATGTCTATTTTTTTATACGGCTTTTGAAAAACCGTAGTTAAAATCTGCTCGATATGAGCGGTACATTTTTGATTATCACTACTTGGTGTATTTGAAAGATAAATGACACTGAGCTGTGATTTTCTATTGTTCTTTAACCAACAGGAGCTCTGGCTAAAATGCAGCAGAACCAAAGAATTCGAATCCGTCTGAAGGCTTTTGATCACCGTCTGATCGATACGTCTACTGCGGAAATCGTTGAAACTGCTAAGCGCTCTGGCGCACAGGTTCGTGGTCCTATTCCACTGCCTACACGTAAGGAACGCTTTACCGTACTGATTTCTCCACACGTAAACAAAGATGCACGTGATCAGTATGAAATCCGTACACACAAGCGATTAATTGATATTGTGCAGCCTACCGACAAGACTGTAGATGCTCTTATGCGTCTTGATTTGTCCGCAGGTGTTGAAGTGCAGATTCGCTTAGATTAACGGAAAAGAGGTAAAAACAAATGTCAATCGGTTTAATCGGTCGCAAAGTTGGTATGACACGCATTTTTAATGCAGATGGCGTATCAGTACCTGTGACTGTTATCGAAGTTGAAGCAAACCGTGTCACTCAGGTAAAGACTGTTGATAGTGACGGCTACAACGCTATTCAGGTTACCACAGGTAGCGTGAAGCCAAGCCGCCTTTCGAAGCCTGAGGTCGGACTCTTCAAGAAGGCTGGCGTTGAGGCCGGTCGTGGTTTATGGGAATTCCGCCTTGCTGATGACGAACTTGAGGCATACAAGGTAGGTTCAGAGGTTAAGGTAGATCTTTTTGCAGACGTTAAGAAGGTTGATGTAACCGGCGTTTCTAAAGGTAAGGGCTTTGCCGGTACCGTTAAGAGATGGAATTTCCGCACTCAGGATATGACTCACGGTAATTCCCGTTCACACCGTGTTCCTGGTTCAACAGGTCAGAACCAGACTCCGGGTCGTGTTTTCAAGGGTAAGACAATGGCCGGTCATCTGGGTAATGTTACAACTACCGTTCAGAGTCTTGAACTGGTACGCGTTGACGTTGAACGCAATTTATTGCTGGTTAAGGGTGCTGTTCCAGGTGCCGTAAACGGTAATATCATTGTTAAACCAGCTGTTAGAGTTTAATACTTGGGGAGATAGTAATGGAATTAGTAATGAAAGACACCCAGGGTGCTCTTCAAG
>JAEEGL014339447.1_pt1 | contig 33528 bp, 38 predicted proteins | sample 9134231 | NCBI WGS metagenome assembly JAEEGL01 (sample SAMN16246548, study PRJNA631951) | gut metagenome | biome: gut microbiome; feature: rumen; material: fiber-attached | host: Bos | place: Iran: Karaj | collected 2018-10 | reverse complement strand
GGTATATATGGAAGATGGGAAAATGATTAATATATTATATGAAGATAACCATTTATTAGTGGTTGAAAAGCCTATTAATGTTCCTGTTTGTGAAGATGAAAGCAAGGATGAAGATTTATTAAATATATTAAAAAAATATATAAAAGATAAGTATAATAAACCAGGTAATGTTTATTTAGGATTAGTACATAGACTTGATAGACCTGTAGGTGGTGTTATGGTGTTTGCTAAAACATCTAAAGCAGCGTCTAGATTAAGTGATCAAGTACGTACACATGAATTTAAAAAAACTTATCATGCTGTTGTATATGGTAAATTAGATAATGGTACATTTAAGGATTATTTATTGAAAGATAGCAAAACAAATATAACTAAAGTTGATAAAAATGGTAAAGAAGCTATTTTAGATTATGTTTGTGAAGATTATAAAGATAATATGTCTTTAGTTAAAATTAATCTAAAAACAGGACGTTCACATCAAATAAGAGTGCAGTTTTCTTATCATAATCATCCTTTATATGGTGATCAAAAATATAATAAGAATGCTAAAGCAGGAGAACAAATTGCATTATTCGCAAGTGAACTTTCGATTAAACATCCTGTAACAAATGAAGTGATGACTCTTGAACTACCTATACCAAATAGATATCCTTGGAATATATATAAATAAAAAGAAAGATGGTGAGAATATGGGCGCTGGACTAAACGAGGTAACATATGAGCAAGTTTTAAAGATAAAATTAGATCAAGTGGAAAAAGAACTTAATAGTGTTTTTCTTGATCCACAGCAACGAACTGAAAAGTATATTGAAATGGCTAGATTGCAACAAGAATTAGAAGAACTAAAAAATGCAAAAAATGATAAGACGGAAGATGGAAAACAAATTAGATAATATCTAATTTTTTTCATATACTCTAATAGGTGAATTTATGAAAAAGTATGTAACTATATTTTTTTTAGTTTTTTTATTTGGTATAGGTATAATAAAGGCTAATGTATTGCCTTTGCAAGGTAAAATAATTTATTTGGACCCCGGTCATGGTGGTAAGGATCCAGGCGCTATATACAAGGATATTCATGAAGCAGATATCAATTTAAAAATATGTTTAAAACTAAAGGAAGTATTGGAAAGTAAAGGCGCTAAAGTTTATATGACAAGATATGGTGACTATGATTTAGCGACCAATAATGCTACTTTAAGAAAAAGAAGTGATTTATATAATAGAGTTGTGATGATCAATAATTCGATAGCGGATATGTATGTATCTGTGCATTTGAATTCTGATCCCAATCCTAAATGGAATGGAGCGCAAATATTTTATAACAATATAAATAAAGAAAATAAAGAAATAGCTGAAATACTACAAAGTTATCTAAATAAAGATAGAAAAGCTAAAACGATCGATAATTCATATATGTATAAGCGCATTAAAGTTAAAGGTGTTTTGATCGAAGCAGGGTTTATTTCCAATGAAAATGATAGAAAAAAACTTATGGATGATAAGTATATAGAAACACTGGCAAGCGATATAACAGATGCAATTATCGAATATTGTAAAGTTCAGTAAAATGAGGATGATTATTCTTGAAAAAAAACTATAAAAATGATATATTATTATAGGTATATAGAAGGATGAAGATAGTTATGAATAAAAACGTTTTAAGTTCTAACATACAAATAATTATAACGCATATGCAACAAACTATTGAAGTTTTAACTTCTATGTGCGCTAAAGATAAGGCATTTTCAAAAGAATATATAGGTAACTATGCTGCTATATTGGATGCGAAAATTAAAGATGATGATAATTACCGTGACTTTACTGGTGAATTAGGATTATGTGATGTTAATTTACAAATAGTTCAAAATGATAAAGAACGCATCAAAAGTTTGATTGGTAGCTATAGGAATAATGTTAACTCTTTAAACGATGGAAAAGATTACAACAACGCTTTGATAAGTGTTCTTAAAAGAAAAAATAAAGTGATACAAAATAGTGCTGACTTATCAGATGATGTTCAAGCTAAAGATGTATTAGACCGTAATAATGAGCGTATTGAGGCCCTTATAAAAGAAAATAAAGATACAGATAATGAGATAAAAGCTGAATTAGAAAAGATTGAAAGATGTAATAAGGATTTAGCGGATGCTGATCAAAAAGAAGAATACTATCGTCTAGCTAAAGAAGGTAGTAGAGATTTTGAAATCAATGAAGATGAAAGAAATACGGATAAGATAAAATTAAATACTTTATATCGTTTAATTGATACTTTAAATATAACTTCTTCATATGAGGAAATAATTACAAAACTAAGAGAATTAAATGATTACTTATTAACGAGAGAAGCAACATCTAAGGTTTTTGATGATAAGTTAGCAACTATTAAGGAAATGACAAGTAAGGCTAATAATATATTAGTTGAGTTTGTTAAATGTATAGATGTTAAAGAATGCGAAAAAGAAAAGAATAATATTATAGCAAGAAGTAGTCAAACTGAAGTTATGACTGAGGAAGAAATTAATTTACGTAATCAAGAAGTTGCGGATTTAAAAAGACAGTTACAGTTATATAAAAGTATTATTGACATGTATACACAGATGATTCGTGATCTTGATATATGTGCTTCTGGATCAAAATGGAGAATGTCAAAATTAGAATACGATATTACTGATACTCAAAATGATATTGTTGATTTAAAGGTAATACGTCCTTTCCGTGATATTGATTATGCTTCTAAAACAATAAGAAAATATAATAAGGAAATTTCTAATAATACTAGATATATCCGTAGCAATTATAGTAGTATTGCTATTAACGAAGAAGCTAAGACATTAATTAAAAAACTTAAGAAAGATGCGGAAAATACTAAAGAAGATATCCAAAGACAAATTGAAGATAAGAAGAGTAATAATGATATTGTTGATAAATTTGTTTTAGATATGGCTAAAGAAGAAATTAAAATTATTAATTTTGTTGTTGAATTATATAATTATGTTACAACGGTAATTAGTAATGATTATTGTGCGATGATGGACAATATTGCTGTTGAAAATGATAGACAGTTTATTGGTGTTATTGATATTAGGGATTACCATGATTTACCTTGCTTATATGAAAAAGAATTTATTGATGGTGTCAAGATGAGTATTGATAGCGAAATCGATAATGGAAGTATTGAACGTATTAATAAATTATATATTGATTCATTAAATACACAAGGAATAGTAGTTACAAAGAGTGGTAAACCTTTAACTAATAATGTTAATAATGTAAATGGTAAAATTAAGAATTTTGATGGTGATATAAATGGAAAATAGAATTCATAAAGTATTAAAACTTGAAACAGGAAGTAAATATGTTATTTTAAAACAAGCTGTATATAAAGGTGATAATTATTATATAGCTTCAAAATTAGATGAGTATGAATTACCTATGTCTAGTGATGTTAAATTTTTCCATGAAGTTGTCGTTGATAATAAAGTTAATATTGAAGTGTTAACGGATTCTAATTTTATTAAATATTTATATTCATATATGCAATTTTAAACAACCTTTATGGTTGCTTCTTAAATTTAAAAAAAATTAATCAGAATGATTAATTTTTTTCTTACCTCAAATTTGAATGAATATATGTGTTAAGAGTGGTATTGGTATCGGGATACCCTAATCTTTGTTGCATTGTTTTAATTTCTATGCTGTTATTATTGTAAATACGTAACACTATATATTACCTATGGATATCTGCTTGACAATATAGCACGAATATGATACTATTTACCTGAAAATATATGTACGTTGCCGGGATGTTTGAATTGTATAAGTAATGCTGCTATCGTTCTGATTACTAAATTCATTAGCATTTTAATAAGAAGTGGGGGTGGGACTGATTTGCTGTTGCCATGCGATTATTTTATAGGCAATTATTATTACTAAAAATCAAACTCAATAAATAATCAAATTGTGAAAATTAGGAGGGATAAATGAAGAAATTTGTTACATTTGTTTTTTTGTGTGGAACTTTGCTGGCTATGGCTGTTATAGTACATGCTCAAAGCACAATCAAGCAAATATCAAGAATTGAAAAAATAAAAGTTTTTTTAAATTCTACTTCGGTTGAAATTATGGATAAATATACTGAAGAGGGTATTTCAGTTTATAAGGTATATGATATTTTAAATGATAAGTATTATAAATTAGCAGTAGATAAAGATGAAACTATTAATTTATATAATATTGTTAAGCGAGGCGAATCGAATAAATTAGATGATAGCCTAAAAAAACGTATGGATGCTGCTAACACAGATGATAAAATGGAAATCATTGTTGAGCTGGCGTTTGATTATACTGAGTTGTCTAATGAATTATATAGACAAGAACAAAAATATTATAGCAATCAAAAGATTAGTGTTGCTACTGAGACAGAAAAAAAATCTCAATTGAAAAATCTGAAAAGAGAATATATAAAAAATAAAATGGTAGCTTATAATAAGTTGGATAAAGATTATAAGACAATAGCCATATCTGAATATTCGCCATTTATCTTTTTGAGGGCGACAAAAACGGAAATCGAAGAATTAAAAAATAATGATAAGGTATTTAAGATTGGATTAGCACATATAGAACCAATTACAGAATATTACAGTGCATCGGATGATTTTAATGATAGCTTTGATAGTAGCGGTGGAATTAATAGTAATGTTACTGTTAATCAAAATTCGACTTATGTGACTAGAACTAACATAGTTAAATCAGCAGGAGTTACAGGCACGGGTATCAAGATTGGCCAAATTGAAACGCGTGTCCCTAATACTAGCAATCCATATTTAGTAGGGCATAGTATTACTAAAAAGGATGATTGTTCGCTAGTTGATAGCCATGCCACAGAAGTAGCAGGTATTATGGTTGGTAGTACTGGTGTTGCTCCTAATGCTAGCTTATATTCGGCATGTTTATTTAGAAATTATAATGATACAGATAGCAATGTTGTTAGTAATTTTGTTAGTGGCATAAATTGGCTAATAAGTAAAAATGTTGACATAATTAATATGAGCGCCAGAACTGAGCTAAATGTTTATGAATATGACACTACTGCACGTTGGTTGGATGCAATTATTTATATGAATGACGTGGTTTTTGTGGGCGCATCTGGCAATGAAGTTTATGCGAACACAATATCTTCACCTAATACAGCTTTTAATGTTCTTACAATTGGCAGTATTGATTATACGGGAACTAGTTTTGCTCAAGCTGCAATTGAAGCATATAAGAGTGATTTTAGTAGTTACACAACTGAAGCTGTTTCTGGAGCGGGGGCTAAAATTGTAAATAAACCTGAAATAGTTGTTCCTGGGGAAGATATAAATTATACAGGTGTTTATGGTGGAGGAGTTGACGGAACTAGTTTTTCGGCACCTCTTGTTAGCGGTGCAGCTGCTTTACTTATGCAAAATAATGCAGCAGCAAGAAATGATTTTACTCTTGTAAAAGCAGTTTTATCTGCTACTGCGAGACCTATAGATGGTTATTATAATAATTATAGTGTATCAGATCCAAATTGGGGTAAGATTTATTATAATTATCACGAAAAAGTTGGCTTAGGTATTCTTGATACAAAAGCTGCTTATGATTTATTAAGTTGGGGGCAATATAGAACTTCAACTGTAGCTGTTGGTACTTCAAATAGCTATATTTATAATAACACTTTAGGAAATGGAATGGATGTAAGGGTTGCTATAGCTTGGTCTAAGCCCAATACAGCTACAAGTATTAATAATATTAGTTATGGCAGTGACCAAATGGCAGACTTGGATTTACAAATTATAGGTCCAAATGGTGAAAAAATCGTTAAATCTATATCTACTTATGATAATATTGAGTGGATACGCTTTACAACAAATAATGGATATGGTCAATACAAATTTAAAGTTATAAATTGGGATGCGTATGGTAATACCATTCCTACTAAATTTTCTATGGCTTGGTGGTGATAATTATGTTTGTTTCAAGAAAAATCTTATTAGCAATTGTGCTAATAATTATAACGGGTTGTAGTTACTATTCAATTAATAATCAAAAAGATAAATTAGAATTGATATGTATAGGAATGAATGCGGCTTTAGATTGCTTTCATGAAAATGAAGAATATAAATACTGTTTTTCATATCAAGGAAATTATTTGAAAATTAATGATGAGAGAATATCTTTTTCAAAAGCTATAGAAGAAAAAAAGGTAACTATTGATGATATAATAAATTTATCAAAAAATGAAGATAAATGTTCATTATATAAGATTAATAAAAATACTAATGAATATGAAGATATATATTAAATGTCTTTATTCTTTATAAATGGTATAAAAAAATAATCGGTTAATTACCGATTATTTTCTAAATTTATTGAAAAAGAAACAACCTTTATGGTTGTTTTTATCACATAATTATCATAAAATTATCATTTAATTTTGACTTTCTTTATGCTATAATTTATATAGGATGTGATAGTAATGCAGAAGACATTTAAAAACTTGGATGAGCAATTAGAAATATTAAAGGCTAAGGGTTTAACTATCAATGATTATGATAAGGCTAAAGCTATTTTATTTAGAGAGAATTATTTCTTTTTAAATGGATATAGACATTTACTTATTGATCCTGGCGCTAATAAATTTATTGAAGGTTCTACTTTTGAAGAATTATATGCTATTTTTGTATTTGATAGAAAGGTAAGAAATATTTTATTTAAGAACATTTTAATTGTTGAAAATAATATCAAATCTATTATTAGTTATCAATTATCTAAAAAATATGGTTATAAAGAAAAGGATTATTTGAATCCTAAACATTTTAGACAAGATAGTTTTAGATTAAGTCAGGTTAATGATATTATAAATAAAATGAAAAGACAAATTAGATTGAATGGTAAACAACATACTGCAACATTGCATTATATCAGTAATTACGGATATATTCCAATGTGGGTTTCTGTTAAGGTTTTATCTTTTGGTATCATATCTGAATTATATGCTATATTAAAGGATGATGACCAAACTGAGATTGCTAATGTATATGGTGTAAGTTCTACTGATTTAAGTATTTATTTAGCGTTGCTTTCTAATTATCGTAATTTATGTGCTCATGAGGATATTTTATATGATCATCGCACACAACGTTCAATTCCAAACAACAGATTTCATAAGTTTTTAAATATTGAAAGTAGTGATGGCGAATATATTTATGGTAAGAATGATTTATTTGCTATTATCATTATTTTAAGACAAATGTTGAGTGAAGTTGAGTTTGCGGATTTGATTAATGAAATAAGTTATGAGATGGATATCTTAGATAGTAAGATTGATTCAGTTGATACAAAAATAATTTTAAATAAAATTCATTTTCCAGATAACTGGAGAAATATTGCAGATATTAAATAAAGGTGATATATATGAAAAACAAATTAGGTTATGTTTTGGCTATAGTGATTTCTTTATTTGTAGGTATGTGTTCCACAATATTACTTGTGTACTATATTCCTGCTAAGGAACAACCTGTAGTTGTTAAAACAGTATATGAACAATCTGTTATTAGTGAAACAGACACAATAGCTCCTGCTGTGGAAATGGTATATGATGGTGTTGTTACAGTGTCTAATTATACACGTGCTTTATCTGGTATAGGAACAGGTTTTGTTTATAAGACAGATGATAATTATGGTTATATTTTAACTAACAATCATGTTGTTAAAGGTGCTAAAACAATTAAAGTTACAAATACACAGAATAGTACAGTTGAAGCCACTTTACTTGGTAGTGATGAATATGCTGACTTAGCTGTTTTACGTGTTGATAAATCTTTTGTTTTAAAGGTTACGACATTAGGTAACAGTACTGATTTACGTATTGGTGATACAGTATTTACGGTTGGTACTCCTGTTTCATCTTCATATGCTAATTCAGTAACGAAGGGTATTGTTTCTGGTGTTAATAGAACAGTCACAGTTACTTTAAATGATAATACCGAATTTATGATGGAAGTACTTCAAACTAATGCTGCTATTAATCCTGGTAATAGTGGTGGACCTTTAGTTAATATGAAAGGTGAAGTTGTTGGCATTAATAGTTTAAAATTAGTTGATGATCAAATTGAAGGTATGGGGTTTGCTATTCCTATTGAAATGGCTACTTCCGTTTTAGATAGATTAGAGAATGGCCAAAAGATAGAAAGACCTTTATTAGGGGTTAATTTAATTGATGCTAATAACAATTATGCTTTATATAGATATCAAATTTATCTAAGTAAAAGTTATGAATACGGTGTTGTAGTTGCTGGAATTGATAAGCAATCTGCTGCTTACAAGGCTGGATTACAAACTAATGATGTTATTCTTAAAATTAATGATATAGCTATTCAAAATACTGTTCACTTTAAATATGTTTTATATAAATATAGTCTTGGTGATACTATTAGTATTACATATGAACGTGATGGTAATGTTAAAACGATTAATGTTACACTAAACGATAGTATTTAAACTATCGTTTTTTTATGGTATAATAAGGTTATGGGGGATGTAGTATGAATTTTTTTTATCGCATACTTTTGTTTTTGCAAACTAAAATAGATGCACCACAACCATATGGTATGTTTCATATATTTTGGATAGTCTTTACTTTATTTATGGTCATTTTCTTATATGGCAAGAAGGGTGAGAAAAACTTAAAAAAAGTATTAGCTATATATGGTATTATAGCTTTAATACTTGAAGTGCTTAAACAGTTAGCGTGGTCTTTTGATTATAATGATGGTAATATTATATGGAAATATACTTGGTATGCAGCGCCTTTTCAATTGTGTACAACACCAATGTATGTTTCATTAATATGCTTATTTTTGAATGATGGTAAGGTACGCAAGGCGTTACTTTCATATGTTGCTTATGTAACAATATTGGGTTCTATAATGACTATTTTGATGCCTGATAGTTGTTTTGTAAGGGATATATTGGTAGATATACATACTATGTGGTTACATTGTGGTAGTATGGTTGTTTCTTTGTATTTGATTATGAATAATTTTGTTGATACAAAGATTAGATCATATGCGTCTGCTATTGTTGTATTTATATTTTTTGCTGATATAGCTAATATTCTTAATATTGTGGTATATAATTCTGGTGTACTTGGTGATGCAACATTTAATATGTTTTTCATAAGTCCTTATTTTATTAGTTCTTTACCTGTATTTGATTATATTCAATCACATACACCTTATATTTTATATTTAATTATATATATTGCTATTATGTCATTAGGTGCATTTGTACCTTATGGTATAGCTAGATTAATAAAAAAACGAACTTGCTAGTTCGTTTTTAATTCGTCTTCTAGAGCCTCTTTAGATGCTTTATAGAATAGTGGTAGTAGTTTATTACATGTTTCATTATCTGTTATTTGTACCATTTCATCTTCTTCAATATAGCAGAATTTTATGTTTTGATTATTGTTCATATCTACTAATAAAAAGTATTGTTTGTAATCTAAGTCGGCTTTACTTGCAACTATGTAATCATTATTATCATCTAAGGTTACTACATCCTTAATATTTATCATAATTATTTTGTAATGAAAATCATTACCCTCCCAGCATATTTATACCTTAAATATTTCTAAATAGCAATATCTATATTTATATTTTTACATATTTTGACACAAAAAAGGTGATTATCTTTTGATTTCACCTTTGATGTAACTTATTTCATTTTTATATTCATTTAATTCAGATATATTTTTCTTAGCGCATACAAAGCTGTGGATAGTCTTTACGATAGGAAGTACTGTTAAGATGCCTGTTGTTATATTGGTTTGTAGACCGGATAAAACATAATATGATACTGGTATACTAGTACAAGCTACAGTAAAAATAATATCTTGAATTATATTCCTTTTACATTTGTTTATTTCTTCATTATATTTTTGAACGCGTAATATTTTGTATTTATTCTTTGTCATGTTATTTCTCCTTTTGAGCCTATATATTATATCATGTTTTAGGTGTTAGTTAAATGGAAATTGACAAAATTAATTAAATTGTGTACAATTAAATTGTAATAAATTGAAAAAGGATGGTTATTATGAATATATATGATTATAAAGTTAAGAATATGAATGGTGAGGATATAAGTTTAGATAAGTATAAGGGTAAAGTGTTACTAATTGTTAATACAGCTACAGGTTGTGGATTCACACCACAATATGAAGGACTAGAAAGTTTATATGAAAAATATAATAGTAAGGGATTTGAAATATTAGATTTTCCATGTAATCAATTTGCTGGCCAGGCTCCTGGTAGTGATTCGGAAATACATGAATTTTGTACTTTGAAGTATCATACTACTTTTGAACAATTTTCTAAGGTTGATGTTAATGGTAAAAATGCGGATCCATTGTTTGTTTATTTGAAGAATCAAAAGCATGGTTTAATCAAAGCTATTAAATGGAATTTTACGAAGTTTTTAGTTGATAAGAATGGTAATGTAGTTGCTAGATATGAACCAACTGTTACACCTTCTAAAATTGAAGATACTATTAAAAGATTATTGGAGGATTAATTATGTACGATATTATAATTGTTGGAGCTGGTCCTGCTGGAATGACAGCTGCTATATATGGTTTAAGGGCTAATAAAAGAGTTTTAATTTTGGAGGCTAAAGCATATGGTGGTCAGATAGTTAATGCTAGTAAGGTTGAAAACTATCCTGGTATTGAAAGTATTTCTGGTTTTGATTTTGCGACTAATCTATACAATCAAGTTATCAAATTAGGCGGAGAAATTAAATATGAAACTGTTGTTAAAGTAGATGAACATTCTGTTATAACTACAAGCAATACATATGAAACTAAGGCTATTATTTTAGCTGTTGGCGTAAAAAATAGGAAGCTTAATTTAGATAGGGAAATTGAGTTGACTGGTAAGGGTGTATCATATTGCGCTACATGTGATGGAAACTTCTACAAAGGTAAAGATGTTGCTGTTATTGGTGGTGGTAATACAGCTTTAGAGGACGCTATATATTTAGCTGATTTGGCTAATCATGTATATTTAATACATAGAGGTGATAGCTTTAGAGCTGATCAAAAATATCAAGATGAATTATCTTCTAAATCTAATATTGAATGCATTATGAATGCTAATGTTAGTAAATTAAATGGTGAAAATGTTTTAGAAAGTATTGATTTGGATAATGGTAAAAATATTGAAGTCAGTGGTTTATTTATAGCTATTGGTCAACAACCTAATAATGCTATTTTTAGTAACGTTGCTGATATTGATGAAAATGGTTATATAATATCTAAAGATGGTGTTCATACTAATAAAGAACATGTTTATGTTGCGGGTGATGCTCGTAAAAAAGAATTGAGACAATTGGTAACAGCTGAAAGTGATGGCGCTATAGCGGCTGTTATGGCGATTAAGGAGAGTTAAGTATGGTTAGGGAAATTATGGAAAATGAATTTGACAATGTTGTAAGTACGGGTAAGGTGCTAGTTGATTGCTATGCTCCATGGTGTGGCCCATGTAAGATGTTAGCGCCTATTATCGATGAATTATCTAAGGAAATTGTTACTTATAAGTTTTATAAACTAAATGTTGATGAGGCTGAGAGTATAGCTATACGATATGGTATTATGTCAATACCTACGTTATTAATATTTGAAGATGGTGCTTTAAAACAAAGCGTATTAGGTTTTAAATCTAGGGAAGAATTAAAAGAAATATTAGGAGCATAGTTATGAAAGATTGTTTGAAGTTAGAAAATCAATTATGTTTTCCTTTATATGCAGCTTCTAGAGAAGTTATTCGTAAATATAAGCCATTTTTAGATGAGATAAACTTAACGTATACACAATATATCGCTATGATGGTTTTATGGGATATGAAGGAAATTAATGTAAAAGAATTAGGTAATAAATTATATTTAGATTCAGGTACTTTAACGCCTCTTTTAAAAACGTTAGAGTCTAAGGGTTATATATCAAGGTCTAGATCAAGTAGTGATGAGAGAAACTTAATGATTTGTTTAACTAGTGAAGGCTCAAAATTAAGTGAAAAAGCATCTTTAATACCTGCTAAAATTGGTAAGTGTATTTGTTTAAGTGATGAAGAGGCTATGACTTTATATAATATTTTATATAAGATATTAGGAAATGGTGAATAATAAAAGGTAGGGTAGCTGTTATAATAGGTGTTATCCTACCTATTGATGGTGGATATACTTGTGTTTAGAAAATGAGAATATTCTCATTTTTTTGTTGCAAATATTGATATTAGTGTTATAATAATTAACAATTTATAGGGGTGATAGTATGGAAAGCAGTAGAGATAATTATAATAAACTAGTTAGTCAAGATAGAAAACTTATGGAGCATATTAAAGAATTAGAGGAAAACGAAGAAGTTAAACAATATAAGGAATTGTTGAAAAAACATGAGGATTTACTTAAAAGTATAAAATATGCCTATAATGGTGTATTAAAAGAAAAATATATTAATTGTAATCATGTATGGGCTGTTTTAGATGAAAAGCATTTAAAAAAAGAGGGTAATTCATAAAATTATTGTATATGCGTTAAATGTGGACTTGATGATAGTGTTGTTTATAAGAAAGCAAAATGTGATAATGCGATAGTGTTAAGTGATACGGAAAAATTAATGTATGAGGTTTTGAAATATGGTGAACACAAAAAAGGTATTTATATTAATGTGTCTTCTAATCGTGATTTGATTAAGGCTATATATGATTATCTTAAAGTTTCATGTCCTAATATGAACGATGAAGAATTGCGTAGACGTTTTCAAAATGAAATTGATAATTTAGCGCATATAAAAGGTAATTCTACAGAAGAACGAGCTGCTGCTAAAAGATTAAATATAAATGTTAGTTTATTAAGAAAATAAGGCCAAGTTTTACTTGGCTTTTTATTGACTTGATATCTCCTTTATGCTATTATATTAATCGTTTTGCGGGGGTATTAATATGGATAAATTAGATGCTTGGAAAAAGCAAATTGATTCTTTAGAAAAAATGAGATTTTGTGAAGCTAAAAAATTATATGAAAAAGCTATAGAAACGGATAATTTAGAATTAAGGGAAAACTATATCAATAGAATTGTTATGGGTACTTTATATGTATGTTATGATTATGTTGTGGATAGTGGTTTTGATATTATTTCATCAGGAGCTTTTGATATTGATGATATCATGAATTCTACTTTTGCTGTATGGAATGATAAAATACGAAAAGGATATCTACTTAAGGTACCTGGTTTTGCCAATATTGTTCAAAGCTATGATTTCGCACGTTCATTACGCCGCAATGTGTGTGGCCATAGATTACATTGTATACCTACAGGTGTAAATGCAGATTATTTTGCGGATATACTAGCTAAATATATAGTGCTTAAAGAAAAAAATATGAGTTGTAGTGTTTATGATGTTATAAATAATGATTTAAGAAGTAAAAAATATAATACTGATATTGTAGCTTCATTAATTGAAGGAATCTATAGCATGGTATTTGATGCTTGTATAGAAAAAAAGAAATGTTTTGATTTAACAACATTAAGAGATACAGTAAAAATGTTTTTAGAGATGACTTTGTTTGAATATAAAACTGTTGATTATCAATCCGATGATAATATGGAAGATAGAATTATTTATGATATGGAAATGAAGAATTTCAGCCTTGATGAGTTATTTAATAATTTATCACAGAAACAACGTGATATTATATATTCTTTATATGGTTTTGATGGTAAAGTTAAAACACTTTCTGAAGTTGGTGAAGTATTTGATATGACGGCTGAAGGTGTTCGCCTTGCTGAAGAACGAGCTTTAAATAAAATGTTTAAGCATTGTTTACGTGATCAAAAATACAAGGATATGAATGAATTAAACTATAGATTATAATAGGATTATATAATTAAAGGAGCTGTTAATATGTTAGAAATTGATAATAAACATTTAGGTAAGAAAAGAGATGTATCAACTAATAAAGATGAAATGTATATGTTAGTAGCTTTAGCTTGTGCTTCTAATAGTGTAGATCCATCAACACAAGTTGGAGCTTGCTATGTTAGCTCTGAAGGTAAAATTTTAGCTACAGGTTGTAATCAAGTACCTTTTGGTTGGAACGAAGATGAATTTCCTTGGAACACAGATCCACAATATGGAGTTCAGAATGTTAAATATACATTTATTGATCATGCTGAAAGAGCTAGTTTACATAATAGTGCAGCGTCTATTAGTGATTTTAAAAATGCTACTTTATATGTTACTTTATTTCCTTGCAAAGAGTGCGCTATGTCACTTATTAATTTAGGCGTTAAAAAAGTTGTTTATTTAAATTATAGAGAATGTTCTGAATTTGATTTAACTAAAATTTTATTAAAAAGATGTGGTATAGAATATGTAGATTTTAAAACTATTAGTAATCTTTGTAATGTAGAATTTAATATGCAAGCTGATGAAAAACATAATATTATGATTAAAAAATAACAGTTAATGTTGGTTAATATACTATATAAAAATAGTATATTTTTATTTTTTTTAAAAATTTTTTAAAAAGGTATTGACAAAATAATTTGTTTTTAATAAAATGTTAATAACAGATGCAGAAAACATCTGAAAATTAATAAATTTTGTTATTAACAAAATGATAATAACAAAAAAGGAGGAAAATATGAAATACAAAGATATTGAAGAATTACTTGTTGTCATTGATATGGTTAACGGATTTGTTAAAGAGGGTTTACTTGCTGCACCAAGTATTCAAAGAATCATACCAAGAATACAAAACTTATTAGAACAAAATGAAAAGAATAAAAAAGCTTTAAATGTTATAGTTAGGGACACACATACAAAGGACTCTATCGAATTTAAAACTTTTGGTGAGCATTGTTTGGATGGAACTTCTGAAACTTTACTAGTCGATGAATTAAAACCTTATGCTAAAAAAGCTGTGGATTTTACCAAGAACAGTACTAATTTTATGTTAGCAAGTGGTGTTATACCATTCTTAAATAAATGCTATAAATTGAAAAGGATTTCTTTTGTGGGATGTTTATCCGAAGTGTGCGTAAAAAATGCAGCTATTACCGCTAGAAATTATTTTGATGAAACTAATAGAGATGTTTTAGTTGGTGTATATGCTGATGCGATAGATACATATGATGCACCTGGTCATAATTGTGATGAGGTAACAGAAAGAGCTTTGGCTGATATGGAAGCAAATGGCGTAAAAGTATATAGAAGGAAGTGGTAATATGATAAATAAAACATTAATGACTGATTATTATGAATTAACAATGGCTAAAACTTATTTTGATGAAGGAGATAAAGATAAAGTAATGTATTTTGATATCTTCTTTAGAAAAAATCCCATGGATGGAGGCTATACTATTTCTTCTGGTATTGATGAAATTATTGATTATGTAAATAATCTTAAATTTAGTGATGATGATTTAGATTATTTAAGAAGCACAGGAGATTTTAATGAGGAATTTTTAGAGTATTTAAGAAACTTTAAGTTTACAGGTAGTATTTATGCTATTCCTGATGGAACACCTGTATTTCCAAATGAACCAGTAATTACAGTTAAGGCTAAGGCTATTGAAGCTCAAATTTTAGAGACAGCCTTACTTGCATGTTTCAATCATGCTTCTTTAGTTACAACAGCTGCCAAAAGGATTACCGATGAAGCTATCATAGATGGTAAAAGAATACCTGTCATGGAATTTGGAGCACGAAGAGCGCGTGGTATTGATTCAGCTATTGAAGCAAGTAAATATGGTGTTATGGGTGGATGTGTTGCTACAAGTAATACATATGCTGGTAAGAAATATGGTATCCCTGTATCAGGAACTATGGCTCATTCACTTGTAACTAATTCAGAAAATGAATATGAAGCTTTCTTAAAATACGCTAAAGCAAATCCTAATAATTGTATTTTCTTAGTTGATACTTATGATACTTTAAGAAGTGGGGTTAAAGCAGCTATTAAAGTAGCTAAAGATTACTTAGTTCCTAATGGTTATAAATTTAAAGGTATAAGAATTGATTCTGGTGATTTAGCTTATCTATCTAAAGAAGCTAGAAAACTATTAGATGAAGCTGGCTTTACTGATACTAAAATCTGTTTATCTAATGGACTTAATGAATATACCATTCGTGATTTAGTTAAGGAAGGCGCTAAGTTTGATTCTTTAGGTGTGGGCGATAATATCGCCGCTAGTAAAGAAAGACTTGGAGGCGTATACAAATTAGTGGCTATAGAAGAAAATGGTAAGTTAATACCTAAAATTAAAGTTAGTGAAGATAGCCTTAAAACTATTAATCCTGGATATAAGAAAGTATATCGCTTCTATGATAAGAAAACCGGTTATGCTTTAGGTGATGTTATAGCGCTTAGTGATGAAATTATTCCAAATAATAAATTTACTTTAGTTAGTCCAACAGAAGAATGGAAACAAACGACGATAACTGATTATGAGGTAAGAGAGTTACAAGTTCCTATTTATATCGATGGAAAACAGGTTTATAATAATAAGAGTATTTCTGAAAGAAAAGAATACATGAATAAGGAAATGGAAACATTATATCCTGAAGTAAGAAGAATAAATAATCCACATATTTATTATGTTGATTTAACTAAAAAATTGTTAGAGTTAAAAAAAGAATTAATTAAACAAGCAAAAGGTCAGGTAGAAGAAAATGGATATCAAAAAGTTAAAAGTTTTTAATAAAATGATTGAAGAATATAAACCTTGCAAATTTGAAAAGACAGATTCTTCATTTATTACTACTCAAGCTTATCAAGTGACATTGAATAACGGATTAAAACTAAAAAGAGAAAAAATTATAAAAGGGAATAAGGATGGATCGGCTGTAATTATTGTTCCTTATATTAATAATAATGTTCTTTTAGTTATTGAGCCTAGAGTATTTACTAAATTGGGTGTTGGGGTAGGTTTTCCTGCAGGATATATAGAAAAAGGCGAGGATCCCTATGAAGCAGCTTTGAGAGAGCTTAAAGAAGAAACTGGTTTAGTGCCTTCTTCACTAACTTTAGTTGATTCATTCTATCAGGATGAAGGATGCTCTGGTGCTTATAATCATATATTTCTTGCGCATGATTGTAAAAAAGCATATGAACAAGATCTAGATAGCGATGAGTATATTAAATATATGGAATTCACATTCGATGAAGTTTTAGAATTAGAAAAAGAAGGGTATATTAGTGGAGCTAATTCTAAGTTAGCTTTAACTCATGCTAAGGTATATAAAAATGAAATATAAAATTGGTATGTATGGTGGCAAATTTATGCCTTTTCATAAAGGACATAAATATTGCGTTGATGTAGCCTGTTTGGAATGTGAAAAAGTATATGTGATATTATTCTATGGTGGATCTGATGAAATGGAAATATTAAAAAATAATGCTTCTAATTATTTATCAGTAGAAACAAGAAAAGAGAAAGTAAGACAACTTACAGCTAATTATCCTAATGCAATTCCTATATTTATCGATGTAACTAATTGTCGATTGGAAAACGGTAAGGAAGATTGGGATGCTGAAACACCTTTGGTTAGAGAGGTTGTAGGTAATAGATTAGATGCTGTATATTCTAGTGAGGAAAGTTATGGAGAGTATTTTGCAAGGGCTTATCCAGAAGCTATACATAGATTAGTAGATGTCAAAAGAAAACATTATCCTATAAGCGGGACAATGATAAGGAATATGGAAAGAAAAGAGGAAAGAGAAAAATGGATGGTTTAAAGAACTTAAAAAATAGTTTTAAAGAATTAAAATGGTATGAAATAATAATGATTATAATAATGGTATTTATAGCTGGTATTGCTGTGTATAACGCATTTGTTAACCCAGCTAGTACTAGTAACCCATTATGGTTAACAATAGTTAATTTTATAAGTGCTATATGTGGTATTATATGTATCTTCTTTTGTGCTAAAGCTAATGTATCAAATTTTATCTTTGGTTTAGTTAATACTATTGTATATGCTATATATTTATTGTATTATAAGATATATGGAACATTTTGTTTAGAGGTATTATTCTATTTACCTATGAATATAGCATCATGGATTAATTGGGCTAGACATAGAGATAAAAAAATACCCGAAAAAACTTTAGCAAAACAATTAACAATGAAACAACGTATATTAAGTATTGGTTTAGTTGCTATTACAACATTTGTAACATATGAAATACTTGTAAGTGTTGGTGGTACAGTTGCTTTTCTAGATGCTTTAACTGTAGCTATTGGTTTAGTTGCTACTGTTTTAGAATTATATCGATATGCTGAACAATATGTATGGTGGATAATTACAGATATAATTGCTGTTATAATGTATATCGTACATTTCGATACAGTTTATTTAACAAAAAAATCAATTTATTTAATAATGGCAATTATTGGTTTAAGAAATTGGGTTAAGTTGAATAAAGAAAGGAATAAGACTAATGAATGATTTTGATGCTAAAAAAGTAAAAGAAGAATTGGTTAAATGGTTAAAAGAATGGTTTGAAGAAAATGGTAAAGGTTGTAAAGCTGTTATTGGTATATCTGGTGGTAAAGATTCAACTGTAACAGCAGCCTTATGTGTTGAAGTTTTAGGTAAAGAAAATGTATTTGGTGTATTAATGCCTAATGGTGTTCAAAATGATATTAGTGATTCTATTAGAGTGTGCCAACATCTTGGTATTGATAATATTACAATTAATATCAAAGATGTCGTTGAGAAAGAAATAGCGTTATTAAAAGAAAGTTTAGGTTGTGAATTAAGTGAACAAACTTTGATTAATTTACCACCTAGAATTCGTATGGCTACTTTATATGCTGTTAGTCAGACTATCAATGGCCGCGTTATAAATACATGTAATTTATCTGAAGATTGGGTAGGTTATTCCACACGTTATGGTGATTCTGCTGGTGATGTAGCGCCTTTAGCTAATTTGACTGTTGCTGAGGTAAAGTTGTTAGGCATGGAATTAGGTTTACCTAAAGATTTAGTTTATAAAACGCCTAGTGATGGTTTATGTGGTAAAACAGATGAAGATAATTTAGGTTTTACATATGCTACTTTGGATAAATATTTACGTACTGGCATTTGTGAAGATAAAGATATTAAAAATTTGATTGATCATAAACATAAAATTAATGAATTTAAGATGAAATTAATGCCATCTTATAAATATGGTGAAGTAAAAAGTAAGTAGGGATAATATGAAATTAGGAGTATACATAGGTAGTTTTAATCCTGTACATAAAGGGCATATTGATTTAGTAAATTATTTACTTAAAGAAAATTATGTTGATAAGGTTTTAATTGTGCCAACTATTGGATATTGGGATAAACGTAACTTAGTTGATATAAAACATCGTATTAATATGCTGAAATTTTTTGAGAACGACAGTATTGTTGTTGATGATAAAAATAATAATTATGAATTTACTTGTGATTTGATGTGTAGTTTGAAAAAAGATTATATTGATGATTTATATCTTATTATGGGTGCTGATAATATTGTTAATTTTCATAAATGGAAAAATTATCAAGAGTTATTAAAATATAATATCATTGTCGTAAATAGGGATAATATCAATATTGATGAGTATATTAAAGATTATCATACTTCTAATTTTATTGTATGTAGAGATTATAAATTTTTAAATATATCATCTACAATGATTAGAAACGATTTAGATAGTAAATATTTGGATCCAAGAGTGTTTAAATATATCAAAGATAATAATTTATATTAGGAGGTATATATGTTAGGAGCAATAATAGGAGATATCGCAGGTTCTTACTATGAAGTACTTGAAATCAAAAATCATAGAACTTATGAAGAAAGAATCAAAATTTTAAATAAAGATATACCACTATTTACTAGTGATTCTTCATATACTGATGATACAGTTTTAACTTGTGCTATATATGATGCTATTGTAAATGGCAATTTTAAATATGAGGAATATTTAAAAAAGTATGGTTTAGCTGAAATAAATTTGGGTGAAGATAAATATGGTAGAAGTAGATTTGGTAAGGGCTTTGTATCTTGGCTTTTAGGTGAAAAAGAGGGTAATAGCTATGGTAATGGATGTGCAATGCGTATAAGTCCTGTTGGATTTTTATTTGATAACTTAGAAGATGTTATCAAAGAAAGTAAAAAAGCAACTATTCCATCACATAATCATGAAGATGCTATTAAAGCTAGTGAAGCTGTAGCTTCAGCTATTTTCAAATTACGTCATGGTGAGTCTAAAGAAGATGTCATAAAATATATTAAAGATAATTATTATGATTTAAGTTACGATTTAGAGGATTTACAAAGGAATAATAAATTTTCAAGTAAGGCATCGATTACTATACCACAAGCTATATATGTATTTATGGTTGCTAATGATTTTGAAGATACAATTAGAAAGGCTATTTCTATTGGAGGGGATACAGATACTATTGCTGCTATTGCTGGTAGTATAGCAGAAAGTTATTATGGTATTCCTGAAGAATTAAAAAATGAAGTTAAAAAATATTTAACGAAAGAGCAAATAGATTTGATATATAGTGATAAACGATATGGTGGTGTCAAATGCAAGACATTGTCAGCCGATTAAGAAAATTACATTTAAGAATATCTACTATGGAATCATGTACAGGTGGAGCTATTGCTAATGCTATTACAAGTATCGAAGGCGCTTCTGATGTATTAGAGTTTTCAGCCGTAACATATTGCAATGCTTTTAAAATTAAATTGGGCGTGAATGAAGAAACAATTAATAAGTATTCTGTGTATAGTATGGAAGTGGCACGTGAAATGGCATACAATATAAAAAAATATGCTGGTAGTGATATTGGTATAGGTATAACAGGTAAACTAAAAAGAAAAGATAAAAATAATCCTCAAGGTGAAGATAATAAAGTATATGTTTCTATCTATTATAATGGAATATATAATGATTTAGAAATAACGGTTACAAAAGATACAAGAAGTGAAAATAAAGAGTATATTTTAAATAAAATCCTTGATAAATTAATTAGTTTTTTATAAAATATTAATAAGAGGTGTTTATATGAAATATAACTCTGAAGAAGAATTCTTAAAAAATTATGATTCATCTATGTTTGATAAATTATCTATGACATCGGATATATGTTTAATAAGTGTATCAGATATAGAAAAAAAGGATTATCGAAGAAATAATGGTAAGATTATGTCTATCCTTTTAGTAAAAAGAGATGATTATCCTTATAAAGATAGATGGTGCCTACCAGGAGGATTTTTAAATCCTAAATCTGAAACTTTAGAAGAATGTGCTAAACGTGTTTTAAAGACTGAGACTAATCTTTCCGATATCTATTTAGAACAATTATATACATTCGATGCTATAAATAGAGATCCGCGTCTTAGAGTTGTATCTTGTTCTTTTGTGGCTTTGATTGATAAAAATCTTTTAGGGCAACCTATTAATGCTAATGCATCTTGGTTTGATGTTACAATGTTTGAAGAAGGTAATAATGTAACATTAGTACTTGATAATGGCAAAGAAACTTTAAAAATAGAAGTTGAAAAACATTTAAAAGAAAAAACAACGGATAGATATGCCTTTGTTTCTAAAACTAATACTTTAGCTTTTGATCATGATATTGTCATTTTATCTGGTATGGAAAGGATCAGAAATAAAACTAATTATACGGATGTTGTATTTAATGTTATGCCTCCTTATTTTACTTTAGGTGAGCTTCAACAAGTATATGAGGTAATACTCGGCAAGAAATTATTAGATCCTGCTTTTAGAAGAATTATAGCGGATAAGGTTGTAAAAACGGATAAGATAAGAAGTGATGGCGGACATCGCCCATCTGCTTTATTTAAGTATAAGAACGAATAGTTCTTTTTTTGTGATATAATTGTTTTAGGTGATATGTATGTTAATTAAATCAAGTGCTATAGATAGGTTTTTGCGTGATAATCCTGAATTGTCAGAAAGAAGATTTGGTCTTCCTTTAGTGGGCAATAGGCTTGATATGGAAAAGTTTAATCCTACTGTAGAGAAAATTGCTGATGCTATTAACTTCTATGGTTATGAAGTTAGAGATGAAAATATAACGACTGTCAAAGATATTGATTTGGGTAGTGGTAATCCTTTACGTTATAAGCCCTTTCCTTTATGTATAGATAAGATGAAAGAATGGCTAGGTAGCGATTATTTATATTCTTATCCATATACAGAGGGTGCTGATTCTATCAGAAAAGAATTACTTGATTATGTAGAAAGCATAGGTTTTAATAATGATCGACCTTACCCATATAATGATGTTGATGATAAAGGATTATCTGTTCACAATATAACATTTATGCCTTCTACATCCATGATATTTAATATTATTATTAATATTATATCTAGACCAGGTGATGTATTATTAGTAACAGGACCAAATTATGGTTTATTTACGATTAGAGCTGAAAGATGTGGTGCGGAAGTAGATATTCTTCCTTTAGAAAAAGAAGATAATTTCTTAGTTAATCCTGATAAGTTAGCTGCTAAAATAGATGAAATTAATGAATCTTTACAAAAGGTATATAACAGAAGAAAAGGATATGTTCCTAGAGTAGTAGCTTTTTTAAATGCTAATCCTAATAATCCAACTGGTAAAGTTATGGGTGAAAAAGATGTTGCGTTATTGACTAAAATAGGTGAAGTATGTAATAAAAGAGGTGTATTCATTATTGATGATATGGTTTATAGAGATATTACTTTCGATGAAAATAATATCGCTAAACCTATTGCCACTATTCCTGGTATGTTTAGAAATACTATTTCTTTATTTGGCTTATCTAAGGCATATGGACTTGCCTCACTAAGAGCTGGTTTTGTTGTAGCAGATGAACTTATTATTAGAGAAGTCATAAATAGAATATTCCAAGAAATAGATTCAAGTCCTTCCATAACAGGATATGCTTTAGCTGGAGGATTCAATGCTTCTAAAGAAAGAAGTATTGTATATCAAGAATATTTTACTAATTTAAGAAATGAATATAAATATCGCTTAAATTTATTAAAAGCTTTAGTAGATGGTATTGATACAGTTGATACCGATAAAGATAAAATTATTAGTGATGTAAATAATGTACTTAAAGAAAATGCATCCATAGCTTTAAAAGGATTACCTTATGTAACTTTCCCTACTAATTTAGAAACTGAATCAGGGTTCTTTGCTATTTTAGATTTTACTAAAATTAAAGGAATGAAATACAAAGGTAGAATTATTAGTACAGAAAGAGATTTACTTAAGTTCTTTTATAAGATGGGAAGAATTAGATTTTTAGTAGGTCAATCAATATCTTGGCCATATGAAGATGAATTGGTTGGAAGAGTTAATTTTGCTTTAGATAAAGAATTAATTATTAATGCTCTATATAAGATGGGTAGGGCTTTAGAATTATTAACGGATAAAGAAGATTATATTATTAGATTTAATAAGCTTGAAGACCAAGAACAAATGGCAAGAATTAAAATTGATGGATATCGTGATACATATGAAGGTATTATTGCTTCGACATATTTAAAAGGCATGGATGTTAAAGAACAAACAGAAAGATATTGTAGAAGTTTTGATGAATATAAAGATAAAGTATTAGTTGCTGTAAAAGGTAATGAAGTATTAGGCTATTCTTGTTTAGATCCTAAGGATGATTCATTTAAATATGATTCTGAATTAGTTAGTTTATATATTAAAAAAGAGTATCAACATAAAGGTATAGGTAAAGCTTTATTTTTAGAAACGGCTAAAGAATTATTTTCTTTGGGTAAAAGAAATATGATTGTTTGGTGCCTAAAAGATAATATAAATGCCATTAAATTTTATGAAAGTTTAGGCGGTATTAAATCTGAAACTAAAATGGCTAAGATTGGTGATGAAACATATGAAGAATATGGTTTCTACTTTGACTTAGAAGAAATAGATAAAGATGGAAGCTATTAGTATCCAGTTTTTACTGGATACTTTTTGTGCCATGAAGGTTTATGGTATGCAAAGAATACTAATATATAAATTAGTATTTTAATTTTGTAATTGACATTTGTACTGATATGACATAAAATAAAGGTACATAAGTCAAAGGAGAATGTATATGGAAAAGATGACTATAAAAGAGTTTAAAGATCAAAGCAATATTGAGATAATACAGGAGTTAATGAAAGCTAATAATGGATATATTACATCCAAACAATTAACTGAATTGGGTATTCATAGAATGTATCTTAATATTATGGTAGATAGAAATATTATAGAAAAACTTGATAATGGAATATATCTTGATGTTAATAAATTTCCAGATTCTTATTATGTACTTAATTTGAATTTACCAGGTATTATATATTCGCATATGACTGCATTATATTTTCATGGATTATCAATTAAAGCTCCTGATAGTAAATATGATGTAACTGTTAAGAAAAATTATAATAGTATTAAATTGAAAAATCATAAGGTGTTTTATGTTTCTGATGATATATATGAACTAGGATTAACGGAAGTTAAAACACCATTTGGTAATGTTGTTAGAGTATATGATATTGAAAGATGCATATGTGATATTATAAGGTCTAAAAATAGAATGGATAGAGAACATGTTAAATATAGCTTGAGAGAATATATTAAGAGAAAGGATAAAGATTTAGTTAAACTTTCTAAGTACGCAGATAAAATGGGTATAAAAAAAGAAGTGATGGATTTATTGGAGTGGTTATATGAATAAGATAATAGTTAACAAAATTAAATGTAAAAAATGTGGAGATATAATTGAATCAACTTATAGGCATGATTTTAAGTTTTGTAAATGTGGGGCAGTTGCAGTTGATGGTGGGAAAGATTATTTAAAACGACTAGGTAATGAAGAAGATTATGAAGAATTATCAGAGGTAGAAAAGGGGGATAAAAAAGATGAATGATAAATATGTATTTGAAACTGAAAGTGCTAGAGAAATGGAAATAGTGGCTTCTAGACATAAAATGCTATCAGTTTTAGATGATATAAAGAACTGGCATCGAGAATTGTATAAAGGGTATGATAATAATGTAAGGATCCTATGTAATGGCAAATTATGTACTCACGCTGAGTTCGAAGATGCAATAGATGAATTTAATAATTTGAAAGATTAAGGATGTGAAATCATATGTATAGGTATAATAGGAACCATGTTGAAAGACTTGATGAAATCAGAACGCTTAAGGAATTAATAGCAAATAGGCAATATTATCAAGAAAATAGTGAAAACGGATTATCAATTTTAATAAATGGAACATGGGGTTCTGGCAAAACAAGATTTGCAAAGGATATATGCGACGATGAGGAACTTAAAGAGAAGTATAATGTCATTACGTATGACGCTTTTGAATACGACTTTTACGATAATCCATATATTCCGTTTTTTTCGTATTTGAATGATAAACTAAATACTGATATTGATATTGATAGACTTGCCAATGTCGCATGTAATCAAATTGGGAAACAAATATTCAGATATATGTATACTGCCCTTGATGCAATAATTAAACTGAAATTTGGAGATAAATTTGATAAGCTTAAAGAAGTATGTGATGGCATAAATAATGAACTTAATAATAATAATGTAGCGTATGAAGAATTCAAAAAAATTAATGAATTGCGAGAAAAAATAAAAGAACAACTTACCACTAAAGCATCTGAAAAAAGCTTGATTTTGATAATAGATGAACTTGATAGATGCAAGCCTACATTTGCTATTGGCACGCTTGAAATTATGAAGTATTTTTTAGATATTAATAATTTAATCATAATATTGTTGTTGGATGAGAAACAATTACAAGAATCTGTTAAGACGATATATGGTCAAGGGATGAATAGTGATGTTTACTTCAGCAAATTTTTCGACTACAAAATGAATTTAAATAGGATTACATTTAGCCAAATACTGGATTGTTCGTCAGTTAATAAAATACCTGATATTATACCTTCAGTTGATTATATTTTCAAAACATTGGATGTATCAATTCGCGATGGCCATAAAATATTTACTGAATTTTTACAAAAATACGAAAGATATTGTAATGCTACGCCATGGACAAAAAGTCAAAGTGTGTTCGTGTTATTTATGTTAACTTTAAAAAATATTGATTTGATGTTTTTTAATAGCATTATTGATGGCAACTTCGATAATTTCAGACAAGCAATATTGCAAAACGGTGACATTGATAGAAAAAAATATCTTGATATTTTATCTTTTAAATTAGATAAATTTACTGATTGTAATATTGAAAGTTGTATAGGAGCGCTAAAAAGGTATGGCAGTAAAACCTATATTGATGTCAAATATAAGGAATTTATTGATGTTCCTGGTATAAAAAATTTTGAGCAGGAAAGAGGGATTTTGGAACGCATGAATGTATTTATTCCACAACTCACGATTGATGCTACATATATTACTAATTTGATAACATTATTAAATTAGTAATAGCAATCATTGATTTACATTTTTATGTTTACCATGTTATAATGTGATTATGGTAGGTTGATAGTGTGAATGAGGAATTAAAAGATTACTTTAAAAATATGTTTAGTGATATTGATCCTAATATTGCTCTTGATGATGATCAAATTAAGGCAATAATGACAGATGATAATTATGTTTTAATTTTAGCTGGTGCTGGTACTGGTAAGACAACTACAATGGTTGGTAAGGTAAAGTATTTAGTTGATATTAAAAAAGTTGATCCATCAAAAATATTAGTTATCAGTTATACTAAAAAAGCTGTTGAAGAGTTAAGAACATTAATAAATGACGAATTTAATATTAATGCCGATGTTACTACTTTCCATTCTTTGGCGTATAAATACGTAAGAAAAATATTTGAAGGTAAGAAATGTCAGATTGTTGATTACAACATTCGTGAACAGATATTTTATGATTATATTAATGAACTATATCGTAGAAGAAAAATCTATGATCTAATGAATACATTTACAGCTGAAACCGTTGGTAACAAACATTTTGGGTATGGTAGTTTCTTATATAAGAATTACTATAAATTTGAAGATTATGATCACTATTTCAATGAATACAAAGAATATAAAATTGAAGAAGCTAAAAGTATAGGAATTGAAAAAGTTGTAGAAGAACTAATTGATAAAAAGATTAATGCTGATGAATATATTACATCTATTAAGGGTGAATTAGTTAAATCAGCCGCTGAGGCTAAAATAGCTAATTTCTTATTTAAACATGGTATTGAATATCAGTATGAAAAAGTATATGACAGAATAGTTGAAGATCGAAAAGTGTATAAACCTGATTTCACATTGAACTTAGCTGGTGTACCTGTTTATTTAGAATATTTTGGCTTGAATGATGAGAAGTATCTTAAAGAAAAAGAAAAGAAAATTGCTATGCATAAGGCGCATAATAATAAATTTATATGCGTTGATAAAACTTCTTTAGATGCATTAGAAGAAAGATTAGATTTTGAGCTTAAGAACATGGGATTTATATATCGTGATAGAAGCTATATTGATATATATACACAATTACTAGATACTAAAAGATTAACAGAAATTTATAAATTAAAAAACTTATTCTATAGTGCTGTGGATAGAATAAAAGAAAATGTTCAACGCGCTGATTATTTAAATATTGTAAATAGATATATAGAAGCGTGTGATAATGCTGATGAGAAAGAGCAAATGAAAAAACAGTTTGCCTATATAGATCAATTCTATAAGTATTATTCCAATAGACTTATCAATGCTTCAACATATGGTTTTGATTATTCTGACTTGTTATATTATTCAAATAAATATTTAGCTAATAAAGAATTTATTGGTGATTTTGATTATGAATATATCATCATTGATGAGTATCAGGATATTTCTGATGGTGAGTATTCTTTAGCGCGTAATACTTCGAATAAAACTTCAGCTAAAGTATTTGCTGTAGGTGATGATTGGCAAAGTATATATTCATTTAGAGGTTCTAACATAGGATATATAACTAGATTTGCGGATTATTTTGATTACCCAACCATATTATCAATTAAAAGGACATATCGTAATAGTCAAGAATTAGTTGATATAGCAGGAAGTTTTATTAAAGAGAATCCTGATCAAATAAGCAAAGATTTAATATCATTTAAACATCTAGATAGACCAATTCATTTTGTTAAATATGATGATAGAGATGGTGACAGAATAGATGAAGCATCTGAGTACAATAAATTAAGAGATTTAATTATTAAAATTCATGATACATGGCCATCACATAGTATACTTGTTTTAGGTAGAACTAATGCTATGATAGATAAAATGTTTGAATATAATACTGATTTTATCGATGATTTGGACACTAAAATAAGAATTGAAAATGTGCATGATTTAAAATTAGATGGTATGACAATACATAAATCTAAAGGATTAACATTTGATGAAGTTATTATTATAGGTATGACTAAGGAATTTCCAACCGATCATTTAGATTATTATTGGTTATTAGAACTATTTAAACCACAAATACCTCAAGAATCTATTAAATATGCTGAAGAACGCAGAGTATTCTATGTTGCTATGACGCGTACTAAGAATAATGTATTCGTTATGTACAATATGAATACTAAAAATAGAAGTGAATTTGTTGACGAACTGCTAACAAAAAGCAAGGATATACAATAGATTAATATGGTGAATGATATTTAAATACCATTTATTTATTCTCTTCCCCTATGCTATTAATTTATGCTCATTTTGCCCCGTATTTACGGGCTTTTTTATTTTTGGCGTACGATGAAACAGAATTTAGGTGCGATTAAACACTGTCCATGCAGATTAGAACATTTATAATAAAATATATTCTTCTGATATAAAGACGCAAATATATGATATAATATTTATATAATAAATCTATTTTCATAATAGATTTTTTTCTTGATATGGAGGTAATATATGGATTTAGTATCTGCAATTGAAGAGTATATTCGTAATAAAAGAATTAATTATGCTATTATGATTGATGGTGCTTGGGGATCTGGCAAAACATTTTTTATTAAAAAAAATATTTTAAAAAGGTATTCAAATGCATTATACGTTTCTTTATATGATGTAAATTCCTTAGATAAGCTGAGTGAAAAAATATATTTTGAATTATTAAAATCTAAATATGTGAAAAGTTCGTTTCTTAGATTTATAATCAATTTGTATAAAATAGGAATAATTAAGTTTTTCTTCTTTATTCCCGTTACATTGTTAAAGTGGATAATTAAAATATTAAAATTTATTTTCTACTTAATATTTAAACTAATTGGATTATTAACATTAAATTTAGGATTAGTTAAATTGGATATTAATGTTTCATCTTTAAAAAAAATTGACTATTATGGAGCACTAAAAATTGTCAAAAAAATTGATGAATTTATTTTGATAATTGATGATTTAGAAAGATGTGGGATTCCAATTGATGAAGTTCTTGGCTTTCTAAATGATTTTGTAGAACACAAAAATATGAAATGTATTATTGTAGCTAATGAAGATGAAATAGACAAAACGATAACTGAAAATGTTGAATTAAAAGTAATGTCTGTATTAAATAATAGTATTGAATTTTATGATTGTGATAAAAAACCGGATAAATATAGTGAAAAAGAGCCAGGTAAAGTGGATTTTGAGGATATAAAGAATCGAATTAAATATTTATATAACGATAATAATAAATATAAAATAATTAAAGAGAAACTTATAGGTAAGGTATTTAAGTTTGTTCCTGTCCTTGATGATGCATATGACAATTTAGCATTTAAGTATAGCAAAGATGATGATTTCTTTAAGATATTATGTAATACCAAAACAAGTGTTATTAATTCAATGATAACGAATGAATTTAATAATATTAGAACATTAGACTTTTATTTTGATAATTTTTACCAAATTTATAATTATTCGAAAGATTTTATTGATAATTGCTGTATAGACCATGGCTTTATTTATAGTAGTCTTTCATCAAGCATAATAAATGGTTGTATTACTATGAAAAAAGGTGATAATTTACCATTACTTCAATCTGAAAAACGATATGATTATGTTTCATATGGCAAAGACCAAGATTCAATTTTTTCATCTAAATTGCATTTGACGTTTGATTTTGTAAATGAATACTTAATATATAATTGTATTAAGAAAAGCGATATCGAAAAAACTATTAAAGAATTTGAATCTTCTAATTGTGAAAAATTATCTGCTGATGATCCGTTTAATAATTTAACCGGTGAATTTTGGTTTAATTCATCTGAGAATATAGAAAATAATTTGAATGATATTAAAATAAATATTGAAAGTCACAAGTATAATCCTGCCTTTTACAACACTATAATTAAGCAATTATCGCGTTTAGAATCTATGGGCTTTAAAAGTAATATAGTTGAAGAAATAGTAGATTGTATTAAAAACAATGTTGAAAATGGTGAGGATATTCAACTGGAAGCATACCCATTTTTTACAAATGATGAATCAGCCAAGTTTTATAATCAACATATGGAGATAATTAAAGGTGTATTGAAAAAAAATACCAAAAATAAAAACGAAAGTATGCTAGATAATATTTTTAACAATCCTAATTGGGGCGAAAACTTCCATGATTATATTGTTAAGAATAAAAATGATTTCATTATTAACAAAAGATTTTTTTCTGAATTAGATGTCAATAAAATATTAGAATTATTATTTAGCACAGAAATAAAAGATGTATATTTGTTTAAGTACTCTTTGGATTCTGTCTATGATTTTGCAAATATAAAAGGTTATTATGAATCAGATTTAGAAAGTATAAGAGAGTTTAAAATCAAATTAGAGGATAAACTAAAAAAAGAAAAAATTAATGACCCTATGCGTGAGTATCCTTTTAAAATTTTAAATGAAAAATTGAATGAAATTATTGATAAATTGTCATAAAAAAAGCTTAGTCATCTTCTAAGCTATCTATAACAGAAACAACTGAATCGAGTGGTGTGCTAAACATATGGGAATATGTATTTAGTGTCTCCTCGATTTTTGTGTGTCCTAAATATTTTGCAACTAAAGTTACATTAGCACCATTGTTGATTAAAAGAGAAGCACATGAAAGTCTGAAGTCATGAATCCTAATACGTTTTAATTCGGCCATATCAGCCATTCTGGAGCGATATAAGTAAGGAAGAACTGCAGAAAATTATAGAGTATAGATAGACCTCCCCCCAGAGGGTAGGTAGATAAAAAATATAATTATTTCCACACCCACAGCCCACATACATTCACACAATTATAGATTTTCCGTGAGTTTTTTGGAAAATGAAATAAAAAAAGAGTATTGGAATAATAAAATCTAATACTCTTTTTTTTAAAATCCAATGGATCTTCATTAATTATTTCTAAAGAATATTTAATTTTTAATAATTTAATTACCTCATCTTTAACTTTATCATAGTCCTCATCATAACTAACATTAAAGATATCTTTAATAGAATTATAATGTTGATAAAAAGTTGCTTCTCACGTAGCATTCCTACTATAGGAACTAGCAATATAAAATGCAATTATTTCAGGTACAACTAAGTAATAATATATTCGTGATAATTGTCATAAAAAGGATTTATAACTTTTTCTAATTCTTCATCAGAAATATTTTCATCAGTACATTTTCTAATCATACAATTTCTTGTATTAATCACTTAAAATTAAAAATTAGTCAAGATTATTGATATAATTTGGTAATTTCTGGTACGAATTGGTCACAAAAAATCAAAATTTGTCGAATTGTATGTTATAATTTTATATGAGAGATATCTTGGGAGGTACTATTATGGATAATAATTTTTTAATAGATTTTCAATCAATGACTATTGAACAGTTAAAACAATGGATAATAAGTCAAAATTTAACACTTGAAGAATTGGAAACCTATCACAAAGGAACGGAAATGCTTGATAAAGCTGCACAATTAAATAATAATTCTGCAAATAGAGTTTGGTTAGCATTAATTGCTTATGCAATATATAAATTAAAAGGTGGTAAGTAATATGAATGAACAAGAACTAAAGAAATTAGAAGATAAACTATGGGCTGCAGCTGATAAAATGAGAGGTGCAGTTTCAGTAGCTGATTATAAATTTATAGTATTAGGTTTAATATTTTTAAAGTATATATCTGACTCTTTTGAAGAGAAGTATAAAGAACTAGTTGAAGAGGGGGCAGGTCTTGAAGAAGAACGAGATTGTTATACAGCTGAGAATATATTCTATGTTCCGAAGAATGCAAGATGGGAATATTTAGTAGAACATTCTAAAGATTCTAATATTGGTGAAATAATTGATGATGCTCTAACTTTAATCGAAAAAGAAAACACATCATTAAAGAATGTATTACCTAAAAACTATAACTCACCAACAATGAGAAATGTTAGTCTTGGAGAACTATTAGACTTATTTACTAATATTAAAGTAGGTACTAAAGAAGCAAAAGAAAAAGATTTATTAGGTAGAATATATGAATACTTCTTAGGACAATTTGCAAAGAATGAATTACAAAAAGGTGGAGAATTCTATACACCTGCATGTTTGGTTAGAACAATGGTTGAATGTATTGAACCATTTAATGGAAAAGTATATGATCCAGCATGTGGTTCAGGTGGCATGTTTGTTCAATCAATGAAGTTCGTAGAGGAACATCAAGGAAATGTTTATAACATTGGTATATACGGTCAAGAAAAGAATCCTACTACATGGAGACTTGCTAAAATGAATTTAGCTATTCGTTCTATGTATGGAGATTTAGGTAAGTATGCAGCAGATACATTTACTGAAGACTTACATAAAGATTTAAAGGCTGACTTCATATTAGCTAATCCACCATTTAATTTAGAATGGGAAAGAGAAAAAGTAGAGAACGATTCTAGATGGAGATATGGTTTAGCTCCCAAAAATAATGCAAATTATGCTTGGTTACAACATATGATTTCCAAATTATCTCAAAATGGTAAAATGGCTTGTATTCTAGCTAATGGTTCATTATCAGTTGGAGGACAAGAGGGAGAAATCAGAAAGAATCTTATAGAAAATGATTTAGTAGATTGTATTATAGCAATGCCAACTAATTTATTTTATACAGTAACAGTTCCGTGTTCTATATGGATTATTAACAGAAACAAGAAACAAAGAAATAATACTTTATTTATAAATGCGAGTAATTTAGGAACTATGGTTACTAGAAGATTAAGAGAACTAAGCTCAGGTGATATAAAGAAGATTGCAGATACTTATCATAATTATCAAAATGATGAAGATTATTCAGATAATAAAGGATTCTGTTATTCTGCAACAATAGAAGAAATTAAGTCAAATGATTATGTATTAACACCTGGCAGATATGTAGGTGTAGAGGATAACAATGATGATG
>JAEEGL013248445.1_pt1 | contig 33529 bp, 19 predicted proteins | sample 9134231 | NCBI WGS metagenome assembly JAEEGL01 (sample SAMN16246548, study PRJNA631951) | gut metagenome | biome: gut microbiome; feature: rumen; material: fiber-attached | host: Bos | place: Iran: Karaj | collected 2018-10 | reverse complement strand
GACTTTTCGTATCTTTGCGGTAAAACCGCGAAGATACTCCGTCTCGGCATAAAAAAGAGCGGGATTCTTTTGTTCTGCGCTCGACTTTTCGTATCTTTGCGGTAAAACCGCGAAGATACTCCGTCTCGGCATAAAAAAGAACGGGATTCCTTTGTTCTGCGCTCGACTTTTCGTATCTTTGCCAATGATTTATATCAACCCATGTATAATCACTAACCATTATCAATGATGAAAACGAAAACCATAATCATGATTGCCTTGGCAGCATTCTTCTGCCTTACCAATCTTCATGCCCAGACCGAAGTCACACCTCCACAAGGTGAACTCACTCCAGAACAACAGCAAGCCCGGGAGGCCCAATTGAGAGAAGCCCAACAGGAAAAGGAAAGGGCTGCTAAATTGGAGAAAGAGCAACGCCAACAACTAAAGGAGGCCAAGAAGAAGGAGAAGGAGGCAAAGAAGAAGGAGAAAGAGGCCAAGAAGAAGGAAAAAGAGGCTAAGAAGAAGAAAAAAGAAGCCGAGAAGGAAGCCAAGAAGCAGAAAAAACTCCAAAAGCAAGCCGAAAAGGCTGAAAGAGACCGGGTGAAGGCCGAGAAGCGGAGAGCCAAGGCGCTCAAAGAACTTCGTGAAATGTAGCCTTGCCATCAGCATACACTCAGGCAGCCCTCCCTGCCTGAGTTTTTGGTCAAATGCCGCTAACATGTCTACTTCAATAATCACCCCAAGACAATCCCATTACATATGAGAATCACAAGATCACTTTTTACCATCATCCTGGCCATAGCAACATTGCAATCACCTGCCAAAGGAATTGAATTCATGAGCACAGACGACACTGCCAACCCATTGCTGCAACCGAGCACGTTGCCATACAGCGCCCCCGACTTCAGCAAGATCAAGCCATCCGACTACCTGCCTGCCATAGAAGCAGCCATCCAACAGCAACGCGAGGAAATCGACCTCATCGTGGCCAACAAAAAGAAGCCCACTTTCGAGAACACCATCCTCGCCTATGAGAAAAGCGGTGTGCTTCTCGACAAGGTAACCAGCATCTTTTACGGACTGGTAAGTGCCGACAAGACTACAGAGATAGCAGAAACCGAAAAGAAAGTGACCCCCATACTCACAGAACTGGAGAATGACATCACTTTCAACAAACCACTCTTCCAGCGCATCAAGTACGTTTACGACCATCAATACAAGTCGTTGAAGGGTGAAGACAAGAAACTGCTCGAAGAGATTTACAAGAACTTCGTTCGCTCTGGGGCGCTTCTTTCCGATGAAAAGATGGAAAGGATGAAGGAAATCAACCTTCGTATAGCCCAACTCCAACAACAATGGGGTGATTTGTTGCCCAGCGCCACCAACAATTCAGTGGTGTGGGTGAATAACGAGGAAGAATTGGCCGGTCTGAGCGAAGCAGACATTGCTCAATGCAAGAAAGATGCAGAGAGCCGGGGTGGAAAGACGCCCTACTGCATCGTCATCATCAACACTACCCAGCAACCCATCCTCGCCTCACTCGACAACCGCCAACTCCGCAAGCGTGTCTATGAGGCCTCCATTCACCGCTCCGATGCTACGAGGTCGTTCAACACCTACCCTATCGTAGTGGAAATAGCCCAACTGAGGGCGGAGAAAGCCAAACTCATGGGATACGACAACTACGCCTCCCTCTCACTGGAGAAGACGATGGCGAAGACTCCCGACCAGGTATACGCCTTCCTCAAACAACTGATTCAGGAATACAAGCCCAAAGCCGATGCGGAGACAAAAGCTATCGAGGACTATGCACGAAAGGTCACGGGTACTGATATTGATCTCCAACCCTACGATCGGTTCTATTTCTCTGCCAAGATGAAGAAAGAAACGTTCAACTTCTCCGAAGACGACGTAAAGCCATACTTCAACATCGACAGTGTTTTGGTAAACGGTGTGTTCTACGCCGCCAACCGTGTTTATGGCCTTCAGTTCAAGGAGAGGAAAGACATTCCTGTATACCACTCTGACATGAAGGTTTGGGAAGTGACCGACAAAGACGGCAAGACCCTTGCCCTTTTCTACAACGACTATTTCCGTCGGCCCACGAAACGTGGAGGTGCCTGGATGAGTTCTTTTGCCAAGCAGAGTGGACTGAGGCAACAGATACCCCTCATCTACAATGTCTGCAACAATGCCAAGGCTCCCGAAGGGCAACCCTCACTCCTCACATGGGATGAAGTGACCACGCTCTTCCATGAGTTCGGACATGCCCTTCATGGCATCCTGTCAAACTGCAAATACAACACGTTGAGCGGCACCGCGGTAGCACGCGACTTCGTTGAGATGCCTTCCCAGTTCAATGAGTTCTTCGCTTCCGTTCCCGAAATCTTCAACCACTATGCCAAGCATGCCGTCACAGGTGAACCCATGCCCGAAGAACTGAAGGAGAAGATGCTACAATCCATCAACTTCCACTCCGCCTATGCCTTGGGGGAGAATCTGGCAGCCACCTGCCTCGACATGGCATGGCATATGCTCTCGTCGAATGAGATACCTTCAGCACAATATGCCCCTGCTTTTGAAATAGCCGCGCTGAAAGACGTTGGTCTGTACGACGAACAGATTCCACCACGCTACTCCACTTCCTATTTCAATCATGTATGGGGCGGTGGATATGCCGCTGGTTACTACAGTTACCTCTGGACGGAAGTGCTGGCCGTCAACATAGCCGACTATTTCAAGTCGCATGGGCCATTGAAACCGGAAGTAGGTCAAGCCTTGCGCGACAAAATTCTCAGTCGTGGCAACACGAAAGACCTCATGGAGATGTTCACCGATTTCACAGGGATGAAGACACCCGACACGTCTTCACTGCTGAAAGCAAGAGGGATGTAAAAACAACTAAATTCATCACTAAATAGACACATAAAAAAACAACAGACAACATGAAAAGATTTTTTGTATTCTTCGCAGCCCTGATGATGGGAGCCACTATGTGGGCACAGCAAGTGTTCACCGTTGTATACGCCACTTCTGATGACGGCTTTGTGAACGTCAGGCAACGGCCTTCTACAAAAGCACCCGTCCTGACCAAACTCTACATGTTCTCACATGGACTTGGATCGGGCGTACTGCGTGGACAGAGTGGCAACTGGAGCAAAGTGAGTGTAGGCAATGTCACAGGTTGGGCCTACAGCAAGTATGTAGGCACACAAGACTGGTATCAGGGCCAGGGCCATGACAAACTTGTTGCTATACGCGACAACACCCCTATCTATCGCGAGGATTTCAAGGATGGTTCCACGGATCTGCTATTTTCTACTGTGAGCAAAGGCACCATCATTGCCGACCAATACGAGGAGAACGAGGAATATTACATCCTTACCACCGCCCACGACAACCTTTACATCAAGAAGACCGATGTGAGGGTGGTCAGTGCATTTTAGCATCTGCGGTAGCAATCCTTGAAATAAAACCGGGCACTTACCACATTGGCAAGTGCCCAGTTTTTCTTTATCCATCCCTATGCTTTGCTACCTGCAAGAGGTATGATTTTCCTCGTCTTTACAACGGAAACTTTTCCATCATCTTCTGGTAAAACGTACGCTGTTCTGCATCACTGCTTGCCGACACCCCTGCCAACCGGTCTTGCAGTCGACGCAACTCATTGGATACCGGATAACCAAGAGCCTTGCGGGTGGCAAGGCATTTCTGCAGTTCGTAAGCAGCCCTACGCTTGTCTTTTTCAAGAAGCAAAATAGCAAGCGCCTGCCGATAACCCGTGTTGAACTTTTCCTGACGCTGGTTGACAATGGCCCTGCACAATAAAGCAGCCTTAGGTCCCTCATCTGCAGTCAACTCTGCCAACTCGGCAAAGAGGAAACTGTCACGATGGCGTGTCAGCAATTGGCGGTAGATGTCTATGGCTTTCTGCCGTTCACCCATAATCTTATATATCACCGCCATATAGCGCAGGTTGTGCTTGCTCCGTGGATTCCTTCTGGCAGCCTCCTGCAACAGCGGCATTACCTTGAGCGCATTGTCAAGAGAGGGTTGCCGCTGTATTTCATGGAAACAGCAGGTAAGCAAACGCTGTGCAGTAGACGGTAGAGGATGGGGCTTCTCATTCGTCGATGGTGAGGGGTCTGTCTTACCGGCTTTCCAATCATCGTCAGTCAGTGTATCCACCTGCAGTTCTTGAACAAAGCCAAGCATGGAGAATGTCTTCGACTCCTGACTCAACCGCAGCGCGGCGTGCAAAATAGCCGAATGTGCCTTTCCATCCTTGTCCACCACATTGGGCCACACACGGAGCAGAGCCTGGAATATTTTCTCCGCCTCGGCAATCTTTTTCTCTGTGAGCCGTTTCTTCAGGATGTCGCTCGCCGTCCAAAACATGCAGAGGGTGGTGTATTTTCCCTTGTGTACGGCATACATGGGACGTATGGCATCATACGCCTCTTCTATCTTACCCTGCTTACGCAGTTCAAAAACTTCTTTTACTGTCATGGTTATATCGTTCTAGTTTCGCATACGCTCCACTTTTAGGCTCCTGTATCGGGCATTCCAATTTCCTTTACCTTGCGCTCGAATTGTTCACGGTTGCCTATAGCACCGTTTTTAATACGTGCCCTATAGTTGTAGATAGTGTTCACCGAATAGTGGAGGAACTCTGCTATTTTGGAAGAATCGTCGATTCCGAGCCGAATAAGGGCAAAGATACGCAAGTCGGTGGAAAGGCGGTCTTTCTCCTTGGGATGTATCTGCAGGTCGGGCATGAGAAGGGCGTTGAAGTCATCAACGAAATTGGGAAAGAGGTGCAGGAATGCGGAGTCGAAATTCTGGTTGAGTTCTTCTATCTCGCGTTCTTTCAACTCTGTAGACCTCGACAACTGCAATACATCTGCCAACTCGTTTTTCTTCATCTTCTTATTCACCATCTTCCGATAACTGTCAAGTTTGTCGACATATTGCGCACACAGCGACAGAAACCGTCCGATATACTCGTCTTTCACATTGTTGGCATCCTTGAGTTTGGAGTTGACGACCGCCAGTTGGCCGTTGGTCGTCGACAGTTGTTGATTGGCCTCCTTCAGTTCGTTGTTGAGGGCGGCAAGTTTGTCATTGGTGTCGTGGAGGGCATTCCTTGCCACGGCCAACTGCCGGTTGCGCCGGTTGAGAAAGAATAGCACCCCAAGCAGCAACACGAAGAGCAGACTGATGGCAGCGATGAGCAACCACAACTGTTTGGTAGTGTGCTCACTTTTCGCTTTGTAGTTCTTGGCAATCTCGTTGAGCAATGGTGAAATCTGCCATTGGCGCTGGCGAGAACCATATCGTCCGGCACAATCACTGGTATAACTGATATAGCGGTAGGCACGGTCGATATCGTTGAGCAGAAGGAGTTGATTGGCCAGTTCCCACATCGACCCCTGGTCCATCACCCCGTTTCTCACATCGGCGAGTACCGACTCACACAACCAGTTCATCATCTGCACAGAGTCGCCCATGGCTTTGTAGTCGAGGTACCTATAAAGTGTGACAAGTGCATAGGGATGGCTCCCCTTCTCCACGGTCGTCATCCATTCGTCGTTCACTTTCAAGGCGGCTTTCAGGTCGCCTTTCGCATTGAGGCTCAGTTCACGATGCGCGAAGCAGTCGGGGTCATCGGGTGGCAATGTCTCATACATCAGCGCCTCGTATTTGCCGGCTTCCTTGTAATAGGCCTCGCGCATATTGTCGAGACGGGTATAGTAGGCCAACTCATTGTACACATTGTTGCGTGCCCTGTAATATTCGCCCAGGGCTTGCTGAGAGATACCTGTGGTCTGTATGCTGTCGAGTATCGCGATGGCCTCGTCGTACATGCCGATGTTGGAGCAGCGCAATGCCATCATTGAGCGGCACCTCACCTTTTCGGAAGCATCGCCCATGATGTCAGCCAACCGTATGGCCTCGCGCAGGAAGAAGATGGCAGAGTCGCTGACGAATGGCCGATAGAGGTCGTAAATTTGCAAAGCCGTCTCATATTTTGCCGAAGTATCTTTTACTTCGGCAAAGGTCTTACGCGCTTCTGTAATCCGCGCCTCGCGTTTGGTCACATATTCCGAAGAATTGGCTATCGCACGGTCTATTTCCTCCAACTTTTGCAAGGGGAGTTGATATTGTGCAAATAGTGTTGGTGACATGAGCACAGCGAGCAAGATAAAAAGATATCGCATATCGTTTCAGGTGATTGGATTGGCAAATATAGTGAAAGCCGAGTGGAATACCAAACAAAAGACGAAGTTTTTGTTTGTATTTCCGAGGCGCATCCTATATTCGCCACGAAGTGGCAAATGAGTGAAAGCCGAGTGGAATACCAAACAAAAGACGAAGTTTTTGTTTGGATGCCTGAGGCGCATCCTATATTCGCCACGAAGTGGCAAGGGAGGAAAATCCTTTCTTAAATAAAACAAGGCAACCGAAGATATTTGATGTCTTCGATTGCCTTAATACAGAAACTATAGGTACTATCACCACTACTTCAGTCTGAACTTCAGTTTCGACTTGATGTCGTTGGCAGAAAACCCTATCTGGGCTACGAAATCACCAGGTTCTGCCGTCCATTGCTGCGTGCGGTCATCGTAGAACGACATGGCACTCTTGCCGATGGTGATGCGCACATTCTTCTGCTCACCTGGCTGGAGGTAAACCTTCTGGAATCCCTTCAGTTCTTTCTCCGGACGTGGCAGCGAACATTTCGGGTCGGAAACATAGAGTTGCACTGTCGTGGCACCTGCCACAGATCCCGTATTGGTCACGCTCACCGTCACCGTCAGGGAGTCGGATGCTGAGAGTTCGTTCTTATCCAACTCAGCCTTGCTGATACGGAAAGTTGTGTAGGAGAGTCCATGTCCGAAAGCGAAGAGGGGCTTGATGCGGTTTTTGTCTGCCCATCGGTATCCCACATAGATATCTTCCTTATACTCTTCGTCGATGACCTGATGGTCGGGCCGCCATGTGCCGGGATAAGAACCTGTGGCATGCGCGCCACAGTCTTCCAACCGTGCATACCAGGTGAATGGGAGTTTTCCGCTTGGGTTGACAGCACCTGTAAGCACATCGGCAAGGGCTTTACCCGCCTCCGAACCCAGGAACCATCCCTGTACCACTGCAGGCACCTTGTCGAGCCATGGCATGGCCACGGCATTGCCCGAGATATTGACGAACACTACGTTTTTATTCACCTTTACAAGAGCCTCCACCAATTCATTCTGGGCATAGGGCAGTCCATATTCTTTACGGTCGTGTCCTTCACAATCCTGATAGTCGCTCTTGTTCAATCCTCCGATAACGACAACATAGTCGGCTTTCATTGCTTTGCCCACGGCCTCGCCGAGGATTTCGCTTTTGCTCCTGGTGTCGGCCAGGTCCTGTCCGGTGGTCACGCCATTATACGCTCCCGTGGTGTCGCCCACATATCCACGGGCATACTCCACACGGTCTCCCAAACGCTCTTTCAGGCCTTGCCACGGAGAAATCTCATGTTGTGCTTTCAACGATGAGGAGCCACCTCCTACAGTCATCATCTTGATGGCATTCTCACCCACGACGAGCACCTTGGCTCCCTCACGGAGGGGAAGCACGCCCCGGTCGTTCTTCAGCAACACGATGCCTTCCTGTCCCACCTTGCGGGCCACGTCGTAGTGGGCCTCCGAGCACATGGCTCCATACGGACGGTTCCTGTTCATATTGGTGCGCATCATCAGGCGCAACACTCTCCTCACCTTCTCGTCAAGTTCTTTCGTAGTGAGTTTGCCTTCCTTGATGAGTTGCTTATAAGGCTGGGCCATAAAATAGTTATCGTAGGCGTTGGTAGACCCCATGGTCAAGCCATCGGTCCATGTGCCGAACTCCAGGTCGAGTCCGTTTTTCACGGCCTCTAAAGTGTTGTGCGCCCCACCCCAGTCGCTGATGACCACGCCGTCGAATCCCCATTCCTGTTTCAGGATTTTGTTGAGGAGAATCTCATTGTGGCAATTGTGCTGGTTGTTGTAGAGGTTGTAAGCACCCATGATGGCCCATGCACCGCCTTCGGTGACAGCAGCATGGAATGCAGGGAGATAAATCTCTCGCAGTGCCCTGTCGCTGACGACGACATTCACCTGATGGCGGTATTCTTCGTCATTGTTGAGTGCATAGTGTTTCACACATGATGCCACACCTTTCGACTGCAATCCCTGTACATAAGGCACCACCATACGAGATGCGAGCCATGGGTCTTCGCCCATATACTCGAAGTTGCGCCCATTGAGCGGAGTACGGTAGATATTGATACCCGGTCCGAGCATCACGTTCTTGTTGCGGTAGAGGGCTTCCTCACCCAGACTCTCGCCATAGGCGCGTGCCAACGAGGGGTTCCAGGTGGCAGCCAAACAAGTGAGGGCGGGGAATGCCACACACGAGTCGTTGGTCTGTCCGGCCTGTTCCCATTCATCCCACAACACGTCGGGGCGAACGCCATGTGGGCCGTCATCGGTCCATAGGTCGGGGAATCCAAGGCGTTTTACTCCCGGTGACGAGAACTTCGACTGAGCATGGATGATGGCGATTTTCTCGTCGAGGGTCATCCTTCTCAGTGCATCCTCCACTCTCTCCTCGATGTTCTTCGACTCATCGAGGTATACACACCTGTCAGGGGCCTGAGCATACAGGCCCGAGACAAGTGCTGAGAGGAATAAAGTCACTAATATTTTTCTCATTTCTTCTTGAATACACGTACATAATCTACTTCCATAGTCACCGGCAGCGCGCTCTCGTCGACACCTTGTGCGCCACCCCAGTCACCACCCCATGCGAGGTTGAGGATGACGTAGAACTCCTTGTTGAAAGGCCAGGTGTTCTTGTTGCCCGCCCCGTCGTTGTCGAAATGCAGCAGCGGGTTGCCATCAACATAGGTCTGGATATAGTTTTCGGTCCATTCCAGCGCATAGACATGGAATTCGCCTTCGGCTCCTGGAGTCAGTCGTTCAGCCGTCTTCTGTGTGCCTTTGGTATGGTTGTAACTGTTGCAATGTATCGACGAAGAAGTATAATTGGGATGGTATCCCACCTCTTCCATGATGTCGATCTCGCCACAGGTAGGCCAACCGTCACTTTCATTGACAGGCATCATCCAGAATGCCGGCCATGTGCCTTTTCCTTTGGGCAGTTTGATTCTGGCTTCCACCCATCCGTATTTCCATCCCTTGTTCTTTTTGGCATAGATGCGTCCGGAATAGATTTTGCCATCCATCTTCTTGCAGTTAATCTTGAGTGTGCCGTTGCTCACTTCGGTCACGCCATTGCCGTTGACATAGTTCTGCTTTTCGTTGTTCACCCATCCAGCATTCTTCACCTCATAACTCCAGTCGGCTCCGAGTGAGATACCGGTGAACTCATCAAACCAATCGATTTCATATCCTTCGGGGACATTCATCGTGGGGTCGACAGCCGGGCGGGGAATGCCCGGCTGTTTCACGTTGATGACCTGACGGGTGTTGCCTGTCTTCACCGTCACCGTACCCTCACGGTCGTCGTAAGTGCCGTTTGCGTCTACTTTTACAGTAAGGACACCGGTTTTCTCTGTGGAGTTTTGTGGATTGACTTTTATCCACCCGTCGCTGGTGTAAGCCAGCCAGTCTCCACTCGACTTTACGTTGACCGTCTGTTCACCACCATTGGCAATGAACGTGAGTTCGGTTGGCGAGCAGGTGATTTCTCCCGTGGATTTATAGTTGCCGTTGTCATCGTCGCCTCCACAGCCGAGAACAGCCATGAGACAGGCGAGGAAAGCGCTATATATCATCGATTTTCTCATTTGTCTGTAAGGTTAATTCTTTTCCAAATAAATCTTGCTCAACACCACTTCGGTATTATCGGGATTACCTCCAAAGTCGAAGAACAGACTGATTTGGGGCATATCGGCAGGACATGCCTTCGCCTTGAACTTGATGACATTGTCCTCGTAGGCTGCCAGGTCGACACGCTCTGCGAAGAAGTAGTTATTGTCGTCGCCTGTCTGGGTGAGTTTCACGGTCACTCCATGGAGGTCAACATTAGGTGTCATCACACAGTAGAAGTTGTAGGTCTCGCCAGCCGCTGCCGACAAGTTGGTACGGAAGGCCATCTGTGCCTGCCACTGATCGCTAGTGGCCTGCGGGAGTTTCAAGGTATAGGTATCACCTTTATGGGTGAGTTCTGGGTTGGGCAACTGTGACCATCCCGGAGCATAATAGAAGAACATCTCGCAGTCGGTGGCATCGACGCTCTTCCACAGGTTGCTCGCCGAGTTATAGTCCCAGTCCATCACATTGTCTCCGCCAGGGCCGGCGGCATCGCCCGGTTGTCCTGCACCGTCGTCACAGTCATGCTCCTTGAGCACGATGTCGCGGATGGTGATTTCGGTTCCTGCCTCATTTCCACCGAAGTCGAAGACGAGTTTCACGTTGGCCATGTCCTTGCCATCCATGTTGCTCTTGCAGAAGACATAGTCCTCGTAGGCCTTGAGTTGGATGACCTCATCGAAGTAGAGGAAGCCGTCATCAGTCTCCTCACAGATCTTCACCGTCACATTGTTGTGGTCCTTGGTGGAATTGAAGATGCACGAGAAGTCGTAGTTGGTAGACGAGTTGGTGGTCATGTCGGTGTGGAAGAAATACTGGCACTGCCACTTGTCGGTGGTTCCCTCAGGCAAACTGAGTGTAAAGGCACTGTCGCTGACTGTCTGTACGGGGTCGGCAATTTGGTTCCAGCCCGGAGCATACCAATAGGTATTGTTGAACTGTGCGGTGCGGAACATGTTGCAGGCATGGTCGTAGGTATAGCCCTTGAACTCCTTGGTGGGGATATGGGTGCCATCGTCGCAACCATGCTCCTTGAGCACGATGTCGCGGACGGTAATCTCAGTACCTGCCTGGTTGCCGCCGAAGTCAAAGACGAGTTTTACGCTGGCGAGGTCGATACCCGGCATGTCGCTCTTGTAGAACACATAGTCCTCGTAGGCCTTGAGTTGTATCACTTCATCGAAGTAGAGTTTGCCGTCGTCGGTTTCCTCGCAGATCTTCACCGTCACGTTGTTATGGTCCTTGGTGGAGGTGAACACGCACGAGAAGTCGTAGTTGGTGGCCGAGTTGGTGGTCATGTCGGTGTGGAAGAAATACTGGCACTGCCACTTGTCGGTGGTCGCCTCGGGGAGTGCAAGGGTGAAGGCACTGCCGTTGACAGTCTGTACGGGGTCGGCAATCTGGTTCCAGCCCGGAGCATACCAGTAGGTATTGGTATAGTGGGCGGTGCGGAACATGTTGCAGTCGCTGTCGTACTTGAATCCCTTGAATTCTTCTTCAGCGGCGGCTTTCTCGGTGACGAGGATATAATGCCACGCAATGGACCCGTTGTCGTAGATGAGTTCCATGTGTTTGGGCTTGAGGTCCACAATCTTGAACTTCGGCGTATTCCACTGGTCATCATTGGAGATGTAGGGGAACTTGGTGTGGGAAGGCAACACGAGGAACACGTCGTCACCCTCCACGGTGAAGTCGTAGGTGGTCTGTTGCTTGTCGGTGGGCACCATCACGTCTTCAGGGGCGGTACCGTTGTTGGTCTCGGGGAATGCCTTGACTTCCTTGTTGACATACATCGTGCCACCTTCTCCCGGATCATAGACATAGGTTCCGTTGGGCATGAAGGTCACCACATCGTCATATACACCATAGTTGGCCTTGTCGTTGGGAGCAGCCGACCACCACTCGGTGCCGTCGGTTCCCGAGGGGCCACATCCCAGATGGGCGGGTTCGGCACTGGCGATAAACCACTGTTTGCCTTCTGCCTCGGCTCCTGCCATACGTGCGATATAACTGGAGAAGTCGACAATGGAGTTGTCGAAATGGAAGGTCTTCTGTCCCTTTCCGTCGCTGATGCCGTTGCGGTTGCCCACGCGGTACTCCACGGTATAGTCGCCGGAGTTAGCATAGATCTTGGTAAATGGATTACGTGTGGAATAGGTCTTCCCGTCAACAATCCAAACCGGATATTGCGCGGTGTTGTTGAGTTTGAGTTTCACCTGGTTGATTTCCTGGTCAATCTCCACCGACACATCGGCGTCACCTACGTTGGGTATTCCGTTGGGGTCGAGTCCGGCGTAGTCGTCGGGCGAGCACGCCGTCATTGCCATGCCAGCCATCAGGAAACATCCGATATATTTTGCTATTTTCTTCATAATCTTCATCGGTTTAATAGTTGTTTTGCGTTAATGTACCCTGGGCGGCATCGATCTCACTCTGCGGTATGGGCAGGTATTTCTTGCTTTCCGTCCATGTGTTAGTGCGATAGCCATAACTGTCGGGAACAAGCACAGATGCTGCCTTGCCCGTACGAACGAGGTCCCAGTAGCGCTTTCCTTCTCCCACGAACTCGAATGCCCTTTCCTGGAGGATATTGTCCTCGGTGGCAGCGAGGTTGTCGGTAAGTCCGGCGCGATGGTGCACGGCGTTGAGATAATCGGCAGCCTTGGAGGCATCGCCGCCAGTCTTCAGCAGGAGTTCGGCAGCGTTGAGGAGTGTCTCAGCGAAGCGGTAGATACGCAGGTTGTTGTTCCAGTTGAGGTCACCGTCAGCAATCTGGTCTTTGTTGTCACCTGTATGGGCAACATATTTCTCCAGGAAGAGACCGGTATCTTGGTAACGAGGCTTGTAACTTCCCACGGCAGCGGCATTCCAGCAGGTGGCGTCGCGGCGAGCATCTTTGGCATCATACATGTTGTAAGTCTCCTGTCGCACGGGAGCAAATCCCCAGCCATTGTCGTGTCCGTCGGTACCGTCGGCCCAACCGTTCGGACTGATGAGTCGCGGCAGCACCGTACCACCGGCGTTGAGCGGAGAACTCCAAGAACGATATGCGCCATCGTCCTTGTAGTTGATTTCCCAAATCGACTCCACGCTCCACTCACCACTCTCCTTGAAGATGCCGGTGTAGTCGTCAACCAGCGCGTAGGCGGTGCTGCTGATGATTTCCTCCATATATTGCAAGGCCTTCTGATAACGGCTCTGGTCTTTCTGATACATCACCATCTCTGCATAGAGCATGTAGGCCATGGCCTTGGTCACTCTACCATAGTTCTCCGACGAAGCCTTCATTGGCAGCGCATTCAATGCGATGGCGCCCTCGAGGTCGGTGATGATACGATTATAGACTTCATCGGCAGGGATTTGCTCTGCGAGATAGGGAGATTCGAGGTTGACCTCATAGTATGGGATGTTTCCCCAGAATTTCCACAGCCAGTTGTAATAGAAAACGCGGAGCACCCTGGCCTGTGCCTCATACGAAGCAGCAGCCTCGGCAGTGATGTTCTCTTTTGCCCAACCAAGATAGGTAAGGACGTCGTTGGAGCGTTTCACACCACTGTAGCCCACGCTCCACAGCCAAGACATACAGTTGGTGGGCAAAGCCTCATAGTTCATCATGAGATGCCAGAACTGGTTGTCGGTCTTGTCGGCACCGCCTACCCAAATCTGGTCGGCCATGATATCACTCATGATATTCACGGGAGTATATTGTCCTCCCCAGTCGGTCCACTCGAGGGGGTCGTAAGCAGCGACGAGGGCTTCTTGCACATGCTCGTCGTTAGTAAAATAGGTATTTATGAAGTCCTGCGTAGGCGATTCCACCTCAAGGAAACTGTCTTTGCAACTGGTGTTGAGCAGCGTGGCTGCTGCCAGCAGGGCTACGGGAATATATTTGATTGTTTTCATGATTGTAGTCCTTTAAAAATTAGAATCCGACATTTACGCCAACCGTCCATACACGAGCCTGTGGATAAACGCCATAGTCAACGCCAAGTGAGGTGGCTGAAGAAGAGATTTCAGGGTCGAAGCCATGATACTTCGTGAAGGTGAGCAGGTTTTCGGCTGCCACATAGAACCTGAGTGTAGAGACGAAGAACTTGCTGGTAATGGAATGCGGGAGGGTATATCCCAACTGGATGTTCTTCAGTCGCATATAACTTCCGTCGTAGACATAGAGGTCGTTTGACTGCCAGTTCTGGCTGTCGCCGAGAGCGAATCTCGGAATCTTGTTGCTGGTACCTTCTCCTGTCCATCTGGAGAGCATCCATGAAGGCAGGTTGACGGTAGAGATGTCGGTACGACGGGTGGCGTCGAAGACATCGTTGCCGATTGTTCCCTGCAACATCATGCTGAAATCGAAGCCCTTCCAACTGGCATTGAGGTTGAGGCCGAACGACCAGTCGGGCATGCCGTTACCAATGTCGGTACGGTCGTCGTCGGTTATCTTGCCGTCGCCGTTGACATCCACATACCTCACGTCGCCGGCTACTGCATTGGGTTGGATGGGTGTTCCTGCCGCATTGAGATACGAATCGATTTCGCCTTGGTTCTGGAACACGCCGTCGGTCTTGTAGCCATAGAAGTAAGGGAATGGTTTTCCATTCTCAGCCCTTGTGATGGTACCTGCGCCCTGGAAGGAATCGTAGTTGGCCCATCCTGTTTCGTTGCCGTATTCAATAAGTTTGTTCTTGAGATAGGTGAGGTTGCCGCCGATACGGAAGTTGAAGTCGCCGGCATGGAACTTCCATACTGCCTCCATCTCAATACCTGAGTTCTCCATCTTTCCTACGTTGCCGATGGGTTTCGACTCGCCGACATACGACGGGATGTTCATTTCCATGAGCATACCGTTGGTGGTCTTCTTGTAGTAGTCAATGGTGAAGGTAAGGGCATTGTGGAAGAAACCGAAGTCGAGACCGAAGTCGAGTTGTTCGCTCTCCTCCCATTTCAAGTCGGGGTTGGGCAATCCGCTGGCTTTCACGCCTGGAGTGTTGGTATTGCTTCCGAAGATGTAGTTGTTGCCAGAGGCGGTCATCACAGTGTAGCGGAAGTTACCGATGTTCTCATTACCATTCTTACCCCATGAGAATCTTGCCTTCAGGTTAGTGAGCCAAGAAGGACGGTTTTGCATGAACGGCTCATTGGTGACGTTCCATCCCAGAGAGAACGAGGGGAAAGTGGCATAGTGGTTGTTGGAACCGAAACGGCTGGAACCATCCCTACGCACTGTGGCCTGGAACATATAGCGCTCGTCGTAGTTGTAACTCAGTCGGGCGAAGAGCGATGAGATGGTAGCATATGGGTTCTTGCCGCCATAAATGCTGATGTTCGTGGTATAGCCATCGAGCACATCCACGGTCTGCTCCTTACCTTTCTCATCTACATAGACGAGTTCATGAGTATCGATGGTGACGGGAGTTCCCACACCATAGGTATAGTCGATATAGGGTTTCGAACCGGTTGGGTCCTTCATGTTCGAAGCCGAACCACCCAGATAGTATCCCCTGGTCTGCTTGGCGCTCTGACCGAGAATAATAGCAAACGAGTGTTTGTCGATGGTCTTGTCGTAACTGAGCACGTTCTCTATCTGCCACACGGTGCCACGGTCGCTGCTGGAACTGACCCCCGTACGGGTGGCCTTATTGTTGCCTGAGAGGTAGAATTTCTTGGTATAACCGTCGCTGCCCCAGAAAGAAAGGTCTGTGCCGTATGAGGTGCGGAACCTGAGGTTATCATAAAGTTGGAGTTCAGCCGAGAAATTCGATACAAACTTGTGGCTCCATCCTTTCGACGCGGGGAGAGAGAGCGAAGCGATGGGGTTCACCATTTCATTGTAGTCGGTTCCCGGCACCATGAAGAGGTTGCCGTTTTCATCGTAAATAGGCGTATAGTCGATATTGTCCTTGTAACGGTCTAACTGCGCAGCCGGATCCTGTTCGAGAACGGTGAGGATGGGCGAGAGTGCGAGAGCCGAGCCCAGAGGAGAACCCCACTGTGAGTTGACATCGATACCTGTGCTCTTCACACGGGCATAGGAGATATTGGCTGTCAACTTCATGCTGTTGAGGAAGTTGCGCTCGTTGGAAACGTCGAAGAGTGTCAAGCCGAAGTTTCCGCGCAAGGTAAGGCGTTCGTAGTTCGACCGTCCGTAGTTACCACCGATGATACCGTCCTGGGTGTAGTAGCCACCACTGAGCAGGTAGTTGAGTCTTTCAGAAGCCCCACTCACGCTGATTTGATGGTTGACTACGGGAGCGTTTTCATTGAATACCTCGCTCTGCCAGTCAGTACCCTTACCAAATTTATAGGGGTCGTCGTAGATGGGAGCCATGCCGGCATTCACCCTACCCTCGTTCATCATCACGGCATATTCACTGGCGTTGAGCACGTCGCGATGGCGCCATGGACTTTGCCATCCATAGGAGAAGTCATAGTTCACACGAGTTGCGCCCACTTTTCCTGTCTTTGTCGTGACGAGGATAACACCGTTGGCAGCACGAGCACCATAGACGGCACCCGAAGCGGCATCCTTCAACACCTCGATAGATGCGATATCATTAGGGTTGAGGTAGTCGAGACCACCCTCGATGGGCATTCCGTCGACGATGTAGAGTGGTTCACTATTATTTATAGTACCCACACCACGCACACGCACACGCGCTGCGGCACCCGGTTGTCCGGACGACGAGGTCACGGTGACACCCGATGCAAGACCCTTGAGGGCATTGTCCATACGTACTGGTGCCGTTCCTTCAAGGTCTTCTGCCGTCACCTTAGCGATAGATGCGGTAACGACGCTCTTTTTCTGAACGCCATAACCGATAACCACCACCTCATCGAGCATTTCCTGGTCAGTTTTCAAAATAATGCGCATCCCATCGGCAGCCGTCACTTCCTGAGAGGCATATCCGATGTAGGAAACAACCAGTGTGGCGCCCTCATCAACAGAGACCGAGAAATTTCCGTCGATGTCGGTGACACCACCATTCGAAGTGCCCTTCTGTATCACAGAAGCACCTATCACGGGCTCATTCTGGTCGTCGACGACCTGTCCCGTATATACCCGCTTCTGTGCCAGGGCCGTTGCCGATATCAACATGAATGACATCAGCAAGAATAAGAACTTGTTTAATTTCATACGATAATTTTATGTATTGTGATTAGTATAGGTTTTCTTGTATTTAGGTTATCTGTGGTTGCGATGAAATCACAACCCGCGACGGCTTTTCTGGTATAGGTTGGTGGTTTCCTTTTGCAAAGATATTAAAAAAGTAATAAGGTGCTACAGCAGTTGGTGTAAAAAGTGGATAAATAAATTGGAGCCTTTTATTCAAATTACTGAAAATCAACACTTTTCAGCAATACTAAATTATAAAAAAGTGGCAAAAATATAGAGGTGTAGAATTTACAACCTATCAAAAAATCCGACAAAATAATAAAAATATCTATCGATTTTGGTTGTAAATTCCACACCTTTTTCGTACTGATGTGGGTAAATCCAAAGGGTTTAGAAAGTATGGAAATCCACGTTCTCTACCTTCACGTCGCAGTCGGTTCCGATGTCAGTTGACTGGTTGGTATAGAAGAAGGTGGAATTCTCCACAGTCACGTCGTGCACCATACCTTTCGCTCCACTGGCCTTGATACCTGTTTTCGTGCCTCGGCATACTACACGTGAGATATGAATGTCGCCGAAGTCGGGCAAGAACAGCGACTCTTTCGGGGTGTCCTCTCCTCTGGGGGCAGCGCCAACGTGGTTGTCAAAATAGGTGGTCTCGAAGACGATGGCTTGGTCTTTGATATCATTCATGTAGATATCCGAGATGAAGATTCTTTCGGTCTTTCCTCCTCTGCCCTCGCTACTTTTGAAACGAAGTCCGGTATCGGTACCGCTAAAGGTGTTGTGGCGCACTACGATATTCTTCATCCCACCCGAACAATCCGAACCGATGACGAATCCGCCATGAGCATGATACACCGTATTGTCTTGGATGAGGATGTCTTCGCATGGACCGTAGTCACGGGCTGTCTGCCCTACTCCGCCTTTCATGCAGATGCCGTCGTCGCCGCAGTCGATGACATTGTTGACAATGAGCACTCTCCTGCATTGACCGATGTCGATGGCATCACCGTTCTGGGCATTCCACGGGCATCTCACCGTTACGCCGTCGATGATGACATCGTTGCAGCGTTGGGGTACAAGATGGAAGTTAGGTGAGTTCTGCAAGGTCACTCCGCTCACGAGCACCCGCTCACAATCCGTCAACCTGACCATGTGCATTCGCAGTTTGATTTCGTCTTCGGCACTCTCGGTGATATTGCCAAAGTGTTTCAGTGAGAATGGATACCACAAGTCGCCTTTCTCGCTCACGGTGCCACCCATGGCACGGTATTGGTTCCATTCTGTGTCACTCACCTTCCCACGTTTCACAGGGCGCCACCACTTGCCGTTGCCATCGATGGTGCCTTCGCCAGTGATACTGATGTTCTTGGCTTTGGAGGCCTTGATAAAAGGTGTGGCTCTCGACTCACGCTTGCCCGTGGTTTTGTTGACAAGTATATGCTGTGCCTTGTCGGGCGTTGCCATGATGATGGCATTGCGTTCAATGTGCAGGTCGATGTTGTCGCGCAACGTGATAGGACCGGTGAGATAGATGCCGGCTGGCACGTTGAGATGTCCCCCACCCTGCTTCCTCAGGTGGTCGATGGCTTTGGCGAAGGCTTCAGTGTTGTCGGTCACGCCGTCGGCTTTGGCTCCGTAGTTTAAGATGCTGATGGTATAAGAAGGAATGACAGGTGCTGTAGGCTTTTGAAGGCTAACAGGGAGGTTGTCGTAATAACTGTCGTAGTCGGCAGCATTGGCTGTCAAAGACACAATGGTGCAGAGTGTAAGGAAAAGTATTCGTAACATAACTCTTGGGTAGAAGTTTGAAAATGAAAAATGATTTGTCTTAATATGGCCCAAAAGTAACTAAAAATGGTTTCATATCCAAATGAACGGGGAAAAAAATATCAAGATTCTACTTCCCTTACGTTACAACTGCTCTGTGATGGGCAATAGGAATAAACTTATTTTTTGTTTTTTTCTACAAAGTGTCGAAAAAGTGTTGTTTGGATAATCAATTTTTCAAGTTTTTGTTTTACTTTTGCACCATATTAACACTAAAACGTGATTAATCAAAGAACAAATTCAGGAAAATGAAGGCTATCGGTTTTGACAATGACAAATATGTGAAGATTCAGTCGGAGCATATCAGAGAACGTATTTCACAGTTTGGCGGCAAACTCTATATGGAGTTAGGCGGCAAACTCTTCGACGACCATCACGCCTCGCGCGTGCTGCCAGGGTTCAAGCCCGACAGCAAACTGTCGATGTTGCAGCAACTGAGCGAGAGCATTGAGATTGTCATCGTCATCAGTGCTGAGGATATAGAGGCCAACAAGGTACGTGCCGACCTTGGCATCACCTATGACGAAGACGTACTGCGCCTGCGCAGCGAATTCCTCAACCGTGGTTTCATGGTGGGCTCGGTGGTCATCACACACTATACCGGTCAGCGGGCTGCCGACAACTACCGTATGCGCCTGGAGCGCATGGGTATCAAGACCTATATCCACTATCTCATCGAAGGGTATCCCCACAATGTGGAGTTGATTGCCTCAGACGAAGGGTTTGGCAAGAACGAGTTTGTGGTGACCGAACGCCCTCTCGTTGTCGTCACCGCTCCCGGTCCCGGCAGTGGCAAGATGGCAGTTTGTCTGAGTCAACTCTATGGTGAGAACAAGCGTGGTGTGCGTGCCGGCTATGCCAAGTTTGAGACTTTCCCCGTATGGAGTCTCCCGCTGAAGCACCCCGTGAACATCGCCTATGAAGCAGCCACTGCCGACCTGAACGACGTGAACATGATTGACCCGTTCCATCTCGACGCTTACGGCAAGGTGGCGGTGAACTACAACCGCGACATCGAGATATTCCCCGTGCTGAACGCCCTCTTCGAGGGTATCTACGGCACCAACCCCTATAAGTCGCCCACCGACATGGGCGTAAACATGGTGGGGTTCTGCATCTCCGACGACGAGGTTTGCCGCAAGGCTTCCGAAGACGAAATCATCCGCCGCTATTACACCGCCACGAACAAGTTGGCCGACGGAGCCTGCAACGACAAGGAGGTGAAGAAGATACAGATGCTCTTCAACCAGATGAAGATCACCACCGCCAACCGCCGATGCACCGTGGCAGCCAACGAGCGGAAAGAAAGGAGCGGCCACACCTCTGCCGCTATGGAACTGGACGACGGCACCATCATCACCTCTCAGTCGAGCGAATTGCTGGGCTGCTGTGCTGCCTTGCTTTTGAATGTCACGAAGCATCTGGCGGGCATCGACCACAATGTGAAACTGATACCCCAGAGTATGATAGAGCCTATCCAAAAGACGAAAATCGAGTATCTGGGTGCCCGGAACCCGCGTCTGCACACCGACGAAGTGCTCGTAGCCCTCTCAGTACTCTCACCCCACGACGACAACTGCCGCCGCGCGTTGGAGAGTCTGCCCAAACTCCGTGGATGTCAGATTCACTGCACCGTGATGCTGAGCGAAATTGACCGCAAAATCCTCAAGAAACTCGGCTGCGACCTCACCTGCGACCCAGTTCGCAAAACACCTACAAAATAGATTTATCCCTATAAGACGACCACAAATCTACCGGAATAAGCACCATTGACTTTTTCGTGCAATGAGGTAGATTTGTGGTCGTCTGTATATTATCCCAATCCGACTTTACGGTTTACTATTACCCAGCAGTTGTTGGGCAGCCAGCACGAGGAACATATAGTGCGAGGAACCTCCGCCCAATACATACTCTGTCTGCTGCCAGAGGAAAGGAAACTCCAACAACTCGGGGAAATCGGGACGGATAAGGGCTGTGCCCGATACCACACCACCGGGGATGTACGACCAGTCGGCCCTGTTGAGTCCATATGCCACCGTAGCCGACTTCGCCCCCACTCCCGATGCGAATGAGGCCGTATTGGTACCCGGATGGCATCCGAGGACGAAGTTGAGTGCATTGTATACCGTCTCCTTCGGGAATACCTCGGGGAAGGCACTTGTCAGGAAATAATACTCGAAGCCAAACCTTTGGATGTCCCATCCTGCTCCCCAGATACTGGGTCGGTAAGGCACACCATAAGGAGTCTCTGCCGCCTGTTTGTCGAGACTGGCCTTATAGCCAGCAAGGGCATTGCGGAAAGCCGTGCAGAAATTCTTTACTTTTTTCTCTTTCGACGCAGACAATTGGGCAACCAGCCGTGCCAACACCCATCCAGAGCGGCTGATGCTCGCGACAGCCATCTCCTGGTTGTCGAGCACGAAATCAAGATATTCTCTTTCTTTCGTGGTGAGATAGAGTTCCACGGCAGCCTGCAACTTGAACATTCTTAACTGTCCGTCCACCTGCGTGTTCTTGTAAATAGTAGTGGCGATGTCGAGACACTCCTTGCCCAACACGTCGTTGAAGCCCCTCAACGCCCTTGATGCCCCAGCCAACTGTGCCGCCGTCGACAACTCCCGCATGGGATTCTCCTCGGTGAATATCCAGCGGTCGTCGTCGTTGCCGATGGAGCCGTCGGTCATCGCGGCAGCGTCGCCAAGCAGTGCATACTGTCGGAGTTTGTTGCAGATGATGCCTCGGTAGAGGCGTCCCAGTGCCTGATACGACCTCACCACCGTCAGCGCACCGTTCTCCACCTGTTGCAGGATGTCGTTCTTCCCATCGGGTTCATGTATTTCCACGACACGACGGTTCTGGTCTATCTTCGTTACGTCGATGTCAGGATGGAAAGCCTCATAGGCAAGGGCGAGGATATACGCCTCCCCTGCCTGTGACTCCACGCGCAGGTCGAAGTCGCCGGCATCATGCCATCCGCCGATGTTCACGCCCGGCACGATGTCGCCGGCTGCATATTTCGACAGATTGGGTTTCTGCACGTATCCGTCAATATGGTTACCGACAGGTGCCATCCTTGCATCGTCCATATGACAGGCATCGTGCCATACACGGTATTTCTCATTCACACGCATATGGCACATCTGCACCGGCAGGAAATACTCTATCACGGGTTGCCACACACCGCGGTCGTAGACGGTATCGTCGATACGAAACACCGATGACTCCGACTCCCCATACCTTATTTTATATAGTCCAGGGGTCTTCACGTCAGAGAAGTCGGCGGTGAAGTAGTAGTAGCGCAGGAAGGTGCCCCAAGTCTCCGTCGGAAGGGTCTTCACCACCTGCTCACCGTTGGCTACGATACGCACGAGTGTGGCGTGCCGGGGCGTGCCATCGCGCCTGTCGGTCTCGATAATGGCTTTTTTCTGTTGTTGGGTGTGATATCCCACCTGCGAGGTCTGCACTACAGGCTGATACACCCAATTGTCCTCCACATGAGGGGTAATCACCCACACCACTGCGTTTTTGGTCGTACCAGGGGCAATCTCGCTGCGCAGCACGAACCACCCGTTGTTGTGGTTCATACGTCCATCGAAGAGTTGCAGTTCACCGGTCTTCGACTCTATGGTCAACCGACTGTAGGGGTCGTCGGGCTGCGACGTGAACACACGTCCTGTTGCATAGGGAGCGGCAATCACGTCATCGGCTATCAGCGGTGAGTAGCCTTCGCCGTTCAAGTGGTCGACGTCGGCCTTGTCGCCTTTTCCCGTGAAGAAGTCACCGGTATGCAGGATGTTCGGTGTGGTGTGCATCAACGGGGTGTTGGGCTGTTGGGGATAGATGCCGGTCTGGCTGTCCATCATCCATGGTTTTCCGAAGAGCCGTCCGGGGAAGAACTCGAGGTTGAAGCCCACCTTTCCCACGAGGAAGTCGGGCACCGGTTTGTCGAAGTCAACGGTCACGACAATGCTCTTGCCCTGACTCTCCACCCGTACCTCGTAGCCGAACTGATAGTCGGGATATACCATCGGGTTGAATCCTGTCATGTGACGGGAGGAGTCGGGATAGCACAGGCGGGTGGTAATAGTGTTGCCTTCGGCTTTTCGGGAGAGTTGTTTGGGAACGGGCTGCCATTGTCCCGGTGTAGCCTCCATGCGGATATCACCATTGGTAGCCACGCGCTGACCGTTCATGATAACGCACACCCCACCCTGATGCCCTTCGGGGTAAAAGTCGCTGAATGCCATCACGTCAACGCCATGGTCATTGAAATAGCCGTCGGGCAGCAATGTGAAATTTTGTGCAGTAATCGACTGCACCAACAGCCATAATAAAGTGCAGGAAAAAAAATACTTCTTCATGTTCTCCGTTTTTTTTAGTATTATGGCAACAAAGATAGTGAAAGCCAAATAGAAAGCAAAATAAAAGACGAAGTTTTTTATTTTCGAACCTGAGGCAATAAAGCCACTCACTTGTTAACAATCCATAAAAAATCATTTCCTGATTAGACATTCCTGCCTCCATCACATCAAATAAACGTATTAGGGTCAGAAAAAGAATCGCTGAAGCCATTCAGAAGAGGATTTTTCCGCCCTATATACCTATTTCTTACCAGTCAACTCACCCTATTCAAAGCACTAATATCAAACCTAAGACATTCATATGAAAGACGATAAGATTATGCGTGTCGGCATCGTCGGCACAGGATGGATAGCCGAGAAGGCAGCCATCACCCTGAACGGACTCGACCAGTGCGAGTGCCACGCCGTGGCATCGCGCACGCCAGAACGTGCCCAAGCCTTTGCAAAACAGTGGAACATCCCCAAAGCATACGGTTCCTATCAGGAACTTTATGCCGATCCTGACATCGACCTGGTGTATGTGGGTACCCCCCACTCCCATCACTATGACGTTGCCCACGATGCTTTGATGGCCGACAAGCCCTGTCTGGTAGAGAAAGCCTTCATGGCCAATCACAAGGAAGCAGCCACCATCGTCAATCTGGCACGCGAACGGAAAATCTTCCTCGCCGAAGCCATCTGGACCCGCTACCAGCCCGTTGTGAAAATGGTGCGCGACCTGATAGCCAGTGGTCGTATCGGCACACCACATCTCGTCACCGCCACCTTGGGTTACAGCATGGGCGACAAGCCCCGCATCATGCGGGCCGACCTCTGCGGCGGAGCCCTCCTCGACCTCGGCGTGTATGCCCTCAACTTCGTGCGCATGTTCTTCCCTGCAAGAATCGTGGAGATGAAGAGCCAATGCGTGAAGAGCACTACGGGCATGGACCTCACCAATGCCATCACGCTTGTTCTCGAAGACGGATTGCTCTGCAACCTGCAGTCGAGTGCCGCCTGCGTGGGCGACAACATCGGTGTCATTGCTGGTACCGATGGCAACCTCATCATCGACAACATCAACAACCCACAGAAGATAACGGTAAATACCCACGACAGGGTGTTTGTCGAGGATATTCATGTGCCACAGCAAATTACCGGCTATGAGTACCAGTTCGTCGTCTGTCGCAACGCCCTCCTCGAAGGTTTGCTCGAGCCCCGTGAGATGCCGCTCGAAGAGACACTCTACATCATGCAACTGATGGACCAGTTGCGCAAGGAATGGGGAGTGAAGTATCCGATGGACGATTTTTAGAAAGGATATTTTAGAGGCATTTTTAGAGGCATAAAAAATGAGTCAAGGAGAGTTAATGAAATAATAGAACAGCATGCCTCTAAGCCTCAGTTTCTCTGTGTTGAATCCTCCACAGGGAAATGCAAAAGAACATCAATCAAGAAAAGAATATGAAGAGAATGAGAACATTATTAATGATGATGAGCATGTTGGCCTCTATGAGCCTGTATGCTGACGACCTGCGCCTTAACGACCTCGGCTATTTTGAGCGGCAAGGTGTCAACGTGCTCGTGTTCAGCAACAATTTCAACGGTGGGTTCAACGACGAGAAGAACTCAGGCATCGAAATCATCCACCATGGCGTGCGTACCGTGCAAGGCGGTGCCGTCAGGCTCAACAACACCCCCGAGCAGTGGGACCTTGTGCCAAAGACCATCAATCGCAAGGTAGACCGTGAGAACGGCAGCATAGAAGTGGCGATGCGCTATGACGACTACGACTTCGACAGCCGCGTAGTGGTGACCGCCAAGGGCGAGGCTGTGGAGATAGCCGTATGGCTCGACAAGCCCGTACCCGATGCCCTCGCTGGCGAGGCAGGCTTCAATATCGAGTTTCTCCCCTCGCAATACTGGCTGAAGACCTTCACGGTAGACGGACGTCTGGGACGACTCCCCCGCTATGCCACCAGTGAGACCATCACCCGTCCGAATGCGGAGAAGCCACGACAGTTCAAGGGCTTCAAAACCTATGACGACCGGGGCACAGGACGTTTCATCGACCCCCTGCCCATTGAGAGCGGACATGAAATGACTCTCGCCACCGACGACCCGGAGCGGATGATTCGCATCAGTAGCGAGGATGCCGAACTGCGCCTCTACGACGGACGCATGCTGGCACAGAACGGATGGTTCGTGCTGCGCAGCGTGCTGCCGAAAGGCAAGACGGGCAAGGTGCTCACATGGACCGTGGAGCCACATGCCATCCCGGGATGGATACGCCAGCCCAACATCGGTTTCTCTCAGATTGGTTATATCCCCGAACAACCCAAAGTGGCTGTCATTGAACTCGACAAGAAAGCGCAGCCCCTCTCCACCGCCTCACTGATGCGAATCAAGGGAGACGGCACCGCAGAAGAGGCGTTCCGTGGCACCATCCGCTCATGGGGAACCTATTACAAATACAATTACGTGAAATTCGACTTCTCCGAGGTGAAACAGCCCGGCATCTACTACATCCAATATGGCGACACCCGCACCAATGACTTCCTCATCGACGCGCATGTCTACGACAAAATCACCGATGCCACTACAGATGTGTGGGTTCCTATCCACATGAACCACATGTACGTGAACGAAGGCTACCGCACCTGGCACGGCGAGCCATTCAAGGAGGGATATCTTCAGGCACCGCCCAGCAACCATTTCGACCTGCATTCACAAGGTGAGACCACCGATACGAAATACAAGCCCTATGAACTCATCCCCGGGCTGAACATCGGCGGATTCTTCGATGCCGGTGACTTTGACATCGAGACAGGCTCGAACATCAACGTGGTGCAGAACTTCATCCGCACATGGGAACTATTCAGACCCCAGCGCGATGAAACCTTCGTGAGTCAGCAACAGCGATACGTCGACCTGCACCGTCCGGACGGCACGCCCGACGTGCTGCAGTTTATCGAGCACGGCACGCTGAACCTCGTGGCTCAGGCCGAGCAAATCGGGCACATGGCATCTACACTCTCCAACTCCGTCCTCGACAACTACCATCACCTGGGCGATGCTGCCAGCATCACCGACGGACTGCATTACGACCCTTCGCTGAAGCCCTATGAGGTGTCGGCCGACGGCAAACGCAGCGGTACCCCCGACGATATGTGGGCTTTCACTACACGCAGTCCACAACTCGATTTCCGTGCCGCCACGATGTTTGCTGCCGCCTCGCGTGCCCTTGAAGGCTACAACGACGACCTCGCACACCGCGCCCTCACCCAGTCGAAACGCCTGATGGAAGAGGCTACCGAACTGATGAAACAGCGGGCTCAGAACGCATCACAAGACGACTACAGTTGGCTCGACGGCAACACCGACACCGACAACACATCCACAACGAGCCAGCGTCCCGGTCGCCGCAACAGAAACCCTCAGCAATTGGGCAATATGGCCACCAACCTGCAACTCTACGGCGCTACCCGGGAGAAGCAGTACCTAGACCACTTCACACAGCAGATTTGGACTGCCCTTGACCGCAACGTCGCCAACAACATGCAGACCGCGCTCGATGCCATTCCCTACATGGATGAGGCCTACAAGAAACGGTTGCGCCCATACGTGGAGAAATACGAGGAATACATCCAACGCTTCGACGAGCAGAACCCCTATGGCGTGCCCATCGGACTGGGCAACTGGGCTGGTGGAAATGCCGTGCTCAGTTTCGGCACCACGGTGTGTTTCGCACATCTCTACTATCCCGACATCGTGCCAAAGGATGAGGTGTACCGCGTAGCGAACTGGCTCTACGGCTGCCATCCCTACCACAACTACTCGTTCGTGGCTGTGGTGGGCGCCACACGTCCAAAAGCCGTCTTCTACGGCAATAATCGCGCCGATTTCTCCTTCATTCCAGGAAACGTGGCACCGGGACTGCTCTTCCGCCAGCCCGACCATTTCGAGAATTTCGACGACTGGCCCTTCCTTTGGGGACAGAACGAGGGTACCATCGCCGGCAACACCCAATACATCATCTTCGGGTCGGCCCTGAAGAACATCGTCAACGAAAACAGATAATGACCGCAAAATAATGAAAAAAATTATACTCATGATGCTGCTCCTGGCAGCCACTACCGGTGTTTTTGCCCAAGAGGAAGAAGACCCCCATGAAGGAATGGCCATCACCGGACATCTCACGGATGTAGACGACAAAGAGCCGATAGAACAGGCTACGATACAGATGTTCCGAGTGAAAGACAGTACCTTCGTTGGCGGAACACTCTCCGACTTACGCGGAAACTTCTCCGTGGAAGCCCCATCAAACGGCACCTACCGCCTGCGCATCTCGTCGATAAGCTACCAGACGCTTGAACGCGAGGTAACCATACGGAGAAACCAAGATGTAGATCTGGGCACGCTGCTGATGTCGCCAGAGAGCATCATGCTGCAAGAAGCCGTAGTCACTGGACGGGCTGCACAGGTAGTGGTGAAGAAAGACACCCTCATCTTCAACCCCGAAGCCTACCGCACACCTGAGGGCTCTGCCATAGAGGAACTCATCAAGCGCATCCCCGGCGCTGAGGTTGACGAAGACGGCAATATCACCGTCAACGGCAAGGAGGTGAAGAAAATCCTCCTCGACGGAAAGGAATTCATGCTAGGCGACGTGGAGACTGCCCTCAAGAACATCCCTGTCTCCATCATCCAGAACCTGAAGTTCTACGACCAGCAGAGCGACCAGTCTCGCATCACAGGCATCGACGACGGCGAGAAGGAAACCGTGCTCGACTTCACCATCAAAAAAGGCATGAACCATGGCTATATGACCAACCTCGACCTCGGTGTGGGCAATCACGACCGCTACGCCTCGCGCGGCATGGCCAGCCGTTTCACCGACAAGACCCGCTTCGTGCTCATGGGCAATGCCAACAACAAAGAGGAAAACGCAGGTTGGTGGAACCGCCGCGGACTGAACACCCGCAAGATGTTGGGCACCAACCTCAACTACGACGACGGCGACAAACTCAAGATTGACTTCAGCCTGCGATGGAACCACCGCAACGGTGACAACCAGAACAAGAACACCAGCGAGAACTTCTACAGCGAGACCTCGCGCACCTTCTCCAACAGCGACTCGAAGAACTTTACCCGCAGCAACAATTGGAACGGCAATATACGAGTGGAATGGAAGCCCGACTCACTGACCAACATCCTGCTCCGTGCCAACGGCAGTTATGGCACCAACGATGCCACCGCCACCTCGATAGCCGCCACATTCAACGATGACCCCTATCTATATGTGGACGATCCGCTGGGGGTGCTGAATTCCTTCGACCCTTCCAATCCTCTTGCGCCCTATCTGGTGAACCACAACACCAGTGCCAGCCTTACCTATGGCAGCAACAAGAACGCCTGGGGAATGCTGCAACTCTACAGACGTCTCAACCCCCGGGGACGCCACATCACCTTCCGTGTGGAAGGCAGCGGTGGCAGCAGCAAGAACCAGAACGCATCAAACAATGATGTACACCTCTTCCTCGTGAAAGACCAGGCCGGACGCGACTCCACCTACTACACTGCACGCTACAACACCACCCCATCCGACAACAGCGGCTACGTGCTCAGTGCCACCTACAGTGAGCCGCTGTGGAAGGGGGCACACCTGCAGGCCAACTATGAGTTGCGCTACAACCAGAACAAGAGCGACCGCCAGACCTATGACTTCAGCCACCAGCCAGTGAATATCTTCTCGGGCATCACACCACAATACCGCGAATGGGACCCATGGCTCTCCACTGTAAACGACCATCTCGACGACTATCTCGACCGTTCGCTGAGCCGCTACTCCGAATACAAGAACTACACCCACAACCTGAGGCTCACCCTGCGCCACAAGGTGGAGAAATACGACTTCAACCTCGGTGTGCTCCTGCAACCGCAACACTCCAACTTCATCCAGAACTACCGCAACGTGTATGTCGACACGGTGAGAAACGTCACCAACTTCACGCCGACCTTCGACTTCCACTACAAGTTCAGCGACCAGAGCAACTTCTGGCTGCACTACCGAGGCGATACCCGTCAGCCAGAGATGACACAGTTGCTCGACATCACCGACGACTCCAACCCACTCTACATCACACAGGGTAACCCGGGACTGAAGCCACAGTTCACCAACTCGCTCAACGCCTATTACAACAACTACATCTCACGCTACAAGCGTTCGATAGTGGTCTTTGCCAATTACCGGCATATCCGCAACAGCATCTCCAATCTCATGCGCTACAACCCAGACACGGGAGGGAGCATCTCCAGGCCTGAGAACATCAACGGCAACTGGAACATGAACGCCGGATTCAACTTCACCACTGCCGTCGACTCTGCCGCACACTGGAATGTTGGTACGGAGAGTCGCGTGCGCTACAACCACTTTGTGAGTTACGTGGCACAGCAAAAGGCCGATGCGAGGAAAAACACCACCAATTCGGTAAATCTCAACGAACGACTCACAGCCAGTTTCCGCAACAGTTGGCTGGAGGTGACCATCGACGGCAACATCAACTACCAACATTCCCGTAACGAACTGCAGCCCAACGCCGACCTCGACACCTGGCAATTCAACTATGGCGGACAGTTCCTGGTGCGCCTGCCCATGGACTTCGAGATAAGCAGCAACCTGCACGAGCGCAGCCGGCGCGGATACAACGACAAGTCGATGAACACAAATGAACTGATTTGGAACGGACAGATTTCCAAGTCGTTCCTCAAGAGCAAGACACTCATCGTAGCCCTCAATTTCTACGACATCCTCCATCAACAGAGCAACTATGAGCGGTGGGTGAATGCCACGGGGCGCAGCGACACCGAGTACAACAGCATCAACTCTTACGCCATGCTCCATGTGCGCTACCGCCTCAATATTTTCGGAGGAAAAATAGATACCGAAGGACGTTATGACAAGAAATGGGGCAACAGCGACAACCGCCGCCGACGTTGGTAATCCTAACAGACATCACAACAATCAATACAAAAGAAAAATGAAAGATTTCAATTACTATGCACCGACAGAAGTAGTTTTCGGTGAACATGCAGAGGAGCAGGTTGCTGCCCTGACAAAGAAATACGGTGGTACGAAAGTGCTTGTGCATTATGGAGGCCAGAGTGCCAAGCGCTCAGGACTTCTCGACAAGATGTGCTCACTGCTCAAAGATGGCGGCGTAGACTACGTCACACTGGGTGGTGTAGTGCCCAACCCCCGACTGTCGAAAGTGCGAGAAGGCATCGACCTCTGCCGCAAGGAAGGTGTGGACTTCCTCCTCGCCGTGGGAGGCGGCAGTGTCATCGACTCAGCCAAGGCCATTGCCTACGGTGTGTGCTACGGTGGCGATGTATGGGACTTCTATCTCGGCAAGGCTGAGCCTAAGGCAATGCTTCCCGTAGCCTCAGTGCTCACCATCCCTGCCGCTGGCAGCGAGATGAGCGAAGCCAGTGTCATCACCAATGAAGAGGGTGACGTGAAACTCGGATACTCCAACGACATGTCACGCCCGAAGTTTGCCATCATGAATCCCCGCCGCACCTTTACCCTGCCACTTTACCAGACAGCAGCCGGCGTGACCGACATGATGATGCACACCATGGAGCGCTACTTCACCAAAGACGACGACATGGACCTCACCACCGACCTCGCGGAAGCAGTGCTGCGAAGAATGAAGACCGCCATTTTTGCCGTTCTTGAAAACCCAGAGGACTACCGCAACCGCGCACAGATTATGTGGGGCGGCAGCGTGGCACACAACGGACTGACAGGCTGTGGGGTGAGCGACGACTGGGCGACCCACCAACTTGAGCACGAACTCAGCGGCATGTTCGACGTGACGCATGGTGCCGGTCTGGCAGCCATCTGGCCCAGTTGGGCACGCTATGTGATGCACGAGAACCTGAGCCGTTTTGTACGGTTCGCCGTGAACGTGATGGACGTTCCCAACGACTTCACCGACCCTGAAGGTACCGCCGAAAAAGGCATCCAGGCCGTGGAGCGGTTCTACCACGCCATCGGCATGCCCGTGAACATCAAGGAACTTATCGGCCACGACATCACCGATGACGAAATACGAGAGATGACGCGCAAATGCAGCCGCGACTATACCGCCACCTGTGGTTGTCTGAAAGTGCTGAAAGCCGAAGATATGGAAAACATCTATAAAATGGCTCGAGGATGAAAATATTGATGATTGGTGGAACAGGCACGATAAGCAGTGCCATCACCAGACAGTTGGCAGCAGCCGGACACGACCTATGGCTGCTCAATCGCGGCACACGCAAGGATGAAGTGCCTGAAAACGTGAAACAGGTCATTGTAGACATCAACGACGAGCAACGAGTGAACGAGTTGCTTGGTGACAATCACTTCGATGCCGTGTGCGAGTTCATCGGTTTCGTGACTTCACAAGTAGAGCGCGACATCCGCCTCTTTGCCGGCCGCACACACCAATATGTATATATCAGTTCGGCATCAGCATACAACAAACCCGCCCGCAACCATATCATCACTGAGGGAACGACACTCGCCAACCCCCACTGGCAATATTCGCGCGACAAGATTGCCTGCGAGGAACTCTTGATGAAGGCCTACCGAGAGGATGGATTCCCCGTGACCATCGTGCGCCCCAGCCACACCTACTGCGAAAGAGGCGTGCCACTGAGCATACACGGTCCGAAAGGCAGTTGGCCCGTGCTGAAACGTATGATGGAAGGAAAACCTGTGCTGATTCATGGCGACGGCAGTTCACTGTGGACACTGACATGGAACGAAGACTTCGCCCGAGGCTTCATCGGACTGCTTGGCAACCCGAGAGCCATTGGCGAAGCCTTCCAAATCATGTCAGACGAGACACTCTCTTGGACACAAGTCTATACTTGCGTAGCCCAAGCGCTGAACGTGGAACTGCATCCCTATTATGTATCTTCCTCATTCCTCGCCGCCGTGTGTCCAAAGGAATACGACCTTGAAGGCAACCTTCTGGGCGACAAAGCGTTGACCGTGGCTTTTGACTGCACGAAACTTAAACTTGCCGTACCGGGATTCTGCGCCACCACCCGTTTTGACGAAGGTGTACGCCGCAGTATTGCCTATCTGCTCGCCCATCCCGAACTGCAAGTAGAAGACCCTGAATTCGATGCATGGTGCGACCGTGTCATCGAGGTGCAGGAAGCGGCGAAACAAGCCATGGGCTGTTAGCGCCGCGCTCACACCATATGCTGGAAGTCTCTAGGGGAGATTATAGGAACTATAGTGACTATAGGAACTATAGAAATCTATAGAAATCTATAGAAATCTATAGAAAACTATAAACTCTCTAGAGACTTTCAGTCTTCGTAGCAACTTCTTGGAATGACGATGGGCATGCGCTTGCGCTTGAAAGCAGAGTTGAGATGCCTGCGTATGACACGCTCCACCGTTTCTTCACCATAAGCAGCCTGAAGGCGTTGCATGGCCTGATTCTTTGCATTTTCGTCATCACCTGCCTGTAGATAGGAGTTGAGGATATCGTCAACTTCTTCATAGGTATGACCCGGAGCAATCTGTGCCATGTCGCCACCTGCCGCCACGCCGTTGCCGTCGGTGGGCAGGATGCCGTATGCCGCCCGGAGGGCTTGATGGCGCACGTCGTCGGCATCGGTAAACACCTCTGTATAGAGATACTTGCACAGTTCATAGACCTCATGCTTCCACAATCCGCCAATGGGGTTGAAATCGGCCACATCGCCATGGATAGTCCAGAATCCCAGGTTATGCTCCGTGAGGTTGTCGGTATCCATCACCAATCCGCCCGTCACCGATGCGATGTTGTAGAGGTAAATCATCCTGAGACGAGCCTTGATATTGCCCTGTGAGATAGGTGTGGAAGGATAGCGCAACTCGCACGTCGCTTTCATGTGCATATAATCGTCTTGCAGGTTCTGCACCCAATACTCATCGCAGAACCCCTTCATCGCCATGCTGGCAGAGTCGTTCTCTTCTGTAGTGTTAGAGGAACAGGGCAGACTCACGCCGATGAACTTCAGTCCCAGTTCAGGATATTGTTTCACCACTTGCTGGCTGATGGCAGCAGTTACTGTGGAGTCCAAACCGCCTGAGAGTCCCAGCACCATTGTCTTGAGATGGCAGTTGCCAAGATAACGTGCCGTCTCACTCACCATTGTCTCGAATACTTTCTTGTAATTCATAGTTGTATGATATTCTTTTGCTAAAGTTTCGCAAGTGAATATTCATTCATCATGCGACTAATTTATACATTTGATATAGCTTATGGAACTTTGGATTCCCGTCAATAACAGCAGAAAGCAGTTCGCTGGCATCTGCAGATATAATTTCTGCGATTTCCAGG